>Ga0307487_1002625_pt1 | contig 11282 bp, 10 predicted proteins | sample CBIW12metaG_FD_203665 | JGI IMG/M metagenome (GOLD analysis project Ga0307487, IMG submission 203665) | Sea-ice brine microbial communities from Beaufort Sea near Barrow, Alaska, United States - CBIW 1.2 | ecosystem: Environmental > Aquatic > Marine > Coastal | place: USA: Alaska | collected... | reverse complement strand
CTCCTCTCGCTCAGAGTCACTTACTTCAAGGGGTCTAGCTATCCGCGCCATGAGCACCTCTCCTGTGTCTGTTTGTCAGATTATACAGGACAGAAAAATTATCTATACGGATTTTTGTTAAGGGACGCTAGCGATATTTTCTAGATGCGTCCTCACTCGCATAAATGGTGAATTACAAACGTAGTGCTTGAAGCATTCATCAATTATGATGACCAAATGCATTCAACATATTCCACTTGAACGAAAAAAAACATATTCTCCCTAAGAAGTTAAGCCTGGAAGCCAGAGCGCAATTTCCGGAAAAAGTATGAGCAAAAATATGGCAAAAGCCTCTACCAGAACAAAAGGTAATGCGCCACGAATAATATCTGATAGGGAAATGTCTGGAGCCACCCCCTTAATAACATATAGATTGAGACCTATAGGGGGCGTAATAACAGCCATCTCACAGGCAATTATCATAATCACACCGAACCAAATCGGGCTTAAATTAAGCACCTCTATTACCGGCAAAACAATAGGAGTGGCAATTAAAATTATTGACACTATATCCAAGAACATTCCAATGAATACTAAAAACATAAGTATCATTAAGAAAACTGTCCAATCAGAAACATCAAGATTACTAATCCACATCACGAGCTCTTGAGGAATCATCAAACGCGTTATTACCCAACCAAAAAGCAACGCCGCAGCTAGAATAAGAAGAATCATACCGCTCGTCACTACCGTTGACCGAATTATTTCAATCGATGTGGACAATGTTAGTTGGCGATATATCCCCGCCACTATAAAGGCACCGATAGCCCCCAATCCAGCGGCTTCTGTCGGCGTTGCTACGCCGAAATATATGCTTCCCAACACCATTATCACGAGAGCAATGGCTGCCCAGACATCCTTTAGCGCCTTTAAGCGTTGCGACCATGTGACTTTCGTCTTTATGTAAGGTGCCACCGACGGCTTTAAGACAGCCAATATGCCAATATAAATTACCATCAATAATGCAACCAGCAGCCCGGGGAAAATGGCCGCAATAAACAGCTTACCGATAGACTGATTAGCGATTTCACCATACAGTATGAAACCGATACTTGGTGGAATTAATAGGGCCAATGCACCAGCCGCCGCGACAGATCCTCCAGCTAAACTTGGGGCGTAACCTCGCTTGATCATCTCTGGAATTGCAAACCGCCCAACTGTTGCCGCTCCAGCAACACTAACACCGCTCATAGCTCCGAAAACTGCCGAGCTACCAACACTTGCCATGGCAAGGCTGCCTGGCAGTCGGTTCATCCATAAATAGAAGAGGGTAAAAAGTCTGCCACCGAGGTTCGTTCGTGCTATTACCTCTCCCATAAGGATGAAAAGCGGAATGGCCACGAGTGAATAACTTGACATTCCTCGATATAGAATAGATGGAATGGCCATCAAGGACGATGTACCGTTAATGAAGAACATTCCTATAATACTAGCTACCCCAAGAGAGGCAAAAACCGGAGCTCCTATTGCTAATAAAAATGCAAAGATACCAACCAACCAAATAGCTATACTAGTGGACTCCATAAATCACCCTTGCTCTCTATCTTTAAGCGAGATATATATTACTGATAGAAACAACAATATCCCACCAATTGGTATCAACCCATAAGGAATCCACATAGGAAAGCTTAACAATGACGATGATCGATAACCCCGATCCAACGCCGTTATTACGTTGACACTTCCTGCCCAAAAAATGACACCACAAAATAACAATATCGAAAACTTAACAGTTATGTCAGAGATTTTTTTTAAAAAATCCGGAAATATATTGTAAAACGCTTCCATACGGACATGCCGCCCAATAAGCAAGACCCATCCCATCGACATCCAAGACGTAACGAGAAGTAAATACTGACTTACCTCAAGAGCGTGAACGCTCGGTCTTTCTAACACGTAACGGGTAAAAACTGCATATACGGTTAAAATCATCAAAGCCACAAGAGCGAAATCAGAAATAACAACGCCTATTTTATTAAGCCGAAAGCTAATAATCATAAGAATACGCAAGGCATATTTCATAGAAACCTCATTGTCACGAACATTGCAGGGAAGTCCATTTCCCTTTTTTTGAAAAAACTACCGTGAAGACTCTATAAGTTTTATATACTGATCACCACGGGGAACAGAATTGACCCAGTCGTCGATAACAGGACGGGTTGACTCAATCAGTTTTTCTTTGGCATTAGCATCAAGCACTGTGACGCTAACTCCAAGTGATTCGTATTTTTCGATTGCTTTTTTAACAAACTCATTAACCATTTTAAACTGCTGCTCATCCCGAATTTCGGCGCCTTCCTGAAGAATTGACTGGATGTGGGGCGGCAAAGACTCCCAAGTTTTGACGTTCATAGCGAGAATTGACGTATCGATAGCGAAGTTGGTGAGCGTGATATGGTCTATCACCTCATACAAGCTTCTTCCCATGCCGGTTAGAAGCGGACGTGGGGTGCCATCAATCACGCCGCGCTCAAAGGATAAATAGAGCTCGGAAGATGATAGAGACGTGGGAGCACCTCCCAGAAGTTGCAGCGCTTTAGCGTCAGTTGCACCAGTAGTTGCCCAAGTTTTCCCTTTGAAATCTTCCACTGAATTGATGGCAAACCCTTTTGTGTAAAACTCGTACGGATCCCACGGTGCGACTCCCAACACATGAATATCATGTGACTCCTCAAGTTCCTGGCGTATGCCAAGATCTAGCAATCCATTTTGCAAAGTTCGTTGCATATGACTCACATCATCGAAAATGAACGGCATTGTAAATAACTTCAGCGCCTCAACCGTTCCACTTGGATATGTCCCGGTCATATTCGTGATATCAACATCACCTCTAGATAGTGCAGCCAACTCCTCATAACCATCAAAAATCTGTCCCGAATGAAAAACCTTTATCTTAACTTGTCCTTCAGATGCAGTTTCAACATGCTTGATAAACGCTTGAATTGGCTCCCAGACATACTCATAAGCCGGGGGAAGATAAGTGGAGAATGTCAGCTCATAAGATTCCTTCGCATGGAGATTAGGCGAAGAAAACGCCGACAGCATAACAAGGCCTGACAGCACATAACGTGCAGTATTTGCACTAATTTTCATAATGGTACCTTCTTATTTTTTATGTTGATTTGCGATAGATATAACTCAGAGCCGTACGCAGATTGATCACTTCCGCATACTTATCTTTTATGTCGACAAGGTTGCTAGTGTGTTGTTGCAATGAACGATCTGCACATCCCTCTTCGACGACAAACGGAGAAAATCCATTTTGTAGCGCGTCCACCACTGAAGCTCGAACACAGCCGCTCGTGGTGCACCCTGTAATGTAAAGAGTGTCTATATTCATTGCGGAAAGGATTCCAGCGACAGGGGTTCCGAAGAAAGCGGATGCCTGAGTTTTTTCGACAACTAAATCATGAGCCTCTCTTTCAATCAAAGGATCGAGTTCACAGGCTGGTGTATTTTTCAATAGTGTTGCCAAAGTTGGACACTTCTGAATCCACAAGCCTGAATCACTTAAGCCTGGAGAGTAGCTGACGACAGTAAAGATCACAGGGCCATACGGGCGGATAGCCCGAATCAAATGATTTGTGGCGTCAATGGCTTCGGAGCAGTCCGACGCAAGCGGACTCATCTCAGAGTTCGTAAACCCTTGTTGAAAATCAATTACAAGCAGGGCGGGCTTCTGACCTACGACAAGATTTCCGCCAAATCCGCTCATCAAGTTCGCTGCATCAGCCATGACGTTAACTCTCCTTTCTACGTGTTGACTCAATGAGTTCAAGGTATCGATGTCCACCGGGAACGCTTTCTGCCCAGTTTTCGATAACTTTCTCTGACGCTTTACGAAGTTCAGCGATTGTTGAAACGCTCATTTCATGAATTGTCACGCCGTTTTCCCTGTAGTATTCAAGGGCATCAGTGATAAAAGATTCGACCATCTCGATCTGCTCGGCATCACGCTCTGAGGCTGCATCAAGGATGATCTTTTGGAGTTCATCCGGCAGGCGCTCCCAGGCCTCACGATTAATGGCTAGAATCGAAGTATCCACAAGAAAGGTTGCTCGGGTAATATGCTTAATCACCTCATCAAGGCTCCGCCCCAACCCTGTTATCAAAGGCCGTGGCGTGGCATCAAGGATTCCTCGGTCAAATGCCATGTAGAGCTCCGAAGATGACATTCCCGTTGGGGACCCACCTAAGGCCTGAATCGTTTGTGCATCCGTTACGCCTGTAGTTGCCCATATCTTGCCTTCGAAATCACCTTTCACAAGGATTGGTTCTTCGCGACTATAGAACTCATAAGGATCCATTGGGGCAACACCCAAAATAATCACATCATGGTTTTCTACCAACTCTGTACGCAGCCCTATGTCCAGCAAACCGCCCTCCAAAGCTCGCGAAAGATGGCTGATGTCATCAAACATAAAAGGCAATGTGAAAACTCCGATCGACGGCACACTGGCGCTGGGGTATGAACCGGTCATGTTAGTGATGTCAATATCTCCGCGTGAAAGCGCAGAGAGCTCGTCATGCCCGTCAAAAAGCTGGCCTGAATGAAAGAGGCTTACCTTGAGGCGCCCTTCGCTACGCTCTTGGATTTTGTTAACAAAATTCTCAGCAGGCTTGTAGATATACTCATAAGAAGGAGTCAAATACGTCGAGAACACCAGCTTGTGTACTTTTTCAGCGGCCATCAAGCTAGGAGAAGACAAGGTGAAGAACACCAATGCCAGTGAAAAGACTGTCAGATTTATATGCTTTTTCATAAGAATGCCTTCCTTTTATTTGTTTTTTACAACCCTTAATAATAGAAGCTAAAACACCTAAACCAGAAAATGCAGAAAGCGCTCAATATCACATTATTGTCGGCGACTTCTGAGATCTGATTTGATTAATCACTCCTCCTTTGATCAGTAGCTCGCGTTGGCGATTGCTAAGCCCGTGGTGGAGGCGTAGCTCGCCCTTACCGACAACGTCGGCGACTAACTCTGGCCCTGCAGCCAATTGCAAGTGAACGTCGCGAATGACCAACCGATCGCCCTGTTCGAGTCGATCTAAATCCTCCTCGTTTATAAATGTTAAGGGGAGCGCGCCGAAGCACACCAGGTTCTGCCAATGGATGCGAGCAAAGCTCTTAGCCACTACCACTTGCAGACCTAAGTAGCGCGGCACTAAAGCGGCATTCTCGCGACTTGAACCCTGCCCGTAGTTATGGCCACCGACAATGGCATGTCCGCCCAAGGGGCGACTCTGCTCGGCGCGGCTTACATAATCCGGGTCGATAGCCTCAAATGTAAACGGGGCTGACGCATAGATGCTGCTCCAATAGGGCATAACTCGCTGCCCCGCAGGCATGATGTCATCTGTGGAAATATTGTCCCCAGTTACCAGTATCACCGGCAGATCTACGGTACTGTCCAGCGGAGATAACTGCGGCAGCGTTGGGGTGTTATCGGTTTTCTGAAGTGGCTTAAGACGTGCTTCAGCAATAGGCAGCGGTGGTATGAAAAGATCGCTATTCACGATCATCTGCTCAGGTTCTTTTAGCCGTGGAAAGGCCATGTCGAGAGTGCGAGGGTCGGTAATAACCCCCTTTAATGCAGATGCTGCCGCGGTCTCTGGGCTACATAGAAACACTCTGTCTTCTCGGGTTCCTGAACGTCCGGGAAAATTTCTTGGCACCGTCCGCAGGCTATTGCGCCCCACTGCAGGCGCCTGCCCCATTCCAATGCATCCGTTACATCCAGTTTGGTGTAAACGTGCGCCGCAAGATACTAGATGTTCCAGGTGGCCTTCGCGAATCAAAGCAGTCAGTACTTGACGCGATGATGGGTTAACATCAAGCGAAACGCCCTCCGCTATCGTGCGTCCACGGACCATTTTCGCTACCACTGCGAAATCTCGGTAGCCCGGATTCCCCGATGAACCGATGTAAGCCTGGTGCAAAGGCTCGCCAGCGATCTCACGCACCGGGACCACCTTGTCGGGGCTCGAAGGAAGCGCAATCAAAGGCTCTAGATTCGATAGGTTGAGAGTTTCCTCCAAATCATAGCCACAACCGAGCTCCGCCGTTAAGGGTACCCAACTTGCCTCACGACCTCGTGCAGACAAGAAACGGAGCGTTTCTTCATCACTAGGAAATACCGTGGCCGTGGCACCCATCTCGGTGCCCAAATTAGCCAGAACATGCCGATCCATCACCGAAAGAGACGACACTCCAGGGCCGTAGTACTCAAGAATGGTATCCTTACAGCCAGATACGCCGTGTCTTCTTAGCAGTTCTAGTATCGCGTCCTTCGCGGACACCCAGTCAGGCAGACAGCCTTCCAAGCGTATGCCCCGAATTTTCGGCATATTCAAGTAAAGGGGCTCGCCAGCCATTGCCATCGCAACCTCAATGCCACCAGCGCCGAGCGCCAACATACCAAGTGATCCGGCCGCCGTGGTATGGCTGTCGCAACCAACGAGGGACTGCCCTGGCACCCCGAAAAACTCCATGTGAACCGGATGGCTGATGCCGTTACCGGGACCTGAGTACCAGACTCCAAACCGCTCGCAGGCGCTTTTCAAAAATAGATGAGCTTCAGCATTTAGGTTGTCAGCCTGAACCAAGCCATGGTCGATATACTGCACGCTGGGCTCAGTATGTACACGATCCAGGCCCATGGCCTCGAGCTCGAGCATTACCAAGGAGCCGAGTACGTCCTGCAACAGTGCTTGGTCCATACGCAGAGCGATCTCCTTTCCGGGAGACATCTCACCATTAACCAAGTGGTCACGGATGAGCTGTTGAGTCAAATTCAGAGGGCTGGAATTCGTGGCTATCATGTTATGGACCTGGTTAGTCGTGTTTAACGATCAGCGCTTTGGCAGCGAGTAGCGTCTATCAGCAGTGCCTGCTTTAACTACCTGCCCCGGAGTTTCGTGGCCCACTAACTTAGGCAGGGTCGCAGAAATGGCGATCAGGGCATCTACATCTACACCGGTGGGGACGCCCATCTGCTCAAACATATGTACTAAGTCTTCGGTGCATACATTGCCGGTTGCACCTGGAGCAAAAGGACAGCCGCCAAGCCCCCCTAACGAAGCATCAAAGCGAACCACGCCCACCTGCCAGGCAGCCAGCGCATTCGCCAGCCCCATGCCGCGCGTGTTATGAAAATGCAAAGTGAATGGAGTGCCAGAGAAGCGTTCGATTAATGCCCCGGAGAGCTTCGCAACCTGTGAAGGGTTAGCCACGCCGGTTGTATCACATAACGTAACGCCATCAATACCAATTCCCAGCAAGCTCTCGACTATTTCAAAAACGCGCGTTTCTAAAACTCTTCCTTCGAAAGGGCAGCCAAAACTAGTAGACAGAGAGGCGTTCATAAACACGCCGCTATTGCGGGTTATCCCCATAATTTCAGAAAACTGCTCCAGTGATTGCGCTGGAGTCATACCTAAATTGACTTTACTGTGAGATTCACTAGCCGACATCACCAAATTAATTTCATCAACACCACAAGCCAAAGCCCGTTCGGCCCCAATTTTGTTAGGAACCAGAACAGTAATTCCCACACCCGGATGTCGCCGAATTGCTCTGACCACCTCCTCAGCATCACGTAAATTGGGGACCGCCCTTGGCGAGACAAATGAACTCGCTTCGATGCGAGCTAGTCCGGAAACAGAAAGTGCGTCAATCAGACGAATCTTCTCATCCGTCGGAATAAAGTTCGTTTCGATCTGAAAGCCGTCACGCGGTGCGACCTCATTGATCTCTAGCTGAACCATAGGGCCTCCTGATAGTCAAATTATGCCGGCATTGCGCAGCTTTTCCCGCATCGCGTCGTCAACGCCCAACTCGTCTAAAATTTCGCTGGTGTGCTCGCCCAACCTTGGCCCCCCATTACCTAAACGTCCTGGTGTTGCACTCATACGAGGCAGCACACCCGGCACCTTTAGCGGTTTACCGTTGGGACGAATAGTTGTCTGGATCATCCCTCTAGCCAGGTAATGAGGGTCAGCGGCAATGTCTTCGACCGTATATGGGTAGCCGGCTGGCACGCGGGCGGCATCCAGCGCCTCAAGAATCTTGGCGCGGCTACGCTTCTTCGTCCAATCCTCGATTGCGGCGTCGATAACATCCGCATGTTGCGTTCGCCCGTCGTTGTGTGTGAGAGCTGGATCCTGGGCGAGTTCCGAGCGCCCAATCAAGTTCATTAAGCGCTTGAATATACTGTCGCCATTGCCAGCGATCAGTACAAACTCATCATCTTGGGTTCGGTAGGCGTTGGAGGGTGTGATACCAAATAGCGCGCTGCCACTTGGCTGTCGTACATGACCGGTTGCATCGAACTCGGGAAGCAGGCTCTCCATCATAGCGAACACTGATTCGTATAACGCCACGTCAATTTCTTGACCGAGTCCGCTACGATGTCGTTCTTGTATTGCTAATAAAGTACCAATAACAGCGTATAGGGCAGACAAAGAGTCGCCAATGCTTACGCCAACCCGCACTGAAGGCTGGCCGAGCTGTCCAGTTAGATAGCGCAAACCACCCATTGCTTCCCCTATCACACCAAAGCCCGGTTTATCGCGGTAGGGGCCCGTCTGGCCAAAGCCTGAAACGCGAACCATGATTAGTTTAGGGTTAAGTGAGGATAGAAACTCATAGCCCAACCCCCAGCTTTCCAATGTTCCAGGGCGGAAGTTTTCAACTAATACATCGGCTTCCGACGCCAAGCGGCGGGCAATATCTCGCCCTTCTTCGACCCGCAAATCCAAAGTGATAGACCGCTTAGTACGACTCTGAACATGCCACCATAAAGAGGTATCATCATCCATGACCCGCCATTTTCGAAGGGGGTCGCCAACCCCTGGAGGCTCGACTTTGATTACATCTGCCCCGAACTCCCCAAGCATTTTGGTCGCAAAGGGTCCAGCGATCAGTTGCCCAAGCTCAAGCACTTTGAGGCCAGCCAAGGGGAGATGGCGAGAGCTTTCATTATCGAGCATGATTCAGTCCTTATTTTTAAATTTCTTGTAATGAGATTGGATCAGGTATCGATTTGTTACAATTAGGCTTTTAAGAATAGAGCGTTCGCGTTCCGCGAAACCTTGGTACAATGCCATCACGTAGGCCAGAAAACTTTATTGGATTACAAAGTGATAAAAATTGACTTCATAACCCTAAAGATTTTCATAACTATTTCAGAAGTCGGCAGCTTGTCTTCGGCAGCAGAGCGCGAACACATAGCCATAGCAGCAGTTAGCAAGAGAATTAGTGACCTAGAAGCGACAGCCGGAACTAAACTGCTATATCGGCGCTCTCGCGGCGTTGAACTAACACCTGCAGGCCACGCATTTTTGCATCATGCCCGAAAGATACTAGATGACATATTCAGGTTGAATGCTGAGCTCAGCGAATACGGACTCGGTATCAAGGGTCATATAAGAGTGCACTCTAACACGTCTTCTATTATTGCGTTTTTACCTAAAGATTTAAGTAGTTTCTCAAAACAGTACCCACATATAAAAATTGATCTTCAAGAAAGGACAAGTGACGAAATCGTTTCAGCAGTAAGAGATGGAATGGCTGACATTGGAGTATTTGCTGGCCACGTGAACTCTCATGACCTTCAGTTAATTCCTTACAAATCCGATCGACTAGTTCTCGTGGCGCCGAATGAACACCCGATAACAAGATACCAAAAAATATGTTTCGACGATGTAAATCACTTGGAGTTTATAGGCTTACAGCAAAACACCTCGCTACACAGCTTACTTTATGATCAAGCAAATAAAAACGGCAAAATTTTGAAGATGAGAATACAGGTAAGAAGCTTTAACGCTATTTGCAGAATGATTCATCATGGAATGGGTGTAGGTATATTACCAGAGAATACTATTTGCGAGGAGCTTAAAGACTTAAAACTAAAAGCCATCCCACTAACAGACAAATGGGCAAAAATAAAACTGGTGATTGGGATTAGGAACTACGACACCTTATCAGTGACTTCAAAGTTCTTTGTTGACCATTTAAAAAAGTCTTAAAAACACCTGAGCTGCACCCTGTTTTTAGCCCTACCCATCGCCTGAAACGGAACGCTTTCGCAGTATGCTGGCAGGATTTACCGGGATGCTGATGGCAAGCAGGAAGTCACTGTATATGACTATCTGGATACTGGCCTGCCAATGCTTTGGCGCATGTTCCGAATGCGCGATAAAGGTAATAAGGCAATGGGGTACCAATTTGTATCTGCCGAGCCGCCCAGGTTGCTGTAGAGACTGCTCAGATCACGAAAGCCTGCGCCTTCAACGAACGCATGAGAGTCATCGGAAGGCGCCTACTCTTCCACAGAACTGATCCAAGAAGATCAAAACGGCTGCGGAAAGATCCGGCGGGCGAGCTCTACTGTTAATTCATAGAAACTATTGGGGCGAGCAGGCCTCTGCCGCTGTCCGCCTTCAGGACACCCTTTACCTGACAGTTGCGAGTTCGCCTTTACGCTGTTTCTAGCACAAAGCTGTTTGGACACTGGCGCGAATTCGTGAGCGGTCATATCAAGCACCACACAGATTTAACGAGTTCAGTAGTGCGACGAGCACGGTGTCTGACAGTAGAGATGAGTACTGAATTACGAAATTAATAAGCGCCAGACATTTATTTTTGCTTATTCAGATCACGTGGATGTAGAATTGCGTTTGCCCCACAGTATCAATACAAGTCTATTCTTTAACTATCGTCTTCCGCGGTTAAAAAATAGACAGCTTGACAGATTTCCAATACCATACCTCACATCGTTTACATACGCCTGGCCAGCTGAAGCGAGGAGTTTATGTCTCATTGACGCCAAGTCGCCCACTTCTTTAATAAACACAAAATAATAAATGGACTAAGGATATTAAATGAAATTCACCATCTCTTCCTCAGTGCTCGATGACTTGGAGGGATACAAGTCTTTAATTTATGTTGATCGTAATTCAGACAGGAACACAAAACACGCACTTGCAAATTTAGCAGTGTATTTCAAAAGGGAAATGCGCTTCGACCACCTTCAGTTTGATGAGAGTATGTATCGGAGGCATGACTACGTTGGCTTTCTTTTCTTAGATAGAGCTTTCGACTTAGTAAAAGACGACCTGATTACCCCTCAAGCTCAGCCAACACTTCGTGCCTATACTTACGAGTAGCAGGAATGAGCGAGGGTTGCATTATGAAAAACAAAATTCAATTTCAAAAAGGCTACAGCTTAATAGAACTC
>Ga0307487_1002624_pt1 | contig 11282 bp, 10 predicted proteins | sample CBIW12metaG_FD_203665 | JGI IMG/M metagenome (GOLD analysis project Ga0307487, IMG submission 203665) | Sea-ice brine microbial communities from Beaufort Sea near Barrow, Alaska, United States - CBIW 1.2 | ecosystem: Environmental > Aquatic > Marine > Coastal | place: USA: Alaska | collected... | reverse complement strand
GCCTGTAACTTTGGGAGTATCTGCTTTGTATTGCTATTACAAAAAGATCAAAAAGGAGGATTTTCAAAAGGTGATAACATTCTTACTACTGCCGTTAATTTCACAAATGTTCTATCTGTATTTATATACTCCTACCTTGAGGGAAGGCATCATCAGTATGTCCGGGAATTATGCTGCTACAGGAGGGTACGGGCCAAATCAAATTTCCACGGTTTTAGGCATGGGGGCATTTTTATTGGTAACAAGGTTATTTACGGTGAAACATAAAATGATCAATATTCTTGACTTTATTTTACTGGGTTTGATGGGGTACAGAGCGGTGATCACTTTTTCCAGGGGAGGAGTTTTTACTGCATTAGTTAGTATAGTTGCTTTCCTGGTGATATTCTATTATAAACAGGACAGAAAGGAGCAGGCCAAAACAAATTTTAAAATTGTACTGCTGGGAGTTGCCATTTTTTTAATTTGGATATTTTCCACAATACAAACTTTTGGTTTAATCGAGAATCGTTACGCTAACAGGGATGCTGCCGGAGAGTTAAAGTCTGATATTACTACCGGAAGAGTAGAGTTGGTTGAAACCCAATTGCAAGCTTTTTATGAACACCCTCTAACCGGCATTGGAGTTGGCAAAGGATATGAATATCGGGAAGAAAATTTAGGGATTGAGATTGCTTCACACAACGAAATAAGTCGCCTATTATCGGAACACGGTTTACTGGGTATTTTTGCCTTACTTATACTTATATTTGTCCCCATAATATTTTGGACGAAGTTTAAAAACAACTATTATTTCCTGGCGTTCATGGCATTCTGGTTTTTGACCATTAACCATTCTGCGCTGCGAATTGCCATGCCGGCCTTTGTTTATGGGCTGGCATTATTATACATAGTGGATGAAAAAAAGGATCCTGTACATAGGAAACGACTTAACAGTTAACAGCTTTACGGCTACGTATATTTCCTTTTTCAGCAAGGTGCTCAAAAAGGAAGGCTACAATGTGCGCACGGCTTCCAATAAAAGCAATAAGGCTTTGAGGTTGCTGGAGATGCTGGGCCTTATATTGCGCTATCACAAATCTACAGATGTAGTGCTAATAGACACTTACGGGGCGATGAATTTTTACTATGCCTACCTGGTGGCAAAAGCCTGTCAGTTTTATAAATTGGATTATATCCCCATCCTTCACGGCGGGAATTTGCCGGACAGGCTTGAGAAGAATAAACAATTCAGCAAAAGCCTGTTCGGAAAAGCAAAAATGAACGTGTCGCCTTCCTTGTTTTTATATGATATTTTCAGGGATGCGGGCTTTGCCAATTTACAGAATATCCCGAATTCCATAGAGTTGAGCAAATACACTTTCAAACAGCGCAGCACATTTGCGCCAAAGCTGCTTTGGGTGAGAAGGTTCCAGGAGCGGTACAATCCGATGCTTGCGGTGAAGGTGCTGGAAAAGTTGAGGGAGGAATACCCTGATGCAAGTTTATGCATGGTAGGCCCGGAGAAAGACGGCACATTGAGCAAATGTAAAACCTATGCCAAAGAACACAATCTTCCGGTGCGGTTTACGGGGAAACTCAGGAAAAAGCAGTGGGCAAAACTCTCTGCAGATGCCGATATATTTTTGAACACCACCAATATAGACAATACCCCCATAAGCGTAATTGAAGCTATGGCCCTTGGACTTGCCGTGGTTTCTACCGATGTGGGCGGAATGCATTTTTTAATTGAAGACAGGAAAGACGGAGTCCTGGTTCCGGAAAAGGACGTGAATGCGATGGCGGAAGCCGTCAGGACCTTGGTGGAACAGCCGGAAAGCACTTCAAAAATGACACTGCAGGCCAGGGAGAAAGTGACCGGCTTTGACTGGGAAATTGTAAAGGAAAAATGGAACCAATTGCTCAAGTAATGGGGAAATCTATCCTGTACATAGGCAATAAACTCTCCAGATCGGGGAAAAACCCCACCACGCACGAGGCGCTGGAGCGGGGTTTAAAAGCTGAAGGCTATATAATTTATTCGGCTTCCCATCTTCAAAATAAATACCTGCGGCTCTCCGATATGCTTTGGTGTTTCCTGCTGAATTATAGAAAAGTGGATTTTGTGCTGATAGATGTGTACAGCACCCAGAATTTCTGGTATGCCCTGGCGATCGCCCGGATGTCAAAAGTTTTTTCAAAAAAGTATATTCCTATACTTCACGGCGGGAACCTGGAAAAACGTTTTAAAGATTCTCCCGCCAAATCGGCACACCTGTTAAAAAACGCGCATTGCATCATTTGTCCGTCGCCCTATCTCAAGGAACAGGTTGAAAAGCTGGGGTATTCCGGGGTGCATTATATTTCAAATCCGCTGTTTCTCTCGGAATACACTTTTAAAAGCCGGGCAAACCTAAAGCCAAAACTTTTGTGGGTGCGGGCATTCGACAGGATCTACAATCCGCTGCTCGCCCTGAAAAGCCTTGAAATTTTAATGAAAGACTACCCTGAAGCCCAACTTTGTATGGTGGGCCCTGATAAGGATGGGAGTATGGAAAGCTGCCGGAAATATGCCCAAAAACACAAGCTGCCGGTCAGGTTTACCGGGAAATTGAAAAAAAAGGAATGGATAGCTTTAGCTGAGGACTATGATATTTTTATCAATACTACTGATATTGACAATACTCCCGTAAGCGTAATTGAGGCGATGGCGCTGGGAATCCCGGTGGTCTCGACGGAGGTGGGAGGGATCCCGTTCCTGATCGAAAATCACCGATCGGGCTTGCTGGTGCCGCCGAACGATCCCGGTAAAATGGCCGATTCAATTGAGAAACTGCTCGAAAACCCGTCACAGGCGCTTGAAATGTCCCGTTGTGCAAGGGAGAAAACAGCCAGTTTTGACTGGCCTGTTATAAAACATGAATGGAGGAAGGTGCTTGGGGAAGGGGTAAGTTCATAAAGTTTGGAGTGCCTGAAGTGCCTAAAATATATATTCCTTTATTTTTTAAGTGATATAAGCTTTGCCAACGGATGGTAACAGACAGAATGATCATTCATTGTACTTATTTTAAAAAATATAGGGGCTAAAGCCCTTTGTAATCTTTTTCTTCAATCCCCTGGCTAAAGCCAGGGGCAATGAATAGTAATTCTTATTCTTTCCAGTCCAAGTCCATTTCAAATCTTTCCCTTGAAGTTGGAGGCAATGAATAGTAAATCTTAATCCTTCCTGCCCGGTTCATTTCAAATGGTTCTGTTTTAGGAAATAGTATAAAGGTGCTTTCTTTAACCGCAAAGGGCGCAAAGTTTCCGCAAAGATCGCAAAGTCTTGTTATTCCAGCGATAATCTGTCAAGTAGTCCCTTTCTAATTTCCAATTCCATAACTATCCAGTTGGTTCATTTTCAATCATCATTTTTTTCTTTGCGTCCTCTGCATTTTTTTTTCCTGGCGTACTTTGCGGTTAAATAGGAACGAAGCAAAATGGGGAGGATATATTGGGGTTGCTATGCCTCCTTTTGTTTCGCCCCTTCAGGGCTTTTTTAAACTAACGATTTTTATTTGATGGGCGTTGCGCATCGCTGATATATTTTGCTCTTTCAGGGCTATCTTATACGACCGGGTCGCAGGGTTTGTGTGTCACACTTGTGCAAATATTCCAGCAATTACAACGTTTAAATGGTATTAATTTTTCCTTTTAACTTTAAGGATTGATAAGTTAGGTTCTTTGCCGATAATTTTTACCTTTAAGCATAAATAAATCCCATGCCTCCAAAGTCATTAGTCCACTTCGATATTTCTGAGCGCAAGGTGTTGTTGCGGCTTATGGATATCATGAGCGTGCTGTTTACCCTGAGTGTTGTGGGGATTATTTTTGATTTTGATTACTTTCAAATCACAGGCTTTAACTGGATATGGACCCTGGTTTTAATTCTTTATATCAGCGTCTTCGCGAGCATCTTTGAACTTTATGATCTGCAAAAGGCAGCCAAATTTGAGATCGTCCTTAAAAATGTGGTGTTCACGGGTTCTGTCACGGTGTTGTTCTTTATGCTCACCCCGTTATTCACTCCCAGCCTCCCCCAAAACAGGTTGCAGATCCTGTTCTTTTTCCTGTCCATTATCGGGGCGCTTTTGTTGTGGAGGTATGCTTACATCACCCTTATCTCGTCCCCCAGGTTTTATAAAAGGGTATTGCTGATAGGCGATGAGGGAGAATTGGACCTGATGGTGCCCGCGCTTCAAAAGTCGGATCCAAATTATGTGATCGTGGGGTATATCAACACGAGCAGAAAAGAAAAATTGCCACAATACCAAGCCTTACTGCAGTTTAACACTTCGAAGCTTCCCATTATTATAAAGCAACACCAGATAAACGAAATTGTAGTGGCCGGTTCCGGTGCCAATAAAAACGAAGCCTCGGTTGCACTCCTGAAGCAATTGAACAACTTGCTGATCAAAGGATTTCCCATTAAGGATTACACCCAGGTATATGAGGAGATCACCCACCGGGTACCCGTGCAGCACCTGGGAAAGGATTTTTACAAATATTTCCTGTTTAGCCGGAACAATCACAACAAGTTCTATATATTTTTTCACCGGGCAACGGATGTGTTCTTCGGGGTTTTGGGACTGATGATTTGTGCGTTGCTGATCCCCTTTATCTATGTTGGGAATCTCTTTGGAAACAGGGGAAGGTTGTTCTATACCCAAACAAGGGTGGGCAAGAATGCCAAATTCTTTAAGATCATAAAATTCAGGACCATGCCTGAGAATTCGGAGCTGAACGGGCCGCAATGGTCGGGGAAAGACGACATCCGGATCAGGGGTTTCGGGAAATTTATGCGCAGGGCGAGGCTGGACGAATTCCCCCAGTTCTACAACGTATTAAAAGGGGACATGAGCATTATTGGCCCCAGGCCGGAACGTCCGGTTTTTGTTAAGCGACTCTCAAAAATGATCCCATTCTACAAAACCCGCCACATCATAAAACCGGGCCTGACCGGCTGGGCACAGGTAAAAGGGGATTATGGCAGCAGCAATGCCGACAGCCTTGAGAAACTGCAGTATGACTTGTATTACATCAAGCATAGGGGATTGTTCCTGGATTTGGATATTTTGCTGAAAACCTTTAGTACTGTGCTGTTTTTTAGGGGGCAGTAGGGTTATAGTATTGAGATATTAGTATTGAGTAGTGAGAAAAAAGTTTGGGGTTTGTGGTTGAAAAAGTGGAAAGAGGAGAGTGGAGAGTGGAAAGTTGTTTATGGTTTGTGGTTTGTAGTTTGTAGTTTGTGGTTGAAAATGGTGGAAAGAGGAAGTTGTTTGTGGTTTATGGTTTGGGGTTTGTCCATGCCTATATAGCATTGACTGTTTTTTATTTCCCGCTCCTGAAGTTATCGGGACTGCAGATTTTCGCAGGGGATTATTCTAAATTCATGATTCTTAATGTCTTGTTTCTTCCCCGATAGCTATCGGGGTTGGGTCTTTTTTCTCTTCTCTATTTTCTCTTCACTCCCGACCCTTCGGGGCATTCCTCACTCTTCATCCTTTTTCTCTTCTCTTCCGATCGCTCTTTCTAAAATTGTGTTTTGAAACTGTTTGAATTGAATTATAATCCAGGGAATAGGAATCCCGTTAGGGATGGAATATTGGTAGCACAATTGGAAATTGATAGAAAGAAGTCCCATTAGGGACGAAATAATGCGGGAAACATTTAGGTATTCAGGTTTATATTTTTAATTTACGGAAATATATCATCCCTAACGGGATTCTTGTGGTTGTGTTATTGATTTTTCTACCTATATAACATCCCTAACGGGATTTAAAATTCAAGATTTAAAAGTTCAAAATTTAAAATTAAAAACTTCCTTTTCCCTCTTTAGATCTTTAGTTATAGGGATCGCAGATTTTCTCAGAGGATTATTCTAAAGCCATGGGTCTTAAGTCTTGATTCTTGCCTCTTTTATTTTTATTCTCTACTCTATATTCTCTTTTCTCCCGTCTCCTTCACCGTTTCCTCTTAAACTTAACAATAGCGAACAAAAACAGGAACAATGCCAGGAACTGTGCTATTCGGGCAATATAATCGCCGTGTTTGACATAAAACGTGAGTTTTGAATTCAGGGTGATGTTGTTTTTTATGCTGCCGGTTTTTTCATAAGCCAGGCTTTTTACGATATCTCCTTTTTCGTTTATAAATGCCGAGATCCCGGTATTGGCGCTTCTAACAACAGATCTCCTGGTTTCTATGGCCCGCAGTTTGGCGTAGCTCAAATGCTGTTTATGGCCCTGGGTATCGGCCCACCAGGCATCGTTGGTGATGATGGTAAGGAAATTGGCCCCGTTTTTTACGTAACCCGTCACATAATCGCCGTAAACCGATTCATAGCAAATAATAGGTGCGGTGTTATAACCATTATTGAGATGAAAGACCTCACGCTCTTCCTGGGTGGTCTTCATTGCCACCGTTCCGCCAAGATCTATCATAATATCCCCCAAAACCGGGCGCAGGAGGTCCTGATAGGGAAAATTCTCTACGCCGACTACCAGTTTCGATTTGTGATAAAATTGCGGCAGGGTGTCATTATTCATAAAAAATGCCGAATTGTAATCGTTATACCAGTCGTTGGGGCCAATTTTATTGCTTTGGGTGCCCACTTGTTCAGGATCGCTGAAGCGTTCAAAAAAGGAAATCCCGCTTAAAAAATTGAGTTTTGGATATTTCAGAAGCAATTGCCTGCTGAAGAAATCTGCCTCCGATTGTTCGAATCTGGAAAGCACGGTACCATCGGCAAAAACGGTTTCGGGGGCGACCAGGATCGCGGTTTTATCGGTCACTTTTTCCTCGCTCAGTTGCACCAGCAGTTCGCCGATACGGGTATCGTTGATGTTGTATTTTTCGGTGTAGGGATCGATATTTGGCTGAAGGATAACAGCTTCGAGTTGCTCTTTGCTTTCCGAATAATTATTCAAAATGAGATAAGAGATCCCAATGGGGACCAGGATCATCAACCCGATCTTTATGGCTCCGCGAACCAGGATGGCGTTTGCGCGATGTTCCCTGTAAAGCAAGATCAGTTTGAATACGGCGATATTCACCAGCAAGACCCATAAAGTCCCTCCGAAAGTCCCGGTATATTCATACCACTGAATCCAGTGATGATATTCTGAAAAAGCGTTTCCGAGATTTAGCCAGGGCCATGAAAACTCCCAGGAGAGGTGGATCTTTTCGAATACGATCCAGATACTTATCAGGAATGCGGAAGCTGCTTTAAAATCGGATCTTTTTGCCACGAGGTGATAGAGCAGGAACACCAATGCCATCAGAAGCGAATTCACCAGCACCGCAAAGGCGCCGCCGAAAGGGGTGGAATAATACAGCCAATAGGTGGTGATCAGGTTCCAGATAAAAAAACTGAGATAGGACAATCCCAGGATTTTGATTTTGCCATATTTTGTTTGAGAGGTGCGGATCTTAAATTCGGCGCACAAAAGGGGGACAAATCCAAAAAACAGCAGTGCCGGAAATCCGTAGGTAGGCCAGGCCAGTGCCAGTAAAATTCCGCTTAAAAGGGCATAGAGGAGGTTTTTCATAGAAATAACAATTCTTGTCAAAAATAGGGAAAATATGTGTGGTTTGTGGTTTGGGGTTTGTGGTTTGGGGTTGAAAAAGCTCATGCCTGAATAAGGTTGACCGTTTTTTATCACTTATAAATTTTTATTTGCAGAAAATACATCCTGATTCTGAGCTTTTGTTTGGCTCAAATGATTGGGGCTCAACGCCCCTTTCATTTGATGTTCTGCGTCAAATGACTCTGTCATCTTTGTCTTTTTTGGCTGAGTAAATATGCCTGTTTTTGTTTAAATTCATTAGGGGTCATTCTTCCCAACCTTGAATGTGGTTTATCCTGGTTGTAAAGTGTCGCTAGAGTCGGAATACAGAGCCCAAACCACAAACCCTAAACAACAAACAACAAACAACAAACAGCTTCCCCCTTTTTTTTAATTTTTTCAGTCTTCCGGCTTCGGTCTTCGGTCTTCCGACTTTTTTAGTATTTTTACAAAAACATTTCTATGCTTATAAAACGACAAATCCCAAATTTCATCACGATCTTAAACCTGCTTTGCGGAGCGTTGGCCACCATTTTTGCCGTACAGGGCAACCTGGTTATGGCAGCATTGTTTGTCGGTTTAGGTATTTTCTTCGATTATTTTGACGGGATGGCAGCCCGAATCCTCAATGTTAAAAGTGAGGTGGGTTTACAATTGGATTCGCTGGCTGATATGATCACCAGCGGACTTGTTCCCGGAATTGTGATGTTCCAGTTGCTGATAAGGGCCCTACCCGGCGGAATAAGCGCCACGTCTGCATGGGATTCTCACAGCACCTGGTGGGAATGGAATTTCCCGGTGTTGGCCCTGACCGGACTTCTGATTGCCGCTGCCTCCGGATACCGACTTGCAAAATTCAATGTGGACGAGCGCCAAACGGATTCCTTTATAGGTTTGCCAACTCCTGCCAACGCGCTGCTCATTTTAAGTCTGCCGCTTATAATGGCCTATCAGCCACATCCAATCGCGGTGAGCCTGATCTTAAATGAATGGTTTTTAATAGGATTGACCCTGGTGAGCTGTTATATGCTGAATGCCGAAATCCCGCTTTTTGCCTTAAAGTTTTCAGACTGGTCTTTTAAATCGAATAAACTCCGGTATTTCTTTATTGGCTATTGTTTGTTGATGGTAATTCTTTTCCAGTTTATCGCGATTCCGGTTATCATTGTTAGTTATGTAGCGCTTTCCCTGATCTTCAGGGGAAAGAAAACAGAAGAGTAGGTTTGTCAGGCTCTTTCATTTACTTACCCCATAAAAAAATATGGGGCTAAAGCCCATTTCATTTCAATTCTTTGTCCCCTGACTAAAGTCAGGGGCAATGATAATTTAGTTTTAACCTGCTTTTTTGGATAAACAGGATCACCATCAATAGAGGGATAAACCTAACAGGTTTTTGAAACCTGTTAGGTTTTAATCAAATACAGCCTTTTTTTGAAGTTCAAAATTTTACCCTAAATACACTTTTTGGGCTATTTAGTTTATCGGGATTCCGATTAGCATAGGTAGTTATGTAGCGCTTTCGTTGATCTTCAGAGGTAAGAAAACAGAAGAATAGGTTTTGTCAGGCTCTTTCGCTTTACTTATCCCATAAAAAGATATGGGGCTAAAGCCCATTTTTACTTCAATTCTTTGACCCCGACTAAAGTCAGGGGCAAAGATAATTTAGTTTTAACCTGCTTTTTGGGATAAACAGGATCGCCGTCAATTGAACGGTAATCCTAACAGGTTTTTGAAACTGTTAGGATTTAATCAAAGATCTTCTTTTTTCGAAGTTCAAAATTTTGTCCTAAATACACTTTACGCACCATTTCATCTTCGGCGAGTTCTTCGGGTTTTCCGTGTTTTAAGATGCTTCCTTCAAACATGAGGTAGGTCCTGTCTGTGATGGCAAGGGTTTCCTGCACGTTGTGGTCGGTAATGAGGATCCCGATATTTTTGTTTTTCAGATCGGCAACAATGCGCTGAATGTCTTCCACCGCTACCGGGTCTACTCCGGCAAAGGGTTCATCCAAAAGGATAAAATTTGGATCGGTAGCCAGGGCACGGGCAATTTCGGTCCGGCGGCGCTCGCCTCCGCTTAAAAGGTCACCGCGGCTTTTTCTTATATGGCTTAAACCAAATTCTTCGATTAAAGACTCCATCTTATCGTGGCGTTCTTTTTTGGAGAGTTTGGTGAGTTCCAGAACGCTCATAATATTGTCTTCAATACTCAGTTTCCGAAAGACAGAGGCTTCCTGCGCCAGGTATCCAATTCCGTGTTGCGCCCTTTTGTACATAGGGGATTTGGTGATATCGTGATTGTCGAGGAATATTTTGCCGCCATTGGGTTTTACGAGACCAACGATCATATAGAAACAGGTGGTCTTCCCGGCACCGTTTGGACCTAGCAGGCCAACGATCTCTCCCTGGTTTACTTCCAGGGAAATGCCTTTTACAACTTCCCGTCCTTTGTAGGATTTTACTATTTTTTCGGCTTTTAACTTCATAAGATAAATTGAGGACTAAGTTAAGGGTTTTATGAATAAAATTCTAAATTCTAAATTCCAAATCTCAAATTCCAAGATCCAATTTTTAAATTCCAAATTCCACTCCGAAGCATCGGGGTTAAATTCAAGATTCAAAATATCAAATTCCAAATCTATTATCTCTATACAAAAATCCATTAATGTAGGAATAAGAGATATTTAGATTACTGTGGATATTTTTATACGTGACTAAAATGTGAGTAAGAGTTCCTTCTGAAATTATTCTGAAAATCAAGATAATTTGGTATTCCAATGCTTTGGGACAACCATCAATTTAAATCTCAAATCTCAAATCTCATATCTCTTCTCTCATATCTATAGACTCCAGTGCATCCCAGAATTCGTAGGCTTTTCTTAAATGCGGAATCACGATGGTGCCGCCAACCAGGGTTGCAATTCCCATGGCTTCCATCACTTCTTCCTTAGTGATGCCTTCTTTATAGGAGGTTTCCAGATGATATTTGATGCAGTCGTCACAACGCAGTACCGTTGAAGCTACCAGTCCCAGGAGTTCCTTCGTTTTTACGTCTAAGGCTCCCGGTGCGAAAGCATTGGTGTCGAGATTGAAAATGCGTTTTATTATTTTATTGTTATCCTTTAAAATAACATCGTTCATCCGCTCGCGGTACGAATTGAATTCTTCTACCTGATTCATTTATTTTTCTTTAATATTTTCGCTTCTTTTCTATACACGATGCGCGAGATCAAAATACTTACTTCATATAATACAAGAACAGGGATCGCGACAATAATCTGACTTACAATATCCGGCGGGGTGATAATTGCTGAAAAGATCAAAACAATTACCAGTGCATATTTGCGGTATTTTCTCAAGAAGTCGGGAGTCAAAACCCCAACTTTGGTAAGGAAATAGATCACGATGGGAAGTTCAAAGATCAATCCGCTGGCCAGGACCGAGGCTCTCACAAGGGCGATGTAACTGCTCAAATCGAAATCGTTAAACACATCGTCACTCACCTGGTATTTTCCAAGGAAATTGATGGAAAGTGGCGTTACCAGGTAATATCCGAACAAAACGCCCAAAAAGAACAGGACAGATGAAATAAAAATAAAGCCCTTGGAGCTACTTTTTTCAGTGTCCTTCATTGCAGGAGCCACAAATTTCCAGAATTCATAGATCACATAAGGAAAGGCAAGAACGAATCCGGCA
>Ga0307487_1002621_pt1 | contig 11286 bp, 11 predicted proteins | sample CBIW12metaG_FD_203665 | JGI IMG/M metagenome (GOLD analysis project Ga0307487, IMG submission 203665) | Sea-ice brine microbial communities from Beaufort Sea near Barrow, Alaska, United States - CBIW 1.2 | ecosystem: Environmental > Aquatic > Marine > Coastal | place: USA: Alaska | collected... | reverse complement strand
GCGCTCGCGGCGCTCAGCACCAGCACGCGCAGCGCGAATGTACAACCACGATGGGCGGATGCGCTACGCATCCGCCCATCGTTGTCTAACGGTGTCAAGCTACAGCTAGAGCGACCGCAAACGTGGAGCTATGTCACGCTCGAAAAGTTCGAGGAAGCGACGCTGGTCACCACCGGGCCCATGGAAGACCAAGTGGTTGAGGCCGGCATCCACATACTGGCGAATTTCTTCAACAATCTTGTCTGGATCGCTGCCCACAATCCACCGCGAAGCAATCTTTTCGATCGGCAGAGCGTCAGCGGCGCGTTCCATCTCGATCGGGTCAGTGATGTCATGCTTCTGCTCTTTCGAAAGAGCAAGCGGGGCCCAAAAGCGGGTGTTTTCTAGCGCTAGGTCGGGATCGGTGTCGTAGGACAGCTTGATCTCAATCATCCGGTCGATGTCCTCAAAGTTGCGGTCCACTTTAGCCGCGCCCTCTTTGACCGCCGGGATGAGTTGGTCGTTATACAGCTCCATACCCTTGCCCGAAGTGCAAATGAAGCCATCTCCTGCGCGCCCCGCATACCGCGCAACCATTGGCCCGCCCGCAGCAATGTAGATCGGGATGGGCTGATCGGGTCGGTCATAAATGCTCGCGTCATGCGTGGAGTAGTAGTCGCCCTCGAACGACACCCGGTCGTCGCTCCACAGCGCACGCATCAGACGCACCGATTCGCGCAGCCGGGCGAACCGCTCCTTGAACTCTGGCCAGTCCTGCTCACCAGCACCACGGAATCCGGTCGCGACCTCATTAAGCGCCTCCCCCGTGCCAACACCCAACATGATTCGCCCAGGGTAAAGGCACCCCATTGTGGCGAAAGCCTGCGCCAACACGGCAGGGTTGTAGCGGAAGGTCGGGGTCATCACACTCGTACCGATACGAATCGTCGACGTGCGCTCCCCCACTGCGGCCATCCAACTCAACGAGAATGGAGCATGGCCACCTTCGTGACGCCACGGCTGAAAGTGATCGCTGACCGCGACACTCTCCATGCCGTGGGCTTCAGCCGCAACCGCGATCTCTACAAGCTCACGCGGGGCGAACTGTTCAGCTGAGGCTTTGTATCCGAGTGTGAGAGTCATAATCCCATTGTGCCGCTTTCACTCGCGAGGAGCCTGCAAGAAATCAGAAACGGCACGAGGAACGTACGGCGCAACATCGCCGCCAAGAGCTGCAACCTGGCGCACAAGCGAACTCGACACATACGCGTGGGCGGGGTCCGGCAGCATGAAAATGGTCTCGACCGCAGCAAGATCGCGGTTCACGATCGCCATGGGCGTTTCGTAGGCGACATCCACTTGCGAACGGATTCCCTTAACGATGACACTCGCACCAACCTCGGTGCAGTAGTCAACGAGTAGTCCCATGCTCCAGCTGGTGACCCGGATGTTGCCGGCGAGTCGAGCGTCGGCGATTGCGTGCTCGATGAGCGAGACGCGTTGCGCAATAGGCAAGAGTGCGCTCTTTCCGGGATTGTGGACGACAACAACGTGCACTTCGTCAAAAGTTTTCGCTGCCCGCTCAATCACATCTAGGTGGCCCAAAGTGACAGGATCAAACGACCCAGGAACAACAGCGATCCGACTCATGTCTTCAACGATAGCTGCTGAGTGCTGATCATGAAGTGAGAGTTCGCTGTGCGGAGAAACTCAGTAGAACCCACCGCTGCCGGTTAGTTCTTGCCGAGAAACGCTTCTGCACTCTCGTCGAGGCGGCGCGTGAGCGCTGCAGCGAGCGCCGGATGCTCTGCCAGAGTCGGATCGTCAGCCAACACCGCCTGCGCTGCTTCACGTGCTTGGGTGATGAGTTGCCCGTCGTTGGCGACACGCAAAAGCTTCAGGCTCGAACGCCCACCGGATTGCATCCCACCAAGCACGTCACCTTCGCGACGAAGCTCCAAATCTTTGTTGGCCAATTCGAAACCGTCGAGAGTAGATGCCACAGCCTCGACTCGTTCACGAGCCAAAGACTCCAGCTCTGCCGCCGTCACAAACAGGCACAGCCCCGGAATGCTCCCACGCCCCACACGGCCACGCAACTGATGCAATTGGGACACCCCGAAACGATCAGCATCGAGAACAACCATCACCGAAGCGTTCGGCACGTCAACACCAACCTCGATCACAGTCGTCGCCACCAAAACATCAATGTGGCCAGCTGCGAAGCCGCGCATGAGCTCGTCCTTCTCATCGCTGGCCAGCTTGCCGTGCAGCGCCTCGATCCGTTTGCCTTCGAGCACCGGGTTGCCGCGCAGCGAAGCCAGCACCTCGGTGACATTAGCTATCGGCCGGGGCGGGCCGGCATCAGGATCGTCTGATCGGGCTGCCGCAAACTCGCTGCCGGGTTCTTCAGTCTTGGCATCAATCGCTGGGCACACGACGAAGCCCTGACGACCAATCGCCAGCTCTTCTGCCAATCGTTGCCACACGCGCGACACCCAGCCGGGCTTCTCCGCCAGAGGCACAACATGACTGCTGATGGGTTGCCGGCCTGCAGGCAATTCGGCAATTGACGAGATGTCGAGATCACCAAACACCGTCATCGCTACCGTGCGTGGGATGGGCGTAGCCGTGAGCACGAGAACGTGCGGCGGCTTAGAACCCTTAAGGCGCAGTGCCTCACGCTGGTCAACGCCAAACCGGTGCTGCTCATCGACAACAACGAGACCCAGGTCAACGAAAGTGACACTCTCGCCCAGTAGCGCATGGGTACCAATGACGATGCGAGAAGCACCCGAGACAGTCGCCAAGAGCGCCTTCTTGCGTTCTGCCGCCGGCAACTGACCTGTGATGATGGTCGGGCGCAACTCTGCTGAAAGATCAGGCCCCAGCGTGCGCACGATCGAGCGGAAGTGCTGATAAGCCAAGACTTCGGTGGGCGCCAACAGCGCAGACTGGCCGCCCGACTGAGCCACCGCCAGCATTGCTCGCAATGCGACGAGCGTCTTGCCCGAACCCACTTCACCCTGCACGAGCCGGTTCATCGGCACCGGGTCAGCCATATCGTGAAAGATCTGCTCACCAACCGTCTGCTGGTCGCCCGTGAGCACAAAGGGCAGAGCCGCATCGAAACTCTCGAGCATCGACCCCGCTGTGCGCGCAATCGCCTCAGACTCGCGTTGCTTCTGACGCTGCTGCAGCAGGGCCGCCTGCAAGACGAACGCCTCCTGAAAACGCAGGGAGTCACGAGCAGCCCGCCACTCAGAGTCAACCTTGGGGCGGTGCACAAGCTCAAGCGCCTTCGCAAACGGTAACAACTCGCGGTCGCGACGTACGGCATCCGGCACCGGATCTTCGAGAGGACCGAGAGTGTCGAGCACGACCTCAACGGCTTTCTGGATCTGCCAACTCGCAACGGTGGAAGTAGCCGGGTAAATCGGGATGGGCTGCTCGGCCCACGCCCTCGCCTGCTCCGGCTTCTTCAGCTCAAGCGCATCACGATCGAAAAGTTCGTAGTCGGGGTGGGCAAGCTGACGGGTGCCGCGATATTGGCCCACTTTACCCGCGAATATTCCGCGCACCCCCGGTGACAGTTCATTGGCACGCCACGCCTGATTGAAGAACGTCAGGGTCAGGATGCCCGTGCCATCGCTAATCGACACCTCAAGAATCGAACCACGCTTGTTGCGCATGGGGCGATTACGCACCTCGCGCACTTCCGCCACAATCGTCACCGCCTCATCGAGCGGCAACTGGGCCAGGGCCGTCAGCTCACCCCGCCGGGCGTAGCGCCGCGGAAAGTGAGTCATGAGGTCGCCAACCGTCAGCAGCCGGAGCCCACGCTGCATGGAGGTGGCGGTGCGCCCGCCCAACACGGCACTGATTTTTTGATCGAGGGGCGAGGTCACATAAGAAGAGTACCGGTGGCCACCGGCGTTCATCCTGCGTTCGTGGCTCAGTCTGCGTTCGTGGCACCATCTCCCTTCAGTGAGACGCTCCCTTCAGTGAGACGCCCAGTTCAGTGAGACGCCCAGTTCAGTGAGACGCCCAGTTCAGTGAGGCGCCGAGCCCGCTGAGCCGCTCACCCCGGCTAAGCTCGACACGCTATGACTCGCATCATCGCCGGATATGCCGGCTCGCTCACCATCGCCGTACCGAGCGCGGGCACTCGACCCACGAGTGATCGCCTGCGCGAAGCAATCTTCTCCGCACTTGAAGCGCGCAATGCGATCGTCGGCGCCCGAGTTCTCGACCTCTACGCCGGCACTGGTGCGCTCGGTCTCGAGTCAGCATCCCGCGGAGCGCCACATGTGACCCTGGTAGAAAAGAATCCTCGGGCCGCCGACGCTTGCCGAAAAAACGCAATCCTCATCGCAGCGAAGGCTCCGCGCGGGTCGAAGCCGATCATTCTGACTGCCGCCCGTGCCGTTCACACCTTCTTGGAGACATCCGGTGATCAGTGGGATCTCGTGTTCATCGACCCACCATACGAACTGGGCAACGACGAACTGCTTGTGGCTCTCCAGTTGCTGACGACCCAGCTCAGTACGGATGCGCTCATCGTCGTCGAACGGAGCTCTCGCGACCCAGAACCCGCGTGGCCCGGCGGCCTAGAGCTCACTCGCCGCAAAGACTACGGCGACACGGCGCTCTACTGGCTTCAGCCTGCCGCGCCGTTCCACCCCGCGTAAGGATCCCAACCGCCACGCTCGGTGTAGGCAACACCGTCAACGAGCACACCTTCGCCCTCAACGACACGGCCGATCGCGCGGAAGCCTGCCGGCAGCTCAGCCAACTCCGGGAACGTTGCCAACAGCGAATGATCTTCCCCACCATCGAGCTGCATACGGCCACCGACCGCCTCGGATGACAGATCAAGCCCCACACCACTCGCGGTAGCAACGCGCCGGGCATCAATCGCGAGCCCGTCGCTGAGGTCGAGCATGGCCGTGGCTCCCCCGAGCGATGCGGTCTTTCCGTCGGCGATGGGTGGTGCGGGCCTGAGCTGGGCGGCGACAGCTTCGGGATGCCGTGCAGCGACCTCTGCGGCCGCGGCGGCATCCGGTTCCCCGTCAACCACTCCCTCGTCGAAGAGGAGGCGAAGCCCCTCGGCGGCGAGGCCGAGGGGGCCAGAAACAGCAATCACGTCGCCGACGCGTGCACCGGAACGTAAGACGGGCGCTCTGCCTTCGAGGTCGCCGAATGCCGTGATCACAATGGTCAGAACTGTTGATACCGAGAGATCGCCACCGATCACCCCGCTACCGGGTGCGAGCGCTTCGCAGCCCTCTCGCAGCCCGTCGGCGATCGCCTCGAGCGATGCAACTGCGGTGTTCGTGGGCGCGGCAATCGCCACAACAAGACCGGTGGGAACTGCACCCATCGCCGCAATATCCGAAAGGTTGGTGGCAGCCGCTTTCCAGCCGAGATCGTGGGGGCTCGACCAGGCAAGCCGAAAGTCGGGGCCATGAATCATCATGTCGGTGGTGATCACCATGCGCTTGTCTGGGGCAGCAAGCACCGCAGCGTCGTCTCCGGGCCCGATAAGTTCTGCAGTGGCCGACGGCAGTCGCGGAAAGATGCGCTTAAGGGCATCCAACTCGCCGACCTCGCCGAGCGTGTCACGGTGGTCGCTGTCGCGGTCAATCGTCATATTCTCACGGTAGCCTGAAGCTGATGAGATCGACTACCCGCACCCCCGTTTTGGCCATGCTTGCCGTGGTTCCGTTGCTTGCCTCACTGGCTGGATGCGCAGCGATCGTTCCTCTCGAACCTGCCGATAACGCCGCGAATCCTACCTGCGCCGAGGTGATCGTTCGACTGCCCGATACCGTTGCTGGGCTCGATCTGCGCGAAACCAATGCGCAGGGCACGGGAGCGTGGGGAGAACCCGCCACCGTGTTATTACGGTGTGGTGTGGCGGTGCCCGATCCGACTGCAGCGCTGGCGTGTGTCACAGCGCCCACTGACGGCATTGATTGGCTGCGCGACGATAGCGATGCGCCGAACTATGTCTTCACGACCTATGGCCGTGATCCTGCCGTGCAGGTCATCATCGACAGTGACGGTGACCCGGATGTCGAAGGCGACGAGGTCTCAGGTTTCGATGCTCTGACAGAACTAGCCGCCGCGGTGAGCCAGATCACTCCAGATCGCTTCTGTGTTGCACTGTCAGAAACCACACCGCCCGACGAAGGCTCGGAGTAGTGACTAGCGCCTAGCGCCTAGCGTCTAGCGAACGGTCTCGAGCCCGAGTTCGATGAGTTCGTCGATCAGTTCGCGGTAGCTCACTCCACTCGCCGCCCAACACTTGGGGAACATCGAGATTGGCGTGAAGCCGGGCAACGTGTTGATTTCGTTGACCATGAACTCGGTTCCGTCGAAGAAGAAGTCGACGCGGGCGAGACCAGCACCACCAATTGCCTCGAATGCGCGGGCTGCGGTGCGCTGCATCTGCCACAGTTCGCCGTCGTGAAGTGGCGCTGGGCAGATCAGCTGGGCAGCCGAAACATCAAGGTATTTGGCTTCGAAGTCGTAGAAGGCCCGACCAGTGACCACGATCTCGCCGGCGACACTCACGCGAGTTTCGCCGCCGTCACGACCAGAGAGCACACCGCATTCGAGTTCGCGGCCCGTCATTGCTTGCTCAACGAGCGCCGTCGAGTCTTCAGCAAATGCTGTCGCAAAGGCTGCATCGAGTTCGTCGGTGGCCGTCACTTTGGTGACGCCCACCGAGGACCCTGCCCGAGCCGGCTTCACAAAGACAGGAAAGCCGAGGCTTGAGGCTCGTTGGCGCCAGACGGCAGGTTCGCGCTCCCACTGGAGCGCCGAGACCGTCACCCAGGGGGCAACGGAAACTCCGGCAGCTTCGAGCGCGAGCTTCGTGAAGTGCTTGTTCATTCCCAGTGATGACGCGAGCACGCCATTGCCAACGTAGGGCAGACCGGTGAGCTCAATGAGCCCCTGAATAGTGCCATCCTCCCCGAAAGGTCCGTGCAGAATAGGGAACACCACGTCAACATTGCCGAGACTGCGCGTGGTGCCGTCGGCATCCGTCACCCTCAGTTCTCGCGAGAGCGAAGATTCAGGCCAGCGAATACGTGTGCCATTGTCGGCCACTGTGGGCATGGCATCCGGGTTCAGCGTGAACATTTCGGCATCATCGGGCTGCAGGGTGAAGGCACCGTCGCGCGTAATTCCCACCGGGATGACCGTGTACTTGGTGCGGTCGATCGCCGAGAGCACACCACCCGCCGTGGCACAGCTAATGCTGTGTTCCGACGAACGACCACCGAACAGCAGCACAACCGTTGTCATGGGCTGGGCCGTCACTGTGGCCTTGGCCGTTATTGTGGGCTGGTCCGTCATCGTTTACTCCCCCTGAGGAAGATCGTCAGTTGTCAGATGTGGAGCAATATCCCGCGGGGCGAGCGTACCCGCCAACACTTCGGCTACCTGGCTCACGATGGGCATGTCGACGCCCTTGGAAAGCGCTAGTTCAAGAATTGGCGCGACCGAGGAAAGCCCCTCTGCCGTCTGGTTCATCTGCGTGATAACTTCAGAGAAGCTATACCCCTGACCGAGCAGGCGGCCGGCAGTGTTATTGCGAGACAGCGATGATTCGCAGGTGGCGATGAGGTCGCCAAGCCCCGCAAGACCGGCAAGTGTTTCCGCTCGCGCACCAAAAGCAACCGAGAAGTCGGTCATTTCGGCGAGGCCCCGGGTGATAATCGACGCTTTAGTGTTCTCGCCATAGCCCACACCGTCGACGATGCCGATCGCAACGGCGATGAGGTTCTTCAGCACTCCACCAAATTCGGTGCCGATGACATCCGTGTTCACAAATGAGCGGAAGTAGCGGTTGCGCACAGTGACTGCAACGGTGGTCGCCGTTTCGAGGCTTTCGCTGCTCATGACTGCAGCGGTGGGCTGTTCCTTGGCGATTTCTAACGCGAGGTTGGGGCCGGATGCCACGGCAACACGATTCGGGTCTATGCCGAGTTCTTGCAAGATGACTTCACTCATGCGCGCGCCGGTGCCCTTTTCGACACCCTTCATGAGCGAGACAATGAGCGCATCCTCGGGGATCAATTCGCGAACGATACGAAGGTTTTCACGCAACGACTGACTAGGAACAGAAAGGTAAACCTGCTCCGCGCCGTCGAGAACTTCATGCAGTTTGTCGCTAGCCCAGAGGGAGCGTGGCAGGTTGATGCCTGGCAGGTAGTCGCTGTTGCGCTTCGACTGTGTGATTTCGCGGGCCAACTCAGGGCGCCGAGCCCATAACGCTACGTCGTTGCCGCCGTCCGCAAGGATCTTCGAAAACGTTGTTCCCCAAGAGCCTGCACCGAGCACCGCAACGCGGCGAGCCGGAGCGTGGTCGACGTCAACGTTAACGTTGCTCAAAACGGCCAATCTCACTCTGGCCGTGGTCGGCTGGGTTGTAGCGCCCCTTGGGGGCAGGCTCGCCTCGCAGCTCTTCGAGTAGTGCAGTGATTGCAGTCATGAGCTTCTCCGTAGCCTCCGCGAGCACCCGCGAATCCAATTGTCTGCCCTTATACTGCGACAGATCTATTGGTTCACCAAAACGAATGTGAACAGTCTTCCGGGGAAAAATACTAATCCGTTTCGAGTAGCGCGGCAGGATTTTTTGAGCGCCCCAGCTCGCCGCCGGGATCAACGGGATGCCGGCCTCGAGTGCCGTGCGAACGGCACCATGCTTGCCACGCATTGGCCACAGGTCGGGCTCACGGGTCAACGAGCCCTCGGGGTAGACGACAACCGCAAGACCCTGATCAGCAATCTGGCGGGCAGCTTTCATGGGGTCGCCGCCCTCGCGGCCACGCGGTATCCGTTCGACGGGCACTTGCCCCGACTTTGTCAGCAACCAGCCCATTACGGGCACTTTGAACACGGAAGCCTTGGCCATGTACCGTGGCATTCGCCCGATCTTCCACATGGCGACACCGATCACGACAGGATCAATGTTGCTGTAGTGATTGGGCGAGAGAACGAAAGCACCCTGCGCAGGCACGTTGTGCGCGTCGTGAAGCTTGTATTTCGACAGCAGCGTCATCGCTGGCAAGATCAAGAACGCGAGTACTCGAAATACTGCTGTCTTCTCAGACTTCACGCGCACCGACCGCTTCGGAATAGGCGACACCAGCCCTTAGCCTTCGTAGACGAAGTCGGCGCCGAGTGACTCAAGCTTGTCAATGAAGTGCTCGTAGCCTCGCGCAATGATTCCGATGTTACTCACCGTCGATTGCCCTTCGGCGGTCAATGCAGCAATGAGGTGGCTGAATCCACCACGCAGGTCAGGAATCTCGACGTCGGCACCGTGAAGGGGTGTCGGGCCAATGATTACGGCGGCCTGCTCAAGAGGGCGACGAGGTACGCGACGGCTCACCGACTCGATTCCTGCTTCAAAAACTTCAATATTCGCACCCATTTCGATGAGCGCCGAAGTAAATCCCAAGCGGTTTTCGTACACCGTTTCGTGCACAACTGAACGACCCTCGGCCTGCGTAAGGGCCACGATGAGCGGCTGCTGCCAGTCAGTCATGAAACCGGGGTGCACGTCCGTTTCGATCACCACAGGCTTCAGTTTTCCCCCGGGGTGCCAGAAGCGGATTCCGTCTTCAGCAATATCGAACGCTCCGCCAACCTTGCGGAAGATGTTCAGAAACGTCATCAGTTCTTGCTGCTTGGCCCCCTCAACGAAGATGTCGCCACCGGTTGCGAGAGCTGCGGATGCCCAACTTGCGGCCTCGTTACGGTCAAAGAGTGCACGGTGGTTGTAACCGCTGAGCTTCTGGACACCCTCAATGAAGATGACGCGGTTGGGTTCAACATTGATGATGGCACCCATTTTTTGCAAAATCGCAATGAGATCCATGATCTCGGGCTCGATTGCCGCACCTTTGAGCTCAGTAACACCCTTGGCGAGCACCGCTGTGAGGAGTACCTGTTCGGTTGCTCCGACGCTGGGGTACGGAAGATCGATGTTGGCGCCATGCATTCCTTCGGGAGCGGTGAGTCGAATACCTTCGTAGCTTTTGTCAACGACCGCGCCGAACGCACGCAGAGCATCCAAGTGAAAGTCAATGGGGCGGTCACCGATGCGGCAACCACCGAGGTCGGGGATGAGCGCTTCGCCGAGACGGTGAAGCAGTGGTCCACAGAACAGGATCGGGATGCGGCTCGAGCCAGCAAGTGCATCAATCTTAGCAAAGTGTGCCTTGAGCACGTTCTTGGGGTCGAGGGTCAGCTCACCGTCGCCTGTCTCGGTGACGGTCACGCCATAGGCTTCGAGCATTCCGGTAACAACGCGAACGTCGCTGATGGCGGGAACATCTTTGAGAACACTGGGGGTGTCGGCGAGTAGCGCGGCAACCATCGCTTTTGTCGCGAGGTTCTTTGCCCCGCGAACGTTGATGCGTCCACGAAGTGGCTTTCCCCCATTAATAACGATCTGGTTAGAAAGTAAACCGGTTCGCTTGGCTGCCGCTGTTGCGTCTTGAGCCAATGGATTCATCATTACCTCTACTTCGCTGGCAAAGTCTTAGGTCGCCAAGCTTCTCGGCGGCGTTCGAACTCCGTGATATCTGTTTCGTTTCTCAAAGTAAGGCCGATGTCGTCGAGCCCTTCGAGCAAACGCCACCTAGTGTAATCATCTATCTCGAAAGTGAACTGGGTTGTGCCAGCGGTTACGGTACGAGCCTCAAGATCGACTGTAACTTCAAGCCCCGGTTTTGCATCAATGAGCGCCCAAATTGTTTCGATTTCTTCTTCTGTTAGCTGGGCGGCAAGGAGGCCCTGCTTGCCAGAGTTGCCGCGGAAGATGTCGCCAAAGCGCGAACTGAGTACTGCCTGAAAGCCATAGTCGCGCAACGCCCAGACAGCGTGTTCGCGGCTGGAGCCAGTGCCGAAGTCGGAACCGGCAACCAGAATTTTGCCGTGGGTGAATGGCTCGCGATTGAGAACGAAGTCGGGGTCTTGGCGCCACGCAAAGAACAACGCATCGTCGAATCCGGTTTTGGTTACGCGCTTGAGAAACTCGGCCGGAATGATCTGGTCGGTGTCGACATTGCTGCGCTTGAGCGGAACAGCGATTCCGCTGACGGTGGTGATCTTCTCCATTAGCGCGACTCCTCGGCGGTAGTGCTTGTCGACACAAGTTGCTCAGGCAGCGGGCTGTTGTCGAGATCCCACGGGCTCGATAGGGTCCCACGGATGGCGGTGGCTGCGGCAACGAGCGGAGACACGAGATGGGTGCGCCCGCCTTTGCCCTGGCGGCCCTCGAAG
>Ga0307487_1002617_pt1 | contig 11315 bp, 10 predicted proteins | sample CBIW12metaG_FD_203665 | JGI IMG/M metagenome (GOLD analysis project Ga0307487, IMG submission 203665) | Sea-ice brine microbial communities from Beaufort Sea near Barrow, Alaska, United States - CBIW 1.2 | ecosystem: Environmental > Aquatic > Marine > Coastal | place: USA: Alaska | collected... | reverse complement strand
TTGGATGTGAATGCATATCTATCACAGGAAACTTTGCTTTTTCTATTACCGTTTTTGGTGTTTTGTAAATGGATTTAGGATTATAATCCTTTAAAAGAATGTCTTCCTGTGCATTACAAGTATACGCCAAAAAAAAAGCAATAAGAATAACGGTTGTTTTTTTAAACATTTTAATTGAAGTTTATAGTTCTTAATTTCTCTTCAACCAAGGCAGTTGCTTGGGAAGTAGCCTTTGGGAAAACTTGTCGTAAATCGATTTTATCAGAAACTTTGAATTCCTTTTGCAAACTTTTCGTAAATATATTTTTGATTTCTGTAGTGAAGTTGATTTTAGCGATACCTTTTTTGATGGCTGCCTGCAATTGGTTGTTTGGTATTCCGGAACTTCCATGCAAAACGAGCGCTGCATTAGTTACATTATTAATTTCTCCAATAAGGTGAATTTGTAATTTTGGTTCTTCCTTATAAAAGTCATGGGCAGAGCTTACCGCAATTGCTAAAGCGTTAATTCCTGTAGCATCTTCAAATCTTTTTGCTTCTTCTGGTTGCGTATTTATCATTTTTTAATTTTCTTCTTCTTTTAAGATTGCAAGTGGCTGTTATTTTGACGAATATTCCAGTAAATATAGTAAATGCTTTATAATAATAAATTCAAATTTAATTAAAAATAATAATAAATCGAAACTAATATGAAAATAAATTCGAAAGTTATTTGTGAAATCGAAGGTTTAATTCTATTTTTAGCAAATAAATAACAAATTAAATTAAAGTTATGAAATCTTCTCGTTCATGGTTATCATATGCAATCATCACTACCGTATTTTGGGGTATTTGGGGCGCTCTTATCGAGGTACCAGAAAAGGCTGGATTTCCGGCCACCTTAGGTTATATTGTTTGGGCTCTAACTATGATTCCTTGTGCATTGGTATCTTTATATCTTGTAAAATGGAAAATAGAAACTGACAAACGGTCAATATTGCTCGGTTCAGCCGTGGGACTCCTTGGGGCGGGAGGACAACTTTTGCTATTCGAGGCTCTGCGCGAGGGGCCGGCTTACATTATTTTTCCCTTTATCTCGCTTTATCCCGTTCTTACCATTCTGTTATCTGTGATGTTTTTGAAAGAAAAAACATCTTTTCTGAAATGGATAGGTATAGGAACAGCCATAGTTGCTATCTTCTTTCTCTCTTATCAGGAACCCGGGGCCTCCGATGTTCGGGGCTACCTTTGGATGGCTTTATCGATGATGGTTTTTACAGCTTGGGGTTTGCAGGCTTTCGCGATGAAGTTCTCCAATGAAACCATGAAAGCAGAAAGTATTTTCTTTTATATGACCATTGTTGCATTGCTCCTTACACCTTTTGCCTGGTGGATGACCGATTTTAACCAAGCGATCAACTGGGGATTCAAGGGGCCATATCTTGCTGGAATTATCCACCTTCTCAATTCTATTGGAGCGTTGATGTTGGTGTACGCTCTTCGTTATGGTAAAGCTATCATTGTTGTGCCTCTTACAGGAATGGCTCCCTTAATTACCATAATCCTTTCGCTAATCCTGTATAGCGTAATGCCTGGCCCCATACTTTTGATCGGTCTTGTCCTTGCCGTTGCGGCCATTTTAATTCTCTCTTTTTGATAAGATTATAGCTAAATACAGCAAGGTGTGGGTATTTCGGAGGGATCCTGCCAAATTATAAATTAGCATTTTCAATAAACGGGAAAAACAACTATTGAAAGTTAACAACAACCATAAAAAATTTGTTAACGAATCTGTTTTAAACATTTATTATTTTAAGTTGGAAGTTAGGTTTATGAAAAAAGTATTTAGAATGAATAAAATCATGTTTGTCCTTGGCCTGGTGTTGACAGGCGTGTTGTGTGTCGCATATGCGGGAAAGGCTTCCGGAAATGACATTTTATTGAATGGTGCTGATGATAGAGAAGTAGCCCCGCTTGTGTTACAGGCGCTTGACTATACGGAGAATCCTATTGACATTCCTAATCCGGACAGAGGCGCCTATAGGGGCCGATGGCAGAATATATCACCGGATTTAGTGAATGAGACCAATTCGCCTTTCGGTATTACCCCTGAGGTAGACCACCGGGTTCCAGTTGACGAAAATTTCGTGCTATATCATGGAAGACAGGTGCCGCCCATAGAAGGTGATGATATCGAAGAGACTGAATTTTATAATCGTGTTAATCAAAACGATAAACCCTACGTTGGCGGTACAGGTGTCTCTGCCCTTCCTTCCATATCATTTATGTGTTTTGACCTGTGTAACTTTTCCTCGAACGCATTCCTCTCGGCCAAAGATGCTTTTGGCTACAATGATGATGGATTATTTACAGATCCGGTCGTCGGAGCTACAAGAACAGGAATAACGCAGCCCTTAACACCCTATGCGCTTGATTATATGAGAGGCCTGCTTCAGAAGGTGAGAGATGGCAATGGCGTAGCCTTTGTGAAATTTTCTTATGACGGAAACGGGTTTAATTATATTGAATCCCATAAGTATCCCGACTTGAATCTCACCGAAGGCCTAATACACGGACCTGAACCAACATTCGTTACTGATAATAATCCATCGGCCATGTGTAATGTACCCGGGCACGAGGACAAAAACTGGATACAATATCATATTTGGCAGCTTAAACCCATTTTCCATGAATACGAAGACGTCATCATGTCTGTTAAAACGGGGATGCTAGGTCCATGGGGCGAACAGCACTCGTCACCTGAAGCTCAAAATGTGGATGCTTATAAAATGCTTTTGGACGCCTATCTGGACGCTGTTCCCGATTCGCGTGCGCTTTTAACACATGCTGGAGGATTTCTTGCATGGTATAACGAAACCTATGGGACTACCTATACCTTTACCAATATAGACGCAATGCCAATTCCGCCAAAGGGCTCATCGGAGGCGCGTTTTGGTTTTTTTAACGATAGTTATGCAGCCGGTAGTTGGGATGACAATGGCTCGCTTTCCGAAGGAAATCCAATGATCAATAGCAAATATGGAAGTAGTACCTATGATCGTTACAGAGTTACCAAATGGCTCCATAAGCAAAACCAAATCGTTCAGGGCGAAGGTGGGATTGGCGATAATGTTTTTGGCACTATGCCGGGGGCTATTTTGGAAGCCCAACAACTCCGGACAAGTAATTTGAATATGAGACATGGTAGTTATAACCTGTGGAATAGTTTCATTTATAATGAAGCAAACGTTACTACACCTGTTACTTTCCCAGTGAATGAAACAGAAGAATTTCCCGCTTACACTGGAGAAACTAAGACGGCATTTTTTGACCCTGTATATGACGGCAGAACCGGACTGGAATATTTCCGAGACAGAATGGGTTACCGCTTAGTCTTGCGTGAGGCTAATGCAAGTGAATTTGTAGTGCAGAATGGTACCCTTATATTCGAAGGGAAAATCCAAAATGTGGGCTTTGGCAATGTAGTAAACGAGAAAAAAGTGTCGGTGATTCTGAAGTCTAAAGATGGTTCCAACTCTTATGTGGCAGTTACGAACCTTGACGCCAGGGATTGGTTGACTGCTGAGAATGGGAACAGCAGGGCAGACAATACCGCTGCATGGCGTGATTTGAACTTCTCAATTAAAATGGGCGCATTTGGTAAAGTGCCTCTTGGTGACTATGATATTTACTTGAAGATCAATGATCCTAAAGAAATTAGCACTAACAAGCGTTGTATACAGTTTGCTAATCACGATATTTGGAACACTTCCATTGGTGCAAACTTAATTGGTTCGACTACAGTGGCCCCATAGATTTACATCGGCAAAGGCTAGAATTTATTAAATTAAGTTGGAGGTTAGGATATGAAAAAATTATTTAGAGCGAATAAAATCATGTTAATCATTGGCCTGGTGTTGACAGGCTTGTTGTGTGTCGCATATGCAGGGAAAGCTCCCGGAAACGACATTGTATTGGATGGTGCTGATGATAGAGAAGTAGCCCCGCTTGTATTACAGGCGCTTAACTATACGGAGAATCCTATTGATATTCCGAATCCAGACAGGGGGTTTTATAGATCCGAGTCATATGTAATCCCGGTGGACGAAGGAACTCCAATTATTCCTGACTTGGAAACCATTATAACTGGTACCACGGTCTCTGCTGACACGCGCATCGTTTATATGGAATTTGACCTGAGAAACTTTTCGTCTAATGCTCCCCTCAATGGAAAGCCCATAGGAGCCTGGAGTGATGCAGCTAGTCAGAAGCCAGATTATGGAACAACGCAACCTTTAACTCCCGCGGCACTTGATTATGTAAGGGCAGCGCTTCAGCTAGTAAGAGAAAGCGAAGCTGTCGCCATTGTTAAATTTAATTATGACGGACGGGGCCACACCTGGATTGCCAATGATAAGTTTGACCAGGTGATTCATGATTGCGAACCAGGAGCGCCAAAAGGTCGTGTTTGGTACGAAACCGGAGTTGTTGATGAATCTTATTTATGTGGTATATCCGGTCATGAGGACAAAAACTGGGTACAATATCATCTTTGGCAGCTTGGAGGAGTTTTTAGCGAATTTGAAGAATGCATCATGGCTGTTAAAGGGGGGATGTTTGGTCCATGGGGAGAAATGCATTCCTCATCATATGCCAAAACTAAGGAAGGTTACCACTGGCTATTGAAAGCGTTACTAGGTTATGTTCCTGATTCACGTTCAATTTTAGTACATGCGGGCGGAGCCATGGCATGGCATAATGTTGAGTATGGTACCGATTATAGCTTTACTAATTTAATGCCGGCCCCGGAACGCGGAACACCGGCGCAACGTTTCGGTATGTTCAACGATAGTTATTCGGCGGGTTCGAACGGCGACTGGTATAATGACAATGGCTCGCTTTCCGAAGGGTATGCATTAATTGGAACTGGGGATCAAAATGATTTTGATCGTAACGTTGTTTTAACCTGGATAAGAAATCAAAATAACTTCTATGGAGGTGAAACAGTTGGGCCCGGTTCTGACGATAATATCTATCCCAGATTTCCGAATGTTCTTTATGAAGCCGCTTATGCTCAAACAACTCATTTGAATACAAATTATAGCCAACGCACTTATAAACTTTGGGGTGATTTTGTTTATAATGAAGAAAATGTTACCGTACCATTTACGTCTCCACATGATGGAGTGACTCGAACGGCAATCTTTGACCCGGTATATAACGGCAGAAATGGAATGGAATATATGCGTGACAGACTGGGTTACCGCTTAGTGTTGCGCCAGGCTAATGCAAGTGAATGGTTAGGGCAGAATGGTACCCTGAGGTTCGAAGGGAAAATACAAAACGTCGGCTTTGGTAATGTAGTGAACAAGAAAAATGTTTCGATAATTCTGAAAGCCAAGGATGGTTTTAACTCTTACACGGCACTTACGAACCTCGACGCAAGAGATTGGCGGCCTGATTTGGACAGCAGGGCAGACAATACCGCTGCATGGCGTGATTTGAACTTCTCCATTAATATGGGCGCATTTGGTGAGGTGCCTCTTGGTGACTATGATATTTACCTGAAGATCAATGATCCTAAAGAAACTAGCAATACCAAGCGTTGTATACAGTTTGCAAATCACGATATTTGGAATACTTCCCTTTGTGCAAACTTAATTGGTTCAACTACAGTTGCCCCATAGATTTACTTTGGCAAAGGCGCAACCAAAAGAGGGTGGTCGCCCTAAAACCTTCAAAAGGTCTATAACTACTCCGATATGCTTTCCAGCTATATATTTGATTTGCAACGATTTTTACACTATAAAACCAATAAAATTAATAGATTTGGGAAATCTAAATTAGATTTAGGATAGTATTATTGTAAAACTTGACATCTGAATAAAATATTCTATGATTGGCTGCTTTAATTATGAATTGGAGAAAAAATATACCTAAAAAGATCACGATAATAATTTTTGCTGGATTGCTTATCGGTATTGCCCTTCCATCAAGAAAAAAATTACTTTACCACGGTGAAATTGGACAAAAAGAATTATCCTTAAAAAATCATGGTTTTTATCTAGAACCCATTAACAGTGCCGCCGGTATAAACTTTAAGCACTTGCGCCCTCAACTTGATACTAAGTTGAAAAACATCGAACCCCAAATAGCTTCATTGGGCGCTTCGGTTTCTATCGTTGATTATGACAAAGACGGATGGGATGATATTTATTTTACAAATAGTCGCACAGCAAGTCGGAATGCACTTTTCCACAATATGCATAATGGGAAATTTGAAAGTGTAGCTACTAAAATGGGAGTAGCTGACGTAAATAAAGAAGGCTCGGGTGTTTCAATGGGAGCCGTATGGGGTGATTATGACAATGATGGTTATCAGGATTTATTTCTATATAAATGGGGTAAACCCGAGTTATTTCATAATATCAAAGGTAAAGGATTTGTAAATGTGACAGCTGGAAGCGGATTGCCTCAATGGGTCAACGCCAATAGCTCCATCTGGTTTGATTTTAACAATGATGGTTTACTTGATCTCTTTTTAGGTGGGTATCACAATGAAAAACATGACTTGAGCCACATTACTACAACGAAAATAATGCCTGAAAGTTTCCGATATGCCAATAACGGGGGTAGAAATTATCTTTTAGAAAATGTGGGGAATGGTAAATTCAGAGATGTAACCGAAGAGTATGGCTTAAATTCTTCCAAATGGACTCTTGCGATTGCAGCCTCCGATTTTAACGGAGATGGCTATCCTGATTTGTTTATAGCGAACGATTATAATGTAAACGAATTATATATAAATCAAAAGGGCAGAAAATTTACTGAAATAGGCACTAAGTCGGGAATTGGGAAAATTCCAAAGAGTGGCATGAGTGTATCGTTTGGCGATATTGATAATACCGGGGTTCTTGGCATTTATAATACAACTATTACTGAAAAAGGAATTTTAATGCAGAGCAATAATTTTTGGCAACCCGTAACCCAGCAAACAGATGATCCATACCCAAGATTTATTAATTTAGCCCAATTGGCTGAGATTGATAACGCAGGATGGAGTTATGGCGCCCAGTTTGGAGATTTAAATAATGACGGATATATGGATCTTTATGTGGCCAATGGGTTCATCTCCGCTAAAAAGGAAACTTCTTATTGGTATGATTATTCAAAAGTTTCCGGTGGCAATAGTTCAATTATAGAGGATGCTGTAAATTGGCCTGACATGGAAGGTAAAAGCCAATCCGGTTACGAACAAAATAAAATATGGCTAAACAAGGGCGATTTTTTATTCGAAGATGTTTCTAATGAGGTGTGCCCATATACAACCCTCGACGGCAGGGCAGTTGCCATGGCCGATTTGTTTAACGACGGTTCTTTGGATGTTATCGTGGCCAACCAAAACAATATTCCACTAATTTATAAAAACAATCTTCAAAACTCCAATCACTGGATTGAATTTGATTTGCAAGGCACCTTGAGCAATGCTGATGCTGTAGGAGCAAAAGTAGTGGTAGAATGGAATGGCAAAAAACAAATTCAGATAATCACTGGCGGAATGGGATTCTCCTCTCAAAACCAGCACAGGCTTCATTTCGGATTAGGTAACAGTAACAAAGTGGACCAGGTAATTATTTCCTGGCCTTCAGGCAATGTAACTACTATCACTAATCCACAAATTGATAAATTAAATATTATAAAAGAAAGTAAATAACCGAAATAGCCCGATTGTGGGTGGCAATAATTGGAAATCACGTGAAAAAATAATTGCCGAAAATATCCTACATCTAAATAATCATAAGAATAATAAACCTATAAATCATCTAAAATATGCCTTGGCTATCTAAACACACCGCGGGTTATTTTCAATATATCCCGCCGGCATTCATTACCTTGCTGCTCTTAATTGGTCAGCTCAATTTTGGTATTCTGGATAGCTACGTAAGCGTAGTTGTGTCGGTATGCACAGCCATGGTTACCGAGATTTTATTAGCAAGGCTTCTGCTGGGAACATGGAAAAATCTTTCCAGTGCATATATCACCGGAATAAGTGTGGGGATTTTAATACGCTCAACCATGATTTGGCCGTACATTATTACAGCAATACTCTCCATCATGTCGAAATATATATTAAGGTATAAAGGAAGACATTTATGGAACCCTTCCAATTTTGGCGTTTCTTGGATGCTGTTTATGGCTTCCCTTGATGTGGCCGGATTAAGCATGCAATGGGGCAGCAATTTTTTTTCGTTGGCAGTGATTTGGATATTGGGTTTAGTGATTGTTTTTCAGGCAAAAAGACTTCATGTTACCGTTACCTATGTAATAAGCTTTGTAATCTTAGCTTATGTTCGTAGCCTTATTGTTGGGGATACTTTTCTGGCAGAATTATCACCTTTGACAGGCCCTATGTACCAGTTATTTATATTTTTTATGATGACAGATCCGCCAACATCGGTATCTACCAAAAGAGGACGAATACTAGTTGCCATTCTTATAGCTTTAGTGGAATTCGTTTTACGTCTGGACAGTTTTATTTACGCACCCTTTTACGCGCTCTTTCTGGTTGGGCCAATTGCCAAATTTATTGATATGAAGATACACGCACCTAGGGTGATTAAGCCGATAACATGAAACCGGATAAAAATATTGAAGAAAATTCTGGCCTCTATAGAGATAAAAAGCAATTGTTTAAAAAGTCCAATCGGATATTAATATTTGCATTACCTGTTATTGCTACTTATATCATTTGGGCAATTTATATGTTCACAACCAATAGCTGGAGCCTGTTTTACCATTACTTTTATATGAGCATAACTATGGCATTTGGCTCTTTTGTTGCCGGTGCCAGTTCGGAAGGTGGGGGAGCTGTGGCATTTCCAGTGTTGACACTTATTTTTAAAATTCATCCTGCCGAAGCCAGGAATTTTAGCCTGGCCATTCAAAGTATCGGTATGACCGCAGCTACCTTGTGGATCATTGCACGGAAAATCAAAATAGAGAGAACCTACCTGAAGCTGGCTATCTTGGGCGGCAGTGCAGGTATTATTTTCGGCAGTTATTTTATAGTACCTCTTACAACACCGGCATACGCCAAGATGTTGTTTGTATCATTCTGGCTAAGCTTCGGTATCGCTTTATTTGTTGTTAATTACTATCGTCAGCGTCATGTCCACGACAAATTGAAGGACCTAAGCAATTATCAAATGATCGAACTCATCTTCATTGGTTTTATTGGGGGAATCCTGAGTTCTGTGCTGGGAAGTGGCATTGATATTTGCACATTTGCATTCGTTACAATGAAATATAATTTATCTGAAAAAGTAGCCACGCCCACCTCGGTAGTCTTGATGGCTTCTAATGCGCTTGTTGGGCTTTTGCTGCATCAATTTGTTATGGCAGATATTACTCCGGTTATATATAATTATTGGTTGGTGTGTATTCCTGTTGTTATGTTAGGCGCCCCACTTGGAGCATATGTGGCTAGCAAAGTGAATCGCCTTATTATTGTCAATTTTTTCTGTATTATTATCCTGGTTCAATTTTTTGGTGCCATCTTTATTATCAAACCTACAGGTAGATTATTGCTTTTCTCAATAGCCAGTTTTTTGGTAGGGATTGTTATATTCTTTTTGCTGACATCCCATAGTAAAAGGGCCATTGCTCTCGTAAAAGGAAATGGATATCAAAAATAAAATCAGGATTATAACTGAATGGCATCCGGGCCTGTAAGGTGCGTCTTTCCAGGTCCTTTCCCTTTCGGTGTTCAATTTCTTTTCCCATAAGCATTTTAACGAGTTCTAAATAGCTTGTTTCGTTCTTATCGACACGACTATAGTATTCTCAAGATGGGCTGAGAGCGCAGTTAATTTCAACTGTTTGCAATGTTCTTTGATCGTTTCTGTTTTGGTCACGGCCTTTAATTTATTGGTTAATAATTTTTTCGTAATCATCAACGTTACTTGTCTCAGGAATTTGACCCGCTATTTCTAAATTGTTTTTATCAAGAAGCAGGATATCCGTTTTTAAAGATGCGGTTTGTGGGGTAGCATATACGTGCAAAACCTGTTCAAAATCATACTCGTTTAAAAGGTTGTTTTTCAAACTAAAATCCAGGGCCTGATCGGCTGCTTGTTTTTCAACATTGTATAGTACTTTCAAGATAACCTGCAAGTGATCCCTGATGTGCCTTGGAAATTTTTGTTTGATTTTTTGAAGATACCCGTTGGCTAAGCCTGCATCTGTAAAGCAAGAGGTTACCTGTACCATCATTTGATCTAAACTTTTGGAAGTATCCCTTTTATGATTGGTGTTTAAAATGCTTTGACCTTTTTGAAGGAAAGCTGATGGGTGCAGATCAGTTCCTGATCAAGAGTGTGAATTTCAAGTATACTGTCTTTTTCTTTAAAAACAACATGGGTACCCGTACCCTTATAGGTTCCAATGGGAACACTATAAAAATTGCTTTTATAGGCAACAGCGTTGGTCTTTCTAACGTGATAGGTTTTTTGTTTCTTTATTTTCTATTGGGATGGGAGTATATGGATTTAAACACTCCTTTTCAATAGAATATTCCTGTTTTGGTGCCTTTTTGGTGAGGTTGTGAGGAAGGCACTTGGGTGTCAATGCCAACCAGGCGAAGGCTTCTGCATTGAGGGTTTCTATATCCCAATAAGCCCTGTTATAAAGGAAATTATTTTACATATTGAACTACATTTTCGACCTTTCCTTTACTTTCAGGATCGGCTTTTCTGCAAAAATGAAGCTTAAAACTCCTTGACCTGGTATATTATTTAAAAGTTGATGTAAGGATGATATCACCGATGTTTTCGTCTACAACCATCGTCCTATTTTGATCATATACAACGGTTTTGGGGATGCCCGCATAAAAAGCAAAGGCCTTTTCATGGGCTTCACAAACATCTTGGGAAGTATAGGATTTATCCCAGAACCAGATGTACTTCCGTCAACATCAAGAACTGTCTTTTGCGGAAGGCCTTGAGGTACTCCTTCAGGCGGAAGCACAAGACCGCACCAAACGGCCAGGTTCAGATACCATGCGACCATCGAAGGGCAAATAAAAACCTCAATGGATTGATAAGGCAATATATAACAAAATAAAAACAGATTTTGCTACAATTAGTGACGATTATTTTAAATGAATAGAGCACAGACTAAACACTACACCGAGAAAATGGCGTGGTTTTAAAATCCCTATATTTGTGATGAATAAATTATTGTTGTCTAGTCCTGAAATATGGCTACAGGTTAAAATTGGTTTTTACGCTGTTAATTTATATACCATATTCGGTGTTTTATAGTCTAAAGATAAGTGT
>Ga0307487_1002615_pt1 | contig 11319 bp, 13 predicted proteins | sample CBIW12metaG_FD_203665 | JGI IMG/M metagenome (GOLD analysis project Ga0307487, IMG submission 203665) | Sea-ice brine microbial communities from Beaufort Sea near Barrow, Alaska, United States - CBIW 1.2 | ecosystem: Environmental > Aquatic > Marine > Coastal | place: USA: Alaska | collected... | reverse complement strand
TTTCGATGTTATACGTGCCGTCTCGCACCGCCGCGCGGAATGCCGCAAGCGTGTTTTCAGGCGCAACCGCACTTAGCCCCGTGTGCGCCAGACCCTCCACCGCCGCGCCGGGTCGGTTTTCGATCTGCGCCGTTCCACCAGCAAAGTCCATGCCAAATAGTTTGCCGTTAATCGTATATGGACAGGGCAACGACAAAACCTGGATGACATTTACAGCCGGTGCAGTCGTCGCATCGCGGACCGTCCCTACCCGTGCATAATTAACTCGCTGCTGTAACGTCAGCACCCCATCATAAGGCACCGCAACCAATGTGTTTGTGGAAGTATCCCAGAAAACACGCTGCGCGCCAGAACCGCTAAAGGTCAGAGATTGATCCGAAGTCAGCAACCAGCTCTTATTTCCAGAATAGAAGGAATAGTCCTTCCAGAACCAAAGCGTTCGGGTCGATGGCCTGTAATCCGGGAAGTTTCGAGAAGCCGTCGCGTCTGTTTTTGGACCCATAATTGTCGCTGTTTTCTCAAGACCTTCGTCAAACAAGATCGCGGGACTACCGCCCAGGACGGTATAAGGCCCAATCATTGTCAACGACAAATACGCCCCAGTGCTACTGCGTAGGAGAAAACCAATGAAGACCAGCGCGGCACGTTCTGTTCTTGTTAGCGCGGCATTCCACGCCTTTGCAGAAATCGTGTTGTCGCGAGTATCGAAATAAATCGCGCGATTCGGGGATGCCATCGACGTTGCGACGGTAATCTCAGATGCCAGAACCCACTGGCCGTTCCCAGTCTTTATGATCGTGCCGCTTGGATATGTAACGGTTTGTGCTGATGGGTTGAAATTCGTCAGCCCCCCGGAATTTGATGCCAGAACTGCTGCCATATGATCGACGCGCGTCTGGCTCACCAGACCATCGGTAGCCATGCGCGAAATCTCAGTTGACGTTGACGCGCCCGTCTTTTTGTACAGACCGATGTAATCCACATCATCTGCCGCCGCCGTGAACGTCTGTCCGATTGCCAGTGCCGCCACACCAGCCGCGATAGCCGATGTGATGGTGGTTGCGCGATAGGCGCCAGACGTTGCCGCAATAAGAGTGGCGGCATCCCTTGCTGCCTCAGCAGCGGACCGCGCTGTTACGGCACCGTCTCGGGCTGTCTCTGCGCCCGATTGCGCGACCTCCGCTGCGCCCTTCGCGGCTTGTGCGCCGTCATTGGCGAGTCCGGCCGCTATTGCCGATGAGCCCGCCTTCGCCGCATGATGCAAGGCCGAGTATTCGCCGGGGTCGACTGCAGTGTCTTCCGGGCTTTCGGCCCACAGCTTGGCCTTGTCCCGCGCGGCAAGTGCGGCGGTCGCGTTGCCCTCGCTGTCAACTTGATCTGCGAACGCATTTGCCCACTCACGGATCGCGCGCTTCTCGACGTGCTTCACCCCCGACGCAGGATCGCCAATCGGCAGAGGTGCGCCCACAGGCTCACCGGGCTTGCCGTCGCCGGTGTAGCGGTTGAATTCGCGGAAAATCTTGTCTGCTTCGGTCGGCATGGCGAACCCTTCTTGAAATGACACACCAAAGCCCGCGAGAAATCCCGCGCGCTATGGGTCGATTGTTCGGTCGGTGGTTAGATCGTCTCGCTGACCGGCCCGGTCGGTGTGGCCTCGATCAGCGATGGGTTGATGGTCACGGCCCAGTAATACCAAGTCCCGGTGCCGGGCGTGTCGTCGTAAGTCTGTTCCGTCCCGGCAAGGCCCGCCAGCGTCACCCAGACGGCCGCACTGCCAAAACTGGCGCTGTCGCTGCGATAGATCCGGGTCCGGTAATAGCCCGAGCCGCCGTTGATCCATGACAGCGTGACCGTGCCGCCCGCCTCGGATGTGGTGAGCGCCGTCACCGGGTCCGGTGCCACCGGGTTTGACATCACCGATATTTCCTCACTGGTCGAATAGTCCGTGTATCCCTGCCACCGCGCCCTGACGGAATAGGTCTGCCGGTCCTGCACGGTCTCGGAATGCGCGCGAATATCCCCGACCCCGACAATCATCGGACGCCACAGGAAATCTGAAATCTCGCGGTACTCGGCCGTCAGTTGCAGATCATCGCGGCCCGGATCATCAACCGTCGCAGTGAGGCGGACAGCGTTCAGACCCTCGCCGAGCCCGACAACCTCCTGCCCGAGCGTCAAGCCGGACGGCGGGTCAACGTGGGCGTTCGCCATGACCAGATCGGCCAGCGGCGGCGGTGGATCGCCCTCTTCAGTTTCGGCATCCCACGGATAGGGGTTTTCGATGCTGGCAACTGTGATGTCGCAGGTCCGATCCGCCACGGAATAGCTGTGGCCCAACACCTCGAAGGCCTGATCGATGCCCAGATCGTAAATCACCAGACGGATGACGTGCTTGCCCTGCCCGCGCGGGAAACGGGCCTTCATGCCAACCAGGTTGGTTTTGATGGTGCCGGTCCAGTCCCGGTGCCGCGCATTCCAATGACACTTCATCAGGCGGCGCATCTGGCCAAACGCGGGGCACATATCGACACCGTAGGTGTCCACCCGCTCCGGCTGGGTCAGCAGCGCGGTATCGTCCCGCATTTCCTGCGCATCGGTCTGCTGATAGCGGTGTGCGGGCGACATGAAGATGCCCTTCAGAACGTTAAAATCGGTGAACACGTCAACGCCGTCTGACATTTCAAAACTCAGGATATCTAGCGGCGTGATGGTGACATCGGGTTCCAGCCATTCGCCGCCAAGGATCGCCACCTTGCCCTCAGGTGTCATGTAGATCTGCGCATCAGCCGTGGCGAGAAGCCGGGCGGTGACTTCCTTCGGCTGATCCTCCAGCGTGTAATATCCGCCGACGCGATAGCGCTTTTCGGTGCCGCCGTCTTTCAGGTCAACGTCCTGGTCGCAGAGGTTGGTAAACTGGTCGAAACTGTCCAGATCAATCGCCGGCAGTGGGATGCGATACCCGTCCGGGTGCGTCAGGTAATCCAGCACACATGGCCCGGTCAGGTCGGTATAGCCCACAGCCAACGTGCGTGGATCCATAACCTCGGATAGTTTCGCCACCATCTGCACATTGGTTTGATCACTGCGCGGGAATTTCTTTGACATCTGATCAAGCTCGGGTGCCGTCATGATCACGCGGTAAGTCGCCAGCCCGGTCAGCTTGTGGTCGGCGGTCCAGATCGTCGGCAGCGCGGACCGCACATCCGGATAATCGCCACCGTCGCCAGTGAGGATCGATTGCACATTGAGATACCCGACTGCGCTGCCAGTGGTCGCCTCGCCGTCAACGTCAAACGTGATAAGCTCACCATCGACGAACCAGCCGACAATCTCCGAAACATTGCCGTGATGCGTGGCGATGATCTGGTACAGCTTCCCGCCCTGCGCCTCCCACAGCGCCCGCGTTCCGGCCAACAGAAACTCGCCATACCCCCGGATGCGCGGCCCGGTGGCCTGCGCCAGCATAGCCTGCACTTCCTGCGGCGATGCCTTTGGCGGCTTCGGCCCGAAAACGGCTGACGCAACGCTCCACAGGATGGCCTTGCCAATGCCGATCAGCGCCGCAGACAGGCCCGCCGACAACCCGAGGATCGTCCCTGTCCCAACGACAAAGCCGGTGAAGGCTATGATTGCTGTAAAAATCGCCATTTATTTCACCCAGGCCATTTCAACCGGCCGATAGCCGAGCCGCGACAGATCGGGCCCGCCGATGCCGGTGGAGAGGCGCACCATGGCGCCCCGCTCCGCCGCCCATGCCTCAAACACCCGCAACAGACGTAGGCCCTTGCCATCCTCGGCATACCAGCCGTGTTCCGCTGCCACCGGCGCCGGGCTGATGACCGTCTGCTCGATCGATGCCGCAAGGAATCCGCAGCGTGTAACCCAAACCGCGCCGTCGTCGCTGATGATCAGCCGCCGCAGAACCGCCCGCGTGTGATCCGGATCCACCGCCAGCGGGATGCCAGACGCCGCCACCAGCCGCCCGACCAGTTCAACCAGCAAGGGAAGGTCGCAGAACATCGCCCGCCTCATATCCAGCGTGTCGAGTGGTTGGTATAGACCGCCACCCGCTCCAGGCCCTTGTCACCGGGATGGCGCGCCTGTTGATCCCGATCAGTCAGCAACCCACGCGGCGGCGCATTGCGGCGCACCCACAAGCCCTCGCATTGCAGGCTGATCAACTTTTCCTTTGGCCCCTGCGCCGAATATGTCATCGCGGCCATCGTGCCGGTAAACAGCGCCATCGGGCTTCCAATCGCCTGCCATGGCCCGACCGCGCCGATACGTTCGGTCGCGAACAGCTGCGAGTAAACGACGATCTGGCGACCGGTCACCGCCGCGCGGGAGTCCTTTGCCAGCAGGATCATTTCGGTTGTTGCCGCCAGCGAGATCGTCAGTGGATCCGCGCTCATTTGATAGTCTGACGACAGGTCGCTGATATCGATTGCCTCGCCCGTGCCCTGCCAAATATGGCCAACGTGATCCAGATCGCCGAAACCCGCCCACCAGCGTTTCGCGCCGGTGGTGAAATCCATCCAGCACAGCACGGCCTCGGCAATCTTTCCGCTGCGCAGCTGTTCGTCCGGGATGGCCAGCAGATCATCACGCGCGCCCATCAGATCGCCTCGACAAAATTCATCGTGATTTCACCAACTGGGTTAGGCTGATTGACCAGCTGGCCCTCGTTCTCACTGGCAAAGCGCATCACACAGCGTGGCGCGTCCATGATGACCGGCTCGCCCGCCGAATATGCGGTACGCAGCGGTGGCGTGATCCGCACCCTATCATTTTCGCCTTCCGGCCAAATCTGCACGGCCCGGTGCAGACGGTTGCCGATGCTGAAATCATGGCCGGGGCGGAACCCGCTGTAGTTCGAGCGGGCGACGATGATCTCAGCCGCGCGCAATGCAGCCGCCTCGGCCAGTTCTCCCGAAATCGCCGGAACGCCCTCAAAGCCCCAACCCTCCGAACTCTCGGAGCCGTAACCCTCGAATTGAAATCCATCGCCAAGCGCGGCCGTCTCGTGGTCGGCCATACGGCCCTGACCATCGCGTGGGCTGTATCGTTGCAGGATCGGCACGGCAGTCGTGCCAAGCATCCCCTCCATGCCCGCCACAAAGGCTTGCAGGGCCAGCGTCGTTTCCTCGTTCGTCGTCAGGAAGGTCACCGACCCAACCCAATGCGCACCCAAACGCGGCTGCACAGAAAACGCGCCCCCGACCGACTGCCGGGGCTCACTGGACGCGCCGACGACGTGAAAGCCCGTCGTCTGAAACCGGAGATTGAACGGGAAAGTGTTAAACATTTAGCCCGTCCGCTTCTGATGATTGGCCATGATCGACGGCACCTGTTGTAGCCCGGCGGAAACACCCTGGCGCACCAGACTGATGACGTGCTCATCGCCGTTCGCGCCATCGACGCTGACGTTGATATTCACCGTTCCGCCTGCCCCGCTGTCACGGTCCGCCATGCGCTTGCTGATATCGTGTGGGATGATCTGCGTTCCGCGCGGCAGGTTCATGATTTCGCCGCCGCGTTCGTTGACCATCGCCAAACCACCGGGCGCGTAATTTGTGCCGCTGGCAAAGCCGGGAATGATCGCGCTGACGATCTTGCCAAGCCAACCGCCACCACCGCCGCTGCCGCCACCCAAGCTGCCCCAGAGAGCATCGAAGGCGCGGCTCGCCAGCATGTCAGCAAACTTACCAAGCAGGTCACCAATCGCGGACTTGAGAGTTTTAGCGCCAGTCACAAGCCCGGTGAAGGCAGACTTCATCGAATCTCGTACCTCGCCAAAGGTCTCCTTCAGCCGCTCGGACTTTGATTCAAGCCCGTCTATTGCAAGCGTCAGTTGCTCCACCTCGGCGCGTTGCCCGGCAGTGGCATTCGCTCCAAGAGACTGAATCGCATTATAGACGCTCTGCTGCTGCTCGGTCATTCCGATGGTGGCTTGCAGATCAGCGTATTCAGTCTTTAGCGCCTTGATTGCCGCTGCTGTTTTTTCGGCTTCCTTCTTTGCCTCGGACTCGCCGCCACCGCCTTTTTTGCCCCCACCGCCGCCGCCACCGCCTGCGTCGTCGAGCGCATTGCCGAGATCCGCGACACTATCGGTTGTGGAGGCTGTTTCATCCCCGACCTCCGCCATTGCATCGCGCAACGCAGCCAGAGAAGTTAGTGGGGCAGTCAGGGGGTTCAGCCCGCTGGAGTGGGACGGTGAGCGCAGGAGCGAGGGACCGCCACCAAGATCGCTTGCCGCAGCGTCGAGTGAATCCGCTAATTCCGATCCAATGCCGGTAAGTCCAAGGTCTATATTTAGTTTCGAGAACATATTGTTGACGCCATTGGCGATATTCTGCGTCAGGTCGGCAAACTTGCGCATGATCCACGCGAAAGCCTTGACGAAAGCCGCCTGAATCCCTGTTGCGACACCCTTTATCGATGTCAGGAGGTTATCGCCTCCCATCTTGATCCGATCCCAGACCTCGACCCCGACGGCCGCCAACAGCCCCATCGCGTTGCCGAACCCGCCCGCACCCTTAACCAACCGCGTGAACTGATAGACCAACTCACCCGCGCCAACGATCAGCAGGCCGATACCTGATCGAATTAGCGCCCCGCGCAGGAACGCCATCGCCCCAGCGAGACTGAACGTTGCAAGTTGCGCCAAAGCCAGCGCCGCAACGTAGCGAACCCCGAACCCAGCTACGACAACGGTAAGATAGGTGCCAAGGCGATCAAAATTGCCGATCAGTCCGTCAATCACCGTGCGCAACAGCCCTCCTTCGCGCAGGCTGTCTGTCATGGCTTCGGCAAGCCGCCCGAGAGCGGGCACCAGCGTGACCGCCAATTGCTGTCCGACATACTGCCCGATCAGGCCAAGCCGCCCGATCCTATCGTTTGCCAATTCGATTGCTTCGGAATCCGTCCGACCAATCGCCAGCCCATAATCCTCAACATCCCGCCGCGCATCCCGGAACGCATCGCCACCGGCCATCACGGCAAGCAGCATTTCGCGGTTGCGGATACCAAGGTCTTGCAGAAGCACGGATGCCTGACCGGTGGAAAGTCCAAGCTCCTTCACCCTATCTGAGACAAGCGCCAGCTTCTGGTCCGCATCCATCCCGGCAAGAACGCTCGCGGAAATACCGAGTTTGTCCAGCGCCGCAGTTGCGCTTTTGCTGCCGCGCGAAACCTCCCGGTCCATCGTCTGCACAGCATCGGCCAGCGTCGATACCGAGACACCAGCTTCGCCTGCCGCCATTTCGAGAGCGCGATAGCCACCGATTGACGAACCGAGCCGCCGCGCGGCCTTTGCCGCCCTATCAACGTCCGCCGCGCCTTTTAGCGCCGCCGTTGAGATAGCAGCCCCGAACGCAGCGGCGACACCCGCAACTGCGAGAAATTGCGTCCGCATTGATTTAAGGCGCTTTTGTGCTTCCGTTGCGCCCTTCGAAAATTGAGCCGAGTCAAGCCCCAGGTTAACCCTCAAAGCCCCTATGACACTTGATGCCATGCATTTTCTCCTTAATTCGGCAAGGCAGACGCCCCCATACCGTAAAACTTTGCATTCTTCCGCAACTCATCTATGCAAATATAGAATTTGCAAACTTGGGGGCCTAATCGATGATGAAAATCATTAAATTAATCGGGCAGATGATAATGGTCGTAATGATCGTGATCGGCGGACTCTTCATTTGGGTAATGTGGGAGGCGACACCCCCGAAAGTTGAAGCCACGCCCGAAGAAACGAAGACAAGCAGCGCAAGATATGCCTGCACCGAGTTTCTCAGCGATGTATTGAAAGACCCATCATCTGCGGAGTGGGGTATGCGCAGCGGAAACTGGTATGCGTCATGGCCAGCAAAAACGGATGGAGACTCGGTTACTGTCCATCCTAAATTCCGCGCGAAGAACGGGCTTGGGGCGCTCACGATCAATAACTTTGTTTGTCAGGTGGAGGTTTCTGGCGGGAAAGTGCGCTTATTGTCCCTCAGGGAGCTTTAACCTGTCACTGCCGCGTCGCCGCGAACACCTCCCACGCCGTGATTTGTTCAGCCCAAGACTTCGACCGGCGTTTCGTTTTCGTTTCGCCGGTAAGATCATCGAACTTCACCGCCTTTTTCTGCATCGGCAGATAAGCAATGTGATAGGACAGCCACGCGCGCTCTTTGTGCTCTCGGTTGAGCCGTGCCGCCGCGCCGTTCATTTCGTGGTGATATAGACGCGGGGTGATTTCCCAGAACCGCGCCGGGTCGAAACCCGCCGCGATGTAATCTGTCAGCCATTCGGCGAGGTCTATTTCGGCTTTGCCCTCGCCTTCCGTCCGTTTCCCACAGCAGCCTTGGCCTTTAGATCCGGGAAAGCCGCATCCAGCAGCTTTTCCAAGGCCCGACCATCTTGCGCGATCAGGTCATCAACCAGATATGGGTCTTCCGAGAGTTCCGCCGCATGAAACCTCTTGAGGGATTCGCGGAAGATATCGAGCACGATGCCGAAAGGCACACTGCTTTCGCCGCTCAAGCTGTCAAGAAAGCTGTCACCATGCTTTTCGGAAATTGCCTCGATCGCACTCATGCCAAAAAACAGCGTCAGATTCTTTTCCACGCCGTCGGCACCGCTGATCTGGACGCTGAGCGCCCCTCGCAGGTTACCCATTATGCCACCACGTTCGCGGTTGCCGCACTGGTGGCGCTGTCAGATCCGGCGCTGTTGATGCATGTCACAGTGCAGGTGATCGGGGCGCCCACATCACCGACAACCGGCGTATAGATCGCCCCAGTAGCGCCAGAGATCGGCGAAGCCGCAGCCAGCCACTGATAGGTGAACGCGCCGTTTCCGGTCCAGATACCGGGCCAGATGGTCAGTGCATCGCCGACCTTCGCAGTGCCGAGGATAACCGGCGGTACAGTGCTCGTGGGGGCGGTTGCGGCGGAAATGGTCACAGCACCGGTGACACGCAGACCAACGGTCGCGGTCAGACGATCATCCAGCGGGATCGCCTTGGTATACTCCTGCACAAAGCCGATGAAATTGACCGACACGCCATTGGGATATGTCGCGACGATTTCCCAAATAGTGCCATTTGCCCGAGCCGCATCGACCAGAAGATCGGTGGCGCTGCCGGGAATATAGTTCATCTCCAGCGAAACCGTGCCGCTTTCTGTCAAGCCAGGCCTATACTCACGGCGGCGATCCGGACTTTTGAAGTGCGTGACTTCGACCTCGGCCACCGTGTCTGCGGGTGGCGTGAAGTCGAAACACTCAGCCAGCGGTGTATAGGCGCCGGTCGAACCAAGCGGTCTGACCTCGATCAGCAGGTCATAACCAATCATTGCATCGCTCATCTTATGGTCTCCATTTTGTGGCGAAGTCGAGGGAAACCCGATGCGGTCGATTGATTGCAGCGGGGTCGTAATTATCACGGCGTCCGTCAAGGAATATCCCGAGGAACCTGCCGCCTTTGTAACCGCTCAGGAGAGCGATGATGGTCTCGCCGAGCGCCAGTGTGGTGCCGTAGTCGGTGCCGTAGCAGTCCACCTGCACACGGCCCTGCCACAGCCCGTCAGGCCCCTTGTAGGTCAGCCCGTCTTGGTTGCTGATGACGTTGAGTGCGATAGCTGGCAGCGGCTTGCCCTGCGCGATGACGCCCCACGAAATGCGGGACGCTGGCACAATAGCCGTCACCGCCGCCGAACCTGTCAGCAGCGAGCGAAATTGCTCTTCCATGGATCAGCCTCTATACAAAACAGGCGGCGTGATAGGGCGGCGCAAATCAATTTCGCGCTCAATGTCCTGCAAGGCGTCACTCTCTCTGAATCGCCAGTCCGCTACGTCATGCGCCCAGAACCTGAAAATCCCCAGAATTGACACACGGCGCTGCGCGATGAACATCCTTTCACGGCGGCAAGAGTAACCGCTACAGTGGCTCACGATTGCCTCTTTGAGGCGATATGTGTTCTCCATGGGTCAGCCCCGCCGTTCTTCGCGCTGAATTAACGCATCCAGCGTTTCAATACCCCGGCGCATCGCACGGTCGGCTTTCGCCATCGCCCAGATACTGAACACCATGGCAGCGATGCACATCACAATCGCAACTGTTTGAATTATCACAGCCTAGGCCCGTCTGGCGTTGTGATGACGGATTGATTTTTGGACAAACGCGTCCAGATCTTTCAGGCAAAAATGTTGCTCTATTTCGTCCAGCAATTTCACCAGCCGCTCCGCCTTTTCCATCGCAGCATCAAGCGCCGTGGTGTCAATCTCGACAGTCAGCTTTTCAATGATCTTAGCCATGATCTATCCTTTCGCGGCTTTGCGTTCGGCCCGTGCGATGGTCTTTTCAATCTCTGCCCACAGGTCGTTTCCAAGCCGGTCAATCATCGCAACTTGGTCAGAATCCCACGCCGGTCTCATGAACGGCTGCGGTGCAGTGCCAGGGTGCATCGTGCCCGCAAAAACGCCGCCGTTCATGTGTGGGGCTGTGCCGAATTCGACCAAGTGGCCATGTCGCCCGCCCGCGCCCAGATCGTAACTAGGCCCGACGAACATCTCGACGGACGCCTTGTCATTGCGGAACATTTTTCGGTGCTGGCCTGCCTGACGTTTCGCCAGCTTCGTGCTGACTGCAATAGATGCGGCCAACGTGCCCTTGTGGACGGGAACGCGAGAGCGCACCAACTCGACCAGCGGTTCAGCCGCCTTTTTCAGAGAACGTCGCAGCACACCCTTGCCAGCGGCTTTTGATAGGCGCTCAAGTTCCCTATCCAGTTCCTTGAACCCCGTGGTCTCAAACGTCACGCTCACAGATCGTTCCGCCCGGTCGCGGTGATCTCAAGCCACCGATGCCGCCCGCCGGCCTCTTTGATGCCGAGGATCTCCATTTCCAATCCCTCGCACACAAGCCGGTCTTTCGGAGTGATGCCCCGCGTGAAGGCCGACCAGCGCACCAAGAACCGCGAAACCACGCTGGCCTCTACCCACCCAGCCGCCATCCGCTCGCCATCGCTCACATCTTTTTTCGATGCCCATTGCTTGGTGCCGTGATCGGACCACACCTCAGTAACGCCGTAGCCGTCATCTGCTTCGGTGTAGCGGTGGAATTGAACCAAGCGGTCCAGATTGCCAGCGTTCATCAGACGCCCACCCGGCGATAGGGCGCAATCAACATGTCCACGGCCATCGGAACCGCACTCAACTTGTCGCCCACCGCCTCCCGGTTTTCATACCAATGCCCAACAAGCAGCTTCACGACCATCTTGATCGGATCGGGGCAGCCTTCGCCCGCGATATAACGGATCTGCACCGCCGAACCTTGCGGCC
>Ga0307487_1002614_pt1 | contig 11319 bp, 13 predicted proteins | sample CBIW12metaG_FD_203665 | JGI IMG/M metagenome (GOLD analysis project Ga0307487, IMG submission 203665) | Sea-ice brine microbial communities from Beaufort Sea near Barrow, Alaska, United States - CBIW 1.2 | ecosystem: Environmental > Aquatic > Marine > Coastal | place: USA: Alaska | collected... | reverse complement strand
GAAACCGAAGAGGGGTGTCTTCAAGCGGTAGCGGATACCCGGCTCGCAGCGGCGACCCATGCGAATGCGGCCCCAGCGCGGGCAGATAATGGATAAGAGGCCTGCAATACGATGCTGTTAGGTGCGCCCATAGCCTTCCAGGCCGTCCCAGATCACCGGAGCCGCTTCCGAGGGGTGAAGAACATACTTCGGGGAGCCCGCAGGGTCGATATTGCCTTAATGGTGAAGACACGATGACAATGCGGATCTTCTAGGCGTGCAATCCAGATTCTCGCCTGGGACGGGGATTCCGGCGACGCACTATGGTCCCTGCCGCTGGCCAGCGGCAGAACCCGGGTGTCACTTCGCTAGTCGATACTGAACGGAATTCAGCACTCGTGTGGGAACCGGTAAGAGGGGCGAACTGGTAGGGCGGTGACCTCGTATCGTTAGCCGTCAACTATTGATTGACATAATCGATATTATCGGCCAATGAATTGGCTAGTAGGCGGCTACTTTATAGGCTAATGTAGCGATATGAAGACGATGCCATTAAGTGAGGCGAAGGACAAGCTTTCGGGCTTGGTCGATGAGGCCGAGTCGACGCACGAGATGATCATGATTACGCGTCATGGTCGGCCGGCGGCTGTGCTGATGGCCGCTGATGACCTTGAGTCTTTGCAGGAAACGCTGCTGTGGCTGTCCAAGCCTGGGATTGCCGATTCCTTGGTTACGGCAGAACAGGAGTACGCCGCCGGGCAAACCGTCGCTGGCGATGACCTTCGTACGCAGTTCGGACTGCCTGCGAAGTGACTGATGGCTACACCGTTCAGGTCAGCTCGGAGGCAATCCGCGGCCTGAACCGGCTACCCACAAAGGTCGCGGCGGCCATCGTTGAGTTCGTGACCGTGACCTTGGTCAAGAACCCTCAGCAACTGAGCAAGCCCTTGCGCGGTGAGCTCGAGGCGTACCGCAGCGCACGTCGCGGCGACTATCGAATCCTCATCCGGATCGATGAGGACGAACGAACCGTCCTCGTCATTCGCGTCGACCACCGGGCTCACGCGTATCGCCCCCTCTAGCCGACCCTTAGACGCCCCTGCCCGGAAACGGTGCAGGGGCTCTTCTTTTCGGTCAATGGTCGAGATCACCAGCCGTGGCGTCACCTTGAGCCGCTGCGCTGCGGGTGTCGCCCCGTTCCGGTCGTCCGAACCGACCGGAACGATGAATTGCGGAAAGTTTCGCAAACATGGGGGTCGAATTTCGCGACAACCCCCATGGTGCCCCCGGGAGGATTCGAACCTCCGCCTCCGCCTCCGGAGGGCGGCGCTCTATCCCCTGAGCTACGGGGGCCGAATCGGCGCGAAATGACGCTGCACCAATCTGGCCAACTGCCGTATGAGCCTACCGCACGGGCACTACGGTACGTGCATGCCTAGAGTGCTCGTGGTCGATGACACAGACTCCATCCGTCTGCTGATCAAGACCAATTTGGAACTTGCTGGGTTCACCGTCGACGAAGCCGGCGACGGTGTTGCATGTCTGGAGCAGTTGGCGGCCGCCGAATCGTTGCCGGATGCCATCACGATCGACGTGACGATGCCGCGGCTCGATGGCATCTCGACGGTCACCTCGATCCGCAGCGATCCGCGGACCGCGAACATCGCCGTGGTCATGGTCACGACGCAGAACCACCCCGCCGACATCCAACGCGCGGAGGAGGCCGGAATCGACCACTTCATGGTCAAGCCCTTTGATCCTGACGAACTGGTCGCAGAACTGCACCGCGCCATCGCCACTCGTTCGGGCACCCAGAACGCCTGAGGGTGTCCACCGATACGCTGGTCGGGTGACTCCTGAGCAGCTGTCCGCAGCGATCGTCGACGCCCTGACCGCGCTCGTCGACGCGGGATCGGTCACGCTCCCCGACGGGGTGCCCGCCACCGTCGTGATCGAGCGGCCCAAGGTCAAGGAGCACGGCGACTACGCCACCAACATTGCGCTTCAGCTGGGCAAAAAAGCCGGCATGAACCCGCGCGAGTTCGCGCAGTTGCTCGCAGATCGACTGGCCGCCGCCGAGGGCATCGCCAGTGCCGAGATCGCTGGTCCCGGGTTCTTGAACATCCGGGTCGCTGCAGGTGCACAGGGCGCGCTCGCCGGCCAGGTGATCGCAGCGGGCGACGGCTACGGCACCAGCAATGTCTACGCGGGTCAGAGCGTCAATCTTGAGTTCGTCAGCGCCAACCCCACCGGACCGATCCACATCGGCGGCGTGCGGTGGGCCGCCGTGGGTGACTCGTTGGGCCGCATTCTCAGTGCGGTGGGCGCCGACGTCACTCGTGAGTACTACTTCAACGATCACGGCGTACAGATTGACCGTTACGCCCGCTCGCTCCTGGCAGCCGCACGGGGCGAGCAGGCGCCGGAAGACGGTTACGGCGGCCAGTACATCCACGACATCGCGGCCGCGATCGCAGTCCAGGTTCCCGGGGTGGCCGGGTTGCCCGATGCCGAGGCACTCGAGACGTTCCGGGCACGCGGAACCGATCTGATGTTCGCCGAGATCAAGGCCAGCCTGCACAACTTCGGCGTCGACTTCGACGTGTTCTTCCACGAGAACGACCTGCACAACTCAGGTGCCGTCGACCGTGCCATCGCTCGTCTCGATGAGCTCGGGATGATGTACGAGGAGGGCGGCGCACGCTGGCTGCGCACCTCAGACTTCGGCGATGACAAGGATCGAGTCGTCATCAAGTCCGATGGTGAACCGGCCTACATCTCCGGCGACCTCGCCTACTACCTGAACAAGCGCGAACGCGGCTTCGATCGCTGCTTGATCATGCTCGGCGCCGATCACCACGGCTACGTCTCGCGCATGATGGCGATGTGCGCCGCCTTCGGCGACACCCCGAAGGTCAATCTTGAACTCCTCATCGGGCAGATGGTCAATCTGCTCAAGGACGGTGAGCCGCTGCGCATGAGCAAGCGAGCCGGCACTGTCATCACCTTGGAGGATCTGGTCGACGCCATCGGCGTTGACGCCTCGCGGTATGCCTTGGCGCGGTACTCCACCGACACCACGATCGACCTCGACCTCGACCTGTGGTCCAAGCAGACCAGCGACAACCCAGTGTTCTACGTCCAGTACGCCCACGCGCGCCTGTCGTCGATCCTGCGCAATGCAGGCGACCTGGGCTTGGCCGTCGATCCTGACGGCTACGACCCGGCCCAGCTGGCAACGGCGCAAGAGGGGGACCTGCTGCGCGCTTTGGCGGAGTACCCGCGCATCGTGGCCAGGGCGGCAGAACTGCGCGAGCCGCATCGCGTGGCGCGCTACCTCGAGGACACCGCTTCGGCCTTTCACAAGTTCTACGACGTGTGCCACGTACTTCCCAAGGGCGATGAACAACCCACCGATCTGCACCGCGCCCGACTCGTTTTGGTGGCGGCCACGCGTCAGGTCATTGCCAACGGCTTGGCCCTGCTGGGCGTCTCCGCACCAGAACGGATGTGACAATGAGGTCCCACGAAGCAGGCGCGCTCCACGGCCAGTCCGGCGACCGGGGTCCTGCATGGCTCAAGAGCCCAGACGATTCCAATCAGCTGGTCGATCAACTATGGGCGCAGAACGTGTCCAAGGTCGACGGCGTCCTCACAGTCGCGGGGGAGTCTGTTGCCGACCTTGCTGCCGAATTCGGTACCCCGACGTACGTCGTCGACGAGGACGACTTTCGGGCTCGTGCCCGGGCCTTTCGCGATGCGTTCCACGATGCTGACGTCTACTACGCCGGCAAGGCGTTCTTGTGTGTCGCCACGGCACGGTGGATCGCTGAGGAGGGGCTGAAGCTCGACGTCTGCACCGGCGGCGAGCTCGCCGTCGCGCTGCGTGCCCAGTTTCCGCCGGAGAACATCGGCCTACATGGCAACAACAAGTCAGTCGCCGAACTGCGCCGTGCCGTCGAGGCCGGGGTGGGGCGCATCATCATCGATTCCGTCGAGGAGATCGGCCGGCTGTCTGACATCGCCACCGAGCTCGGGGCCACGGCCAACGTCATGGTGCGCGTCACCGCAGGCGTCGAGGCACACACGCACGAGTACATCTCCACATCGCACGAGGATCAGAAGTTCGGGTTTTCGATCGCCGACGGCGCAGCCCTCGATGCCGTGCGCCGTGTGCTCGCTGCACCTGGCCTGGAACTCCTGGGTCTGCACTCGCACATCGGCTCGCAGATCTTCGTGACCGACGGTTTTGAGGTTGCGGCCCGCCGGGTGCTGCGCCTGCATGCCCAGATCGTCTCCGAGCTCGGCGTCACGCCGCCGGAGTTCGACCTCGGTGGAGGGTTCGGGATCGCCTACACAACCCAGGACGACCCCTCCACGCCCACCGACCTGGCCCGCGGCATACTCAAGATCGTCAACGACGAGTGCGCTGCCATGGGCATCGACGTGCCGCAGCTGTCGATCGAGCCGGGGCGCGCCATCGCCGGCCCGTCCACGTTCACGCTGTACGAGGTCGGGACGGCCAAGACGGTCGGCCTCGACGGTGGGGCTTCGCGCCGCTACGTCTCGGTCGACGGAGGCATGAGCGACAACATCCGGCCAGCGCTCTACGGCGCCGACTACTCGTGCACCCTTGCGTCGCGCCGATCGGATGCGCAGGCCGTGCTCAGCCGCGTGGTTGGTAAGCACTGCGAGTCCGGCGACATCGTGGTCAAGGACGAGTTCTTGCCCAGCGATGTCGAAGCTGGCGATCTGCTGGCCGTGCCCGGAACCGGAGCGTATTGCCGGTCGCTGGCCAGCAACTACAACCACGTGCCTCGCGCGGCCGTGGTCGCGGTCCGTGAAGGCGAAGCGCGCCTCATCATGCGCCGCGAGACCGAGGACGACCTCCTCGCGCTCGACCTCGGCTGAGCTCACATCGAGCGTGCCGTCAAGTAGGTGCGGATCTGCTCGACATCCCACGCACGAGATTCGCGTAGGCCCGCGCTCATCGTGGCTTGGTAGGCGTCCGATGGTGACGCGTGGTCGGTCTCGTGGGCTGCGTGCGGTGAAGTGAAGGTCAGGAGCGGACGGCCGTCGAGAACACCGACGTCGACCAGCGTCTCGTAGGCGCCAGGTCCGGCCCGGTGCCGACCTTCTGGCAGGGGCGAGAGGACCACGTCGGCCAGAGGGTCCTGGTCGACCGGAACCCGGTGCATCTCCTGCGCCGCGATGTCGGCGAACTGCTGGGCCGACACCAGATAGGCGTGAGCCGCAGTGAAGCCTGGCGTCAGGTGGTCGTAGAACGCGACGGCGCCGCCCCACTGCGCTGACTGGCCCGCGAAGTACAAGGTGCCGGGTAGGTCGACGGCGGTCGATCGCACCGGTGGGGTCTGGTCGCGCGCGCCAGGGTTGGCGCGTGCGCCGCCTGGGGGAGTGCCGCCCTCGAGGTAGCAGGCCAACCGGGTGGACCACATGTTGGAGCCGTACGAGACATACCAAACGTGATCGGGCCACACGTCGCTAGACATCGTCACTCACCTGCAGCCGTCGTGGCCCCGTGCCGTCGGCGGCCAGCTCGTCGGCGGGGTTGTACAGCGTGCAGCTCTTGAGCGACAGGCACCCACAACCGATGCACCCGTCGAGGTCGTCGCGCAGACGTTGCATTTGCTCGATGCGGTCATCGAGATCGCCGCGCCAGCGCCGAGTCAGGCGGGCCCAATCGGCCTTGGTGGGTGTGCGGCCATCCGGCAACGCTGCGAGCGCCTCTCCGATGTCAGCCAACGAGATGCCGACCTTCTGCGAGATCCGGATGAAGGCGATGCGGCGCAGCACATCGCGGTGATACCTCCGCTGGTTGCCGGTATTCCGCGTGCTCTCGATCAGGCCCTGTCGCTCATAGAAATGCAGTGCCGACACCGAGGCGCCCGAACGGTCAGCGACCTCACGAGGCGACAGCGGTGGGTGGGTGAGCGGCATCGCTTCCACGTTAGCGGGTCGACTACTTGACCTCAACTTAAGTTGAGGTTATTGAGTTGTCGTCGTGAGCACCACGCGTGAGTCGATCTGGACCGGACAACTCGGAGCAACGACGGCTGGCATCTTCGCCTTGGCGTTCCTGTTCGCCTTTGAGTCGCTCGCTGTCCTGACAGCCATGCCGGTTGTTGTACGGGACCTGGACGGACTGTCCTGGTATGCCGTCGCGTTCGCGGCTCCGATGGCGGTGTCGATCATCACGCTCACCTTCGCGGGAGCGTGGTGCGATGCGATCGGGCCGATGCGGCCGATGGTCACCGGCGTTGCGGTCTTCAGCCTCGGCCTGGCGATCGCCGGAGCTGCGCAGTCGATGCCGGTGTTCCTGATCGGTCGCGGCGTCCAGGGTGCAGGGCAGGGGTTGGCCGGTGTCGCGCTGTACGTCGTGATCGGGCAGGTGTTTCCCGACCATCTCCGCGCCCGTGCGTTCACGGTTCTGACCAGCGCATGGACGCTGCCCGCGCTGATCGGCCCGGTGGTTGCCGGAGCAGTGGCCGAACACCTCGGGTGGCGGTGGGTCTTCCTGTCGGTACCGATCCTGGCGATCGCCTGCCTGACCGTGCTGCTGCCCTCGTTGCGGGCAGCCGGAGCCGGAACCGGCGATGCGGTTCGTGCAGACACAACGGCGGCGACCGTGCTGGCGGCGGGTCTGCTCGGGCTGACGGTGGCCGGTCAGCGCGATGTCGCGTGGTGGCCCTGGCTGCTAGCCGGATCTGGGATTGCCGCGGTGGTCGCGGCACGCCGCCTGCTCCCGGCCCGCACCTGGAGCGGCGGTCGAGGCCTACCGAGCGTGCTCGCCACTCGCGGCCTGCTCGCCGCCGGCTACTTCGGAGCCGAGGCATATCTACCTCTGTCCTTGGTGGAGCACCGCGGGCTGGGGATCACTGCTGCCGGGGCCACCCTCACGACAGCCGCTTTCACGTGGTTCGCGGGGTCGTGGACAGCTGCCAACGTTGCGGTGTTCGCCGACCGAGGGACCCGCCTGCTGGTTGGCACCACCTGCATCGTGATCGCAACGGTGGCCGCAGCCGGATCGTTGATCAATGCTGTACCGCTGTGGTTGATCATCGTCGGCTGGACGGTCGGTGGATTCGGCATGGGGATGGCTCTCTCGACCCTGTCCGTACTGGTCATCGCCCTGTCTGAGTCGCATGAGCAGGGCGTCAACAGTGCTGCGATGCAGCTGAACGACCAGACCGCTCAGGCCACCATGTTGGCTCTGGGTAGCGTGGTGTTTGCCGGGCTGCTGGTGACTGCTCCGATGACGGGCTACGTGTTGGTGATGGCCGGCGCCACCGTGGTGGTCTTGACCGCGCTGCTGCCACAGCGCCGGATTCTGGCCTGATTCAGGACACAGCCCGCAGCAGGGCGGTCACGGCGGCTGCCACCAGCACCGCGATCATGGGCGAACCCTTGCGCCACGACACGATCGCTCCTGCGCCGACTCCGACCGTCGAGGCGCCGACTGCAAGGTGATCGCCGTCCGCGAAGACGCTGGTCGCCACGAGGGCCGCCAACACAGCTGGCGCGGTCAACACGATGACACCCGCAAACCGGGGTGGCAGGACGCGACCACCCATCACCACAGGCCCGAACGCCTTGATCGCCACAGTCGTGACCGCGACGCCAGCGATGGTCCACCAGATCATTGCTGTGCTCATGGCGTCTCTCCGACGCGGGTGCTCATGGCGTCTCTCCCGACGCGGGTGCTCATGGCGTCTCTCCCGACGCGGGTGGTCATGGCGTCTCTCCCGACGCGGGTGCTCATGGCGTCTCTCCGACGCGGGTACTCACGCCGCCCTCCGTCTCAGGCCCCACAGTGCCGCCGTGCTGGCGACCAGGATCGGCACACCGGCCGGGGTGAACGAGACGAGCGCCAAGGCGATGGCTGCCCCGGCCAGCGCCACTCCCACCCGGTCGCGGTCGTGCAGTTCGGGGATCAGGATTGCCACAAAGAACGCAGGGTAGATCGCGTCCAGACCGAGACGGTCGAGATCGCCAACGAGATCGCCCCCGAACGCTCCGGCGATTGTGCCGAGTTGCCACATGAGGAATTGCGGCGCGGTCGTACCGAACAACTTCCATCGGTCGAAGCTGCCATCGGGGCGGGCGGCCACCGCCCACGATGCATCGACCACAGCCTGTCCTTGGGCGGCGCGCTTCCAGCGACCGCCGGGCAACGACGGGGCGAGGGCAGCACCCATCGGCAGGAACCGTGAGTTCATCAGGGAGGCGGCGGCAATCGCGGCCACCGGGTTCCCTCCGCCAGCGAGGATCGCGACTGACGCGAACTGGGCCGATCCGGCGAACACGATCAGCGACATGATGATGGCCGCCCAGGCGCTGAACCCGACGTCCCGGGCCACCACCCCGAACGACAACGACACCAAACCGGCGGCCACAGAGAACGGGATGCCGACCTTCAGCCCTTCACGAAACGAAGCCCTCGGATCAGAGGAGTCGAGGACGGGCACGTCTCAGGATCGCAGACGGCCGACGAAACAGAGTGTGAGGCCGATACCCTTGCCAGGTGAGCCTCTCATCGTTGGAATCTGGGTCGTGGGAACCTGGCCGGCCCCTCCGCATTGCCCTGCTCGGATGTGGAGTCGTCGGCACGCAGGTAGCCCGACTCCTCACCCGCGATGCCGAAGAGCTCGGCCAGCGGGTGGGCGTTCCAGTCGAGTTGGCTGGCATCGCCGTGCGACGTCTGGGCCGTGAGCGCGATCTCGACGTCCCGGACGAGCTGTTCACCACCGACGCCGCTGGCCTGGTCGCCCGCGGCGACATCGACGTCGTCATCGAGGTCATCGGCGGCATCGACCCGGCCCGCGAGTTGATCTTGTCCGCGCTGCAGCACGGCGCATCAGTGGTCACCGCAAACAAGGCGCTGCTCGCCGAGGACGGCGCAACGCTCTACGAAGCCGCAGAGAAGGCCGAGCGCGACCTGTACTTCGAAGCTGCTGTCGCTGGTGCCATCCCGATTGTGCGACCGCTGCGCGAGTCGCTGGCCGGAGACTCGGTCCAGCGGGTGATCGGCATCGTGAACGGCACCACCAACTTCATCCTCGACGCCATGACCACCACTGGTCAGGGCTTCAATGAGGCACTCGATGAGGCCCAGCGCCTCGGGTTCGCCGAAGCCGATCCCACGGCCGATATCGAAGGATTCGATGCCGCCGCGAAGGCTGCCATCCTGTCTGAGCTGGCTTTCCACACGCGCGTCACCCTCGGTGACGTGCACCGCGAAGGCATCACTGAAGTCACCGCGGCAGACATCCGGTCAGCTGAGGACATGGGCTGCGTCGTCAAACAGCTGGCCATCTGCGAGAAGCTCGACACCCCCAACGGCCCGGCCGTTTCGGCGCGGGTGCACCCGGCCATGATCAGCCGCGATCACCCGCTGGCCAGCGTGCGGGGTGCGTACAACGCAGTGTTCGTCGAGAGTGAGTCGGCCGGTCAGCTGATGTTCTACGGTCCCGGTGCCGGTGGAGCCCCCACGGCCAGCGCAGTTCTGGGTGATGTGGTGTCGGTGGCGCGCAACCGCCGTAACGGCGTGTTCGGCCCGGGGGAGTCCACCCACGCGCACCTCGAAGTGCTCGACATGGGCCAAGCTCGTACGAGGTATCACGTCTCGCTCGACGTCGACGATCGCGCGGGCGTGCTGGCGCAGGTGGCCAACCAGTTTGCTGAGTTCGATGTGTCGATCCGCACCGTTCGCCAAGAAGGCAGCGGGTCGGACGCTCAACTGGTGATTGTCACCCACGAGGCCGATGATGCTGCGCTCGCCGCAACGGTCAATTCGCTGCGCGATCTGGACGGAGTGCGTGCCGTCAGATCGGTCATGCGCGTCGAGGGAGGCGTCTGATGGCTGCACCTTGGCGCGGAGTCATTCACGAGTACCGCGACCGACTACCGGCATTCCAGAACGTCATCACCCTCGGCGAGGGCGGCACCCCACTGATTCACTCGCCATGGTTGTCGAACATCGTGCATGGTGACGTCTGGCTCAAGGTCGAGGGTGACAACCCGACGGGATCGTTCAAGGACCGCGGCATGACCGCTGCCATTTCGGCTGCCGTCGACGAAGGGGCCAAGGCTGTCGTCTGTGCTTCCACCGGCAACACCTCGGCCTCCATGGCGGCGTTCGCCGCCCGCGCCGGACTGACTCCGATCGTCTTGGTGCCGCACGGTCGAATCGCTGCCGGCAAGATGGCGCAGGCTGTCATGCACGGCGCCGAAGTCATTCAGGTGCGCGGCAACTTCGACGACTGCCTGACGATGTCGCGGGGCCTGGCCAAGGAGTACCCGGTCGTGCTGGTCAACTCGGTCAACCCGATGCGCCTGCAGGGCCAGAAGACAGCGTCTTTTGAGATTGTCGACCAGATTGGCGACGCTCCCGATCTGCATGTCCTGCCGGTCGGCAATGCGGGCAACATCGCGGCGTACTGGCTGGGGTTCCGCGAGTACCACCAGGACGGGCCCGCCACGAAAACTCCGGTCATGTGGGGATTTCAGGCAGCCGGCGCTGCGCCGCTCGTGCACGGCGCTCCGGTCGCGAATCCCGAGACTGTGGCCACTGCCATCCGCATCGGCAACCCCGCCTCGTGGACGCTGGCCGAGCAGGCTCGCGACGAGTCTGGCGGCCGGATTTCGTCGGTCACCGATGAGCAGATCTTGTCAGCCCAACGCGAGATCGCCAGTCGCGACGGCACCTTCGTAGAGCCCGCCTCGGCTGCCGGGGTCGCGGGCCTACTCGAGGCCGCTGCCGCGGGTGAGGTCGAGCGTGGGTTGCGTATCACCGTGACTGTCACGGGCCACGGTCTCAAGGACACCGAGACGGCGCTGAGCGGTATCGAGTCGATCGTCGACTCGGTCATCGACGCCGATGTCCTCGCTGCGGCTGAGGCCGCGGGGTTGGCATGACCCTGCGCTCGGGACCCATCACCGTGCGGGTGCCGGCATCCAGCGCCAACCTCGGACCGGGTTTCGACGCGCTCGGCCTGGCCCTGAATTTGTACGACGAGATCACCGCTGAGGTCACGGCGACGGGCCTGAGTATCGAGGTGACCGGCGAGGGATCGGGCTCGGTGCCGCTCGATGACACTCATTTGGTCCTGCAGGCGATGCAGGCAGCCTTCGATCTGATGGCCGAACAGCCGGCAGGCCTGACACTGACCTGCCGCAATGCGATTCCGCACGGGCGTGGGTTGGGGTCGTCCTCGGCAGCGATCGTGGGCGGCATCATGGCGGCTCGCGCACTCGTCGAGGGTGGCTCAGACCGTCTCGACGACGCTGCGGCGTTTCAGCTTGCTGTTGATGTGGAAGGCC
>Ga0307487_1002610_pt1 | contig 11329 bp, 11 predicted proteins | sample CBIW12metaG_FD_203665 | JGI IMG/M metagenome (GOLD analysis project Ga0307487, IMG submission 203665) | Sea-ice brine microbial communities from Beaufort Sea near Barrow, Alaska, United States - CBIW 1.2 | ecosystem: Environmental > Aquatic > Marine > Coastal | place: USA: Alaska | collected... | reverse complement strand
CCGGAATCACCCAAGCCGATGCCGCCGAGCGGCTCGGAATCTCGCCACAGTCAGCAAGCCAACGAGCCCTCGTCGCCGGACTGCGTACAGAAGAAGACGCCGTTGCCGCCCTTGCTAATCTTCTCAATAGGGCACACGATGCACTCGAGACAGGCGACACACTCGATACGAGCAGCGCACGCAACGCAGAGAAAGGCACATCATGATCGGCTGGTGGATAACAGTACTGATTCTCACCATCGGAGCCATCGGTGCGGCCATGATTGCGACACGCACCCGCAAGTATCGGCTCGCAACAGTCGCGCTTGTGCCGGTCGCCATCGCCCTCATTCTTGGCTCAACCCAGAACCCGCTCCCAGCAGATCAGTCCGGGCTTATCGTTCTCACGAGCGTCGCGATGGTGGCACTCGCGACCCTCGCCGGCAGTCCCCTCGTTTCCTACGCGCTCTCACTCGCCTCGTACCCTGCCGCAGCAGGCGAACACGGCGGAATCCTGGTCAGCGACGCCGACTCTCCCCTGCCGCAGCGTGAAATTCTCCGCGGAGGGACAACCATCGGCTACCTCGAACGATTCGCTTTCATCGGCTCGCTCATGGTCGGACAACCCGGCGCCGTCGCCGTCATCATCGCCGTCAAGGGTCTCGGTCGCTTCTCAGAACTCGAAAATGCTGCCGCCCGCGAGCGGTTCATCATCGGAACGCTCGCGAGCCTCGTGTGGGCTGGCCTGTGCGCTGCCGCCCTACTTCTCGGTCGCTAGCGGTTCGACTTCTGGCGGACGCGGCTTCTCCACCCACGTGACAAGCACGACAGACACGATCATCAGCAGCAGCCACGAACCGAGCTTGGCAATCGACACCAGCTCCCAGCCGTCAGACTGATTCGGATAAACCCAGGCATTCGACCAGGTTGCAACATTTTCGGCGATCCAGATGAATAACGCGACAAGCACGAACGCCACGAGCACGGGCATCCGAAACCTCGCCCTCGACACCCGAACATGCATCATTGTGCGCCAGTAGATGACCGCGATTGCGGCAAACAGCAACCAGCGCGCATCCACAATGAAGTGATGGCCGAAGAAGTTCAGATAAATGAGCAGAGCCAGGATCGCCGTGATCCAGCGTCGCGGATAGTGGTCGAACCGCAGCTCGAACAGGCGGAACACCCGCACCATGTACGACCCAACCGCCGCATACATGAAGCCGCTGTAGAGCGGAACGCCGAAGACTTGCAGCACACCTTCGCCCTCGTAGGTCCACGAACCGACGTCGGTCTTGAAGATCTCCATCACCGTTCCCACAATGTGGAACAGGATGATCACCCGCAGCTCGCGCAGCGTCTCAAGCTTGAAGACGACCATGAGCACCTGGATCGCGAGAGCAGCCAGTACCAAGAAATCGTTTCGCGCCAGAGACACCGACTCCGGATACCAAATCCGCGTCAGCACCAACACCGTCAGCAGCGCACCACCGAACACACACGCCCACGCCTGCTTGAGCACAAAGACCGTGAATTCGATCAGCCACGTGCGGGCGCGACTCTGATCTTCGCTGGTTTGGCGATCCAGCCGGCGATGCGCCCACTCATCGATGCGCTGCTCAAGCGACGTCAGCCGAGCCATTAGGCGCGTTGTCGTTTCACCGCAGGCCGATACGGGGAGACGCTCGGCTCCCCCGGAATCCAGAAACGCCACGGATACTCGTCGCTACCGCCGTCGCCGGAAACCCCCGTGCGCGGGCCCGCGCTGAACGGCGCTGGCGCGGCCGGAAGCTCGAGGCGGACGCGGCCTGTTTCGAGATTGCTGCCGGCGTCTTCCAAGCGAATGTCCAGAGCAACCGTGAGCCGCGCCGGGCCTTGGGCTAGGTCGAACGGTGTGCGGGATGTCGTTCGGCGTTCTCGCGCAATGCCGGCACCCTCGATCACCTCGCCTGCGCGAAGCAGCACTCCGGATGCCACGCCCTCCGGCATGCAGACAACGTTGGCGCACGTGTGCATCCCGTAGGTGAAGTACGTGTACAGATGCCCCGGCGGCCCATACATGACAGCGTTACGTTTGCCAGGACCACGAAAAGCGTGAGATCCGGGATCAACTTCCCCCAAATACGCCTCAACCTCGGTGAGCCGCACAGCGACATCACCAACACGCAACACGGCGCCCAGCAGCAACGGAGCAACCTCGGTTGCTGGCCTGCTGAGCAGGTCGAACACGTCTAGCTAAACACCTGAGGATCGAGCGCTGCCGCGAGAACACGCACTCGTTCGGTGAGTTCCGCGCGCTGTTCAGCGACCCGGACCGGTGCTGTGCCACCAACGCCGGCACGGCTCGAAACGGAGCCATCGACGGTCAACACAGCGCGAACGGCACCCGTGAGGTGCGGTGAAATCGCGGCATAGTCGTCGTCGCTCGGCTCGTGAAGCTCGAGAGAGTTCTCTTCACAGAAACGCACGAGCGAACCGCTGATTTCATGAGCCTCACGGAACGGAACGTGCTGGCGCACAAGCCAATCGGCAACATCGGTTGCGAGCGAGAACCCTTGCGGTGCGAGCTCCGCCATCCGAGCGGTATTGAACCGCAGAGTAGCGATCATTCCCGTGAAGGCAGGCAAGAGAACTTCGAGAGTCTCGACAGAGTCGAAGACGGGCTCTTTGTCTTCCTGCAAATCACGGTTGTAAGCGAGCGGCAGCGCCTTGAGGGTCGCGAGCAGTCCCGTCAGGTTTCCGATCAGACGACCGGCCTTGCCGCGGGCAAGCTCCGCAATGTCTGGGTTCTTCTTCTGCGGCATGATCGATGACCCCGTGGAATACGCGTCATCGAGTTGAACAAAGTCGAATTCGCGCGTGTTCCAGAGAATGATCTCCTCGCTCAAGCGAGAAATATCGATACCGAGCTGGGCCGTGATGAACGCGAACTCGGCCACGACATCCCGACTCGCAGTCGCGTCGATGGAGTTTTCGGTCGGACGAGCCAGCCCGAGCTCTCGAGCAACCAGCGCGGGGTCAAGCCCCAGCGTGCTGCCGGCAAGAGCGCCAGAACCATACGGTGACGTGGATGCCCGAACCTTCCAATCACGCAACCGCTCAAGCGTGCGCACCAGCGGCCACGCATGCGCGAGCAGGTGATGCGCGAGCAGTACTGGCTGCGCATGTTGGAGGTGGGTGCGTCCAGGCATGATCGCCGTGTCGTGCTTCTCTGCCTGCGCCACAATGGCGTCAATCAGGTCAACGACCAGCGCAGCGATGGCACCGGCATGATCGAGAAGGTAGAGGCGCACCAGGGTAGCGATTTGATCATTGCGACTGCGACCGGCACGGAGTTTTCCGCCGATCTCGGCTCCAGCCCGTGCGATCAGTCCGCGTTCGAGGGCCGCATGAACGTCTTCCTCGGTCTCGAGAGCAGTGAAGCTGCCATCGGCGACGGCGATGCTCAACGACTCAAGCGCATCCACCATTGATTCGAGCTCAGAATCGCTCAGGTAGCCGGCAGCCGCGAGCGCTTTCGCATGCGCTCGCGAGCCGGCGAGGTCGTACTGCGCAAGCTGCCAATCAAAGTGGGTTGATTTGCTCAACCGGGCAAGCTCAGGTGATGGGCCGCTTGCGAAGCGTGCTCCCCAGAGTTGTCCGTCACCAGTTTCGGCAGATTGCGCCATTATTAGCCCTGCTTTGCGTCGCGGCGGGCCGAGATCTTGCTCGGCAGTGACCACAGTTCGATGAATCCCTTGGCGAGAGTCTGGTCGAAAGTGTCGCCGGTGTCGTACGTGGCGAGGCTGAAGTCGTACAGGCTCTGCTCTGACTTGCGGCCAGTGGGTACCGCACGGCCGGCGTGGAGAGTCATACGGATCTCTCCGCTGACGTAACGCTGGGTGTCGTCAATGAACGCGTCGAGTGAACGCTTGAGACCTGAGTACCAGAGTCCGTCATACACGAGGTTCGACCATTCGGCCTCAACTCCACGCTTGTAACGGGAGAGGTCACGTTCGATCGTGAGCGACTCAAGTTCTTCGTGGGCTGCGATGAGCGCCATGGCGCCTGGAGCTTCGTAAACTTCGCGGCTCTTGATACCAATGAGACGATCTTCAACGACATCGATACGGCCGATGCCGTGCTTGCCGGCGAGCGCGTTCATGTGCTCAACGATGGCCAGGGCCGACATGGCCACTCCGTCGATGGCGACAGGAATTCCGGCTTCGAAGGTGATTGTCACTTCGTCGGCAGGAAGACCAGCTGCGGGATCGGAGGTGTACTCGTACAGCTCTTCAATCGGTGCGTTCCACGGGTCCTCAAGGAATCCGGTTTCAACCGCACGGCCCCAAACGTTCTTGTCGATCGAGTACGGGCTAGCCGCGGACTGGCGAATCGGAAGGTTGTGCTCTTCCGCATACAGGATGGCCTTGTCACGGGTCAACGCGAGGTCGCGCACGGGAGCAATGCTTGTGAGATCGGGGGCGAGAGCGGCAACAGCAGCCTCGAAACGAACCTGGTCGTTTCCCTTGCCTGTGCAACCGTGGGCCACGCTGTCAGCGCCGAGTGCCTTCGCGGTCAGCGCAAGGTGGCGAGAGATCACCGGTCGGCTCAAAGCCGAAACCAGCGGGTAGCGCTTCTGGTACAGAGCGTTCGCTTTCAACGCTGGCATCAGAAAGTCATCAGCGAATTCGTCTTTTGCATCGATAACGATCGACTCGACAGCGCCACAATCCAAAGCACGCTGGCGGATGTCATCCATGTTTTCGCCACCCTGGCCGACGTCAATTGCGAGAGCAACAACCTCTTTGCCTGTGGCGTCTTTGAGCCAGCCAATTCCTACGGAGGTATCGAGTCCGCCCGAGTAGGCGAGGACAACGCGTTCTGACATGTGATTTTCTCCTTGAAGTCGTGAATCAGTCTAGGGAACTACAACAGCGGCGCGACACCGCCGAAAACTAAGCGGCTTGTTCGAGCAGCCAGATCATGAGCGCCTTCTGGGCGTGCAGGCGGTTCTCCGCCTCATCCCAAATGACACTCTGCGGACCATCAATAACGTCGGCCTCAACCTCATAGCCGCGGTCGGCAGGGAGGCAGTGCAGGAAGATCGCGTCAGGCTTGGCGAGGGCCATCATCGCGGCATCCACCTTGTAGGCGCTGAGCGCGGCAACGCGAACGGCTTTCTCTGTTTCCTTGCCCATCGAGACCCAGGTATCGGTGACGACAACGTCGGCTCCGGTAACAGCCGCAGCAGCATCGGTGAGAATCGAAACCGATCCCCCCGTTGTCGCGGCGATCTTTGAGGCGTCAGCGACAACATCCGCCAGCGGCAGGTAGTCCTCAGGGCACGCAATGCGCACGTGCATTCCTGCTGTTGCGCCAGCGAGCAAGTAGGAGTGCACCATGTTGTCTGCGCCATCACCGAGGAAGGCAACAGTGAGCCCCTTGAGCTCGCCCTTGTGTTCGCGGATCGTCAACAGGTCGGCAAGAAGCTGGCAGGGGTGGAATTCATCGCTGAGGGCGTTGATCACGGGAACCTGGGTTCCGTGCGCCATCTCGATGAGCCCCTGCTGGCCATAAGTGCGCCACACAATCGCGGCAACCTGACGCTCAAGAACGCGAGCGGTGTCCGATGCTGTCTCTTTGCCGCCCAACTGGCTATTAGCGGTAGAGATAATGAGCGGAGTGCCGCCCAAGTCGGCGATTCCCACCGCAAACGAGACGCGGGTGCGCGTCGATGACTTATCAAAAATCACCGCAACCGTTTGGGGGCCAGCAAGCGGCTTGCGACCCCAGCGATCGCTCTTGACCTGCTCAGCGAGATCGAGGATCTCCTTCTGCTCGAGCGGGCTGAGATCATCATCGCGAAGAAAATGTCTGGTCACGATGCCTCCGTAAGTGTTTGGTTGGTCACAGCTTTGAGCACTGCGCTGAACGTCTCAATGAATTCGGCGATCTCGTCGTCGCCGATGATGAGTGGTGGTGCAAGTCGAATCGTCGATTCGTTTGGTGCGTTCACGATGAGCCCATGCTCAAGCGCTACCTCCACGATACGAGCCGCGAGAGGTTCTGCGAGACCGATACCGATCAGGAGACCACGTCCGCGCATGTCGGTGATGAGGGGCGAATCAATTTTCGCTATTGCGCTGCGAATTTCCGCGCCGCGCTGTGCTGCGTTCGCCACCAGATCATCTGCTTCTATCTGTGTCAGAACCGCATTCGAGACGGCACACACGAGCGGGTTTCCCCCGAATGTCGTCCCGTGCTGGCCAGGCTGCAACAGGGTGGATGCCGCACCAAAGGTCACGAGGGCGCCGATCGGCACTCCCCCGCCGATGCCCTTCGCTAGCGTGATGGCGTCGGGAACGATGCCACTCTCCTGGAAACCAAACCAGTTTCCCGTGCGTCCGGCTCCGGTCTGAATTTCGTCGACGATCAGCAGCACGCCGTGTTGAGTCGTCAATTCCCTAGCGGCCTCGAGATAGCCGGCGGGAAGCTCGCGCACTCCAGCCTCACCCTTGATGGGCTCAACGAAGAGTGCTGCGACATCCGGGCCGATCGACGCTGTAAGCGCCGCGATAGTGGTCTCAATGTGCTCGACGTTGGGCACCAACGGCTCGAAGGGTTCCCGGAGCGCGGCCTTGCCTGTTATCGACAGGGCACCGAGTGAGCGACCGTGAAAGGAATCCTGCAGCGACAGGATGCGGGGACGGCCGGTGCGCCGAGCAAGCTTGATTGCCGCTTCGTTCGCTTCAGTTCCCGAGTTCGCAAAGAACACTCGTCCTTCGTCTCCGGCACCGGTGATGCGCAGTAGCCGCTCGGCGAGAGCGAGCTGCGGCTCTGATGCAAAGAAATTGGAGACGTGCAGCAGGTGTGCCTGCTTGGTGATCGCGCCAACAATCGCCGGGTGATTATGGCCAAGCGAATTGACGGCGATACCGGCCAAGAAGTCAAGGTAGCGCTTGCCGTCGGAATCGAAGACCGCACAGCCCTCACCGCGCACGAGTTCTACCTTGGGAACACCAAAGGTGTTCATGATGCGGTGAGCGTAGTCATCTTTCCAGGTCATACGGGTACCACCTCGGTGCCAATTCCATCTTGCGTAAATACTTCGAGCAGGATCGAGTGCGGTGCGCGACCATCGATGATGGCGGCTTTTGGCACTCCGGCATCCACCGCTTCGAGGCATGCCGTCATTTTGGGGATCATGCCTGACTCGAGACTCGGCAGCAGTTCGCGCAACTCATCAGTGTTAATGACCGAAACGAGCGAATCGCGGTTAGGCCAGTCGCTGTAGAGGCCGGGAACATCCGTGAGAATCACGAGCTTTGCGGCATCCAGGGCGATCGCAAGCGCAGCGGCAGCCGAATCGGCATTGATGTTGAGAAGACCAGAAGCGTCATCGGCAATATCGCCTGCCTCCTGCGCGAGCGTCGAGACTACGGGGATGTTGTCCGTTGCCAACACATCGAGCACTCGCTGGGGATCGACCTCAGTCACATTCCCGACCAGTCCCAGATCGACCCGCTTGCCCTCAATCATCTTGATCATGCGCTCACCGATGAAGAGTGAATGCTCGTGCCCGGCGATGCCATCGGCAAGGTCACCGTGCTCATTAATGAGGTCGACTAGCTCGGCGCCGACCTGATCGGTCAACACATCGCGCACAACATCGATCGACTCTTCGGTCGTAACCCGGTAGCCGGCGCGAAACTCGGACTCGATTCCGCGGTTCTTCAATTCTTTCGTAATCTGCGGCCCGCCACCGTGCACAATGACCGGGCGAACGCCCGCAAGACGCAAATAGACCATGTCTTGGACAAACGCACGCTTCAGCTCGTCATTGATCATGGCGTTGCCGCCAAACTTCACCACAACAATGCGATTGCGAAACCGCTTAAGCCAGGGCAGCGCCTCGATGAGGACTGCGGCTTTTGCCATTGCCTGTTCGTGCTCAGGACCGTGTGTATACGCCGGCATCAGCTTGAGTACGCGCTGTTCTCATGCACGTAATCGTGCGTGAGGTCGTTGGTCAGGATGGTTGCCTCGGCATCGCCTGTCGCCAAATCGATCAGCACGTGAACCACGCGGCCCGTGAGATCTACCTCGTCGCGTGACCGGTCGGGGGCTCCGGCGTGGCAGACCCGAACACCGTTCATCGAGACATCGACGGCATAAGGATCGAAGGCGGCATCCGTGGTTCCGATTGCCGCAAGAACACGGCCCCAGTTCGGATCGTTGCCGAAGATCGCAGCCTTGAAGAGGTTATTGCGAGCAACCGAACGGCCAACAACGACCGCCTCGTCTTCGCTGAGCGCGCCAACAACTTCGATACGGATCTCATGACTTGAGCCCTCGGCATCGGCCTGCAACTGTTCGGCAAGATCGCTGCAGATCTGGGTAAGGAGCGCGGCGAATTCATCAGCGTCTGGGGTGACCCCGGAAGCACCAGAGGCCATCACGCTGACCTGGTCGTTTGTCGACATGCAGCCGTCAGAGTCGAGGCGATCGAAGCTCACTCTGGTTGCTTCGCGCAGTGCGCTGTCGAGGTCGGCCGAGGCGACGGCGGCGTCCGTCGTGATGACCACGAGCATTGTTGCGAGGCCAGGGGCGAGCATCCCAGCACCCTTTGCCATTCCTCCAATGGTGTAGCCGGTTCCGGTTGCTACAGAAGTCTTCGGCTTGCTGTCGGTCGTCATGATCGCCCGAGAGGCGGCCTCGCCGCCGTCAGCACTCAGGGCAGAGACGGCCGCGGACATTCCGGCGAGCAGCTTGTCTTGAGGAAGCGGTTCGCCGATCAGCCCGGTTGAGCACACCAAGATGTCTCCGGATGATGAGCCAAGGGCGTTGGCGACGTGCTCGGCAGTCGCATGCGTGACCTGGAAACCTTGCGGCCCAGTGAAGCAGTTTGCTCCGCCAGAATTGAGGGCGATCGCCGTCGCAATTCCGTCATCAATCACCTGCTGCGACCAGATGATCGGATGTGCTTTCGCGCGGTTGCTGGTGAACACTGCTGCGGCATCAAAACGTGGCCCGCGATTAACGACGAGGGCGACATCCAATCCGCCACTGTCCTTGAGTCCTGCTTCGACCCCTGAGGCATCGAATCCTGCGGCTGCTGTCACACTCATGGTGCTACTCCATCCAGCGCAAGGCCGAGGGTTTCATCGAGCCCCAACGCAATATTTGTCGATTGAATTGCGGCCCCTGCTGTGCCCTTAACAAGATTGTCGATCGCGCTGACCACGACAACACGTCGTGTTGCTTCGTCGATCGCTAACCCGATCAGTGCGGTGTTCGCGCCGAGCGTGTCTGCCGTGCGCGGGAATGCACCATCCGGCAGCACATGGACGAACGGTTCGTCGGCGTAAGCGGCTTCCCAGGCCTCGCGCACTTGAGATGCGGTCACGCCATCGGCCAACTTCGCCGTCGACGTGGCCAAAATTCCTCGGGACATGGGCACGAGAACCGGCGTGAACGATACGCTCACAGCTTCGGCGCCTGCGACCTTCAAGTTTTGGGCAATCTCGGGCGTGTGACGGTGGGTACCGCCAACGGCATAGGCCGATGCCGAGCCCATCATTTCGCTCGCGAGCAGGTTCACCTTCAAGCTCTTGCCCGCGCCAGATGGGCCGACGGCGAGCACCGCAACAATGTCTTCAGCCTCAATGAGCGAGGAACGGATACCGGGAGCAAGCGCAAGCGTGATCGCCGTGACATTGCAGCCAGGCACCGCAATGCGCTTCGAACCTGCGAGGACTTGCCGTTGGGTGCCACCGGCGGCATGGAGGAGTTCTGGCATCCCGTAATCCCAGGCACCAAAGTAGTCTCCACCATAAAAGGCGGCCCAATCATCTTCTGATGTGAGCCGGTGATCGGCACCACAGTCGACTACGAGAGTGTCTGGGGAAAGCTCGGCAGTGAGCGCGCCAGACTTGCCATGGGGAAGCGCAAAGAAAACAACGTCATGACCGGCGAGAACCGATGGCTCTGTTGGTTGGAGTTCGAGGTGCGCGAGCGACCGCAAATGCGGTTGCACATCGATGAGGCGCTGACCGGCGTTACTAAACGCGGTCACCGTGGTGACTTCGAGCTCGGGGTGAGTGGATAGCAGGCGAAGAAGTTCGCCACCCGCATAACCGCTTGCACCGGCCACAGCGACCGATATAGACATGGAATTACCTTCGAGGTGGGTTCGGAAACGAGAACACTTGCGGCGGTGATTCAGACACGACCTTGCGGGTCATGACGAAACTCCGCCTATCGTCGCTCGTCAGCCCCGCGGAGAACCGGCGAAGACGGCGCCACAAAGCTCAGCGAAGATCGCTGGCTGCAAGCGCGGAAGTCGGTCACATTCCTAGAATAGCCCCAGACTCCGCGGCAGGCTAATCGGTAACCTTGATGTGGCGAGTCCCCTCTCGCCCTTTCCCCCATGAAGGAGTACGCATGTCTAATCTCGATGGTCTGATGAAACTCATTCCGATCGGCGACATTGCCAAAAAACTGGGCATCAACGAGCAACAGGCCGAAAGCGCGATACAGCAAGTGGTTCCGACCCTGATCGGGGGAATGGCCGCCAATGCGAAGGACGCCAGCGGAGCACAGTCGCTCGAGAAGGCCCTCGCCGCCCACGGAACGAAAGCGACAGCCTCGACTGTCGACGAAATCGACACTGACGACGGCGCCAAGATCGTCAAGAACGTCTTCGGTGGTAAGCAAAACGCTGTTGCCTCAGAGGTCGCCAACAAGAACCCCGACGCTAGCGTCACGAGCGATCTCATCGGCAAAGTGCTACCGATGGTCGCTCCCATAGTTCTTTCGTGGGTTGGCTCACAGTTCCTTGGCAAGACGGCAGCACCGTCTGCCGGTGCGAAACCTGACGCCTCAGCGACCGGCGGAATCGGCGGTCTCCTCGGCGGTCTGCTCGGCGGCTCTGGCGGTCAGGACGTCGTTGGAGGACTCATCGGCGGTCTATTCGGCGGCGGGAAGCGCTAACGCGCGACTACTCGCGCAGTTCAGCGCCAACCCGTTCGGTAGCGAGAGCAACCGCCGCATTCTTTGCCTCGGTCGCTTCGGTCTGGGTGAGCGTCCGATCCACGGCACGGAATCGGAGAGCGAAGGTCAATGACTTGCGCCCGTCCGGTATGCCGGTGCCGCGATAGTCGTCGATTAGTCGCACGTTCTCCAACAGCTCACCAGCACCCTCACGGATGATCGTCAACAACTCGCCAGCCTGAACGACGTCGGGAACAACCAACGAAACATCCTGCGTCGCGGCCGGGAACGACACGATGGGAGTCGCCGCGACATCCGCTGCGGCTCGCTCGATCAATACGCTCAGGTCAAGCTCGAGAACGGCAACAATTCTGGG
>Ga0307487_1002609_pt1 | contig 11334 bp, 15 predicted proteins | sample CBIW12metaG_FD_203665 | JGI IMG/M metagenome (GOLD analysis project Ga0307487, IMG submission 203665) | Sea-ice brine microbial communities from Beaufort Sea near Barrow, Alaska, United States - CBIW 1.2 | ecosystem: Environmental > Aquatic > Marine > Coastal | place: USA: Alaska | collected... | reverse complement strand
AAGGGCCGCCAGGATATTTCCTGGCGGCCCTTGCGCGCGCGAATCCGGGGTGAATCAGAGCATGCGGGATGAATCGGGTTGGGTCAGACTGCGACGACGGCTTCGTCTTCGGCGGGCGCCGCGACCTCCGCGGGTCCGACCGTGAGGATCTCCTTGAGCAGCAGATCGCTTGCCTCCTGGTCGGTCAGGCCCTGCGCGAGGGCGAGCTCCGAGACGAGGATCTGACGGGCCTTCTCGAGCATGCGCTTCTCGCCGGCGGAGACGCCCTTGTCCTGGTCGCGGCGCCACAGGTCGCGAACGACCTCGCTCACGCGGTACACGCTGCCGCTGGCCATCTTCTCCTGGTTGGACTTGTAGCGACGCGACCAGTTGCCGGGCTCTTCCGTGAACGGGTTCTGCAGCACGGCGTACACGGCCTGCACGCCCTCTGCGTCAATCACGTCGCGCACTCCGACGAGTTCGACGTTGTCGACCGGCAGCTGGATTGTGAGCGCGCTCGTGTGCACGTTGAGGGTCATGAACTGCTTCTCTTCGCCCTTCACCGTGCGCGAGGTGAGTGCCGTGATGGTGACCGCACCGTGGTGCGGGTAAACGAGTGTTTCGCCGATTTCAATGTTCATAGGGAGTACGCCTTGTCTTCAATTGGATTGAGCATTCTGCAGAGGTCACTGTGTCTGGAGTTCACGGGGTGGGGAGTCGATCAGCCATTCGGGCAGCAGGGTCACGAGTTGGTCGACGAGCTCGTCGTCTGACACGTCAATATGACCGCGCATCCAGGCGCTGATAAGCGTGAGGGCCCCGCCGGCCACATAGGTCGTGACGAGCTCCGCGTCGACCTGGGGCGGCACAACCTCGCCCTCGAATACCGACTGGAGCATGCGGCTGGCGTACGCGTCGACGATCTGGTCAAAGGCGCTGCGCGTCAGCGGCAGCTCGGCCACGCTGGAGTACAGGGGAAAATTCTCGAGCATGTGCCCGACGAGCCTGGCGTAGCCGACCCGGGCCGCGCTTCGTCCCTCGGACGGGTCATCTCCGCGCAGGTTCAGGCCGTCGGCGCTGATCTGTGCGAACTGAACGCGCAGCAACTCCGCGGCCAGGATATCGAGGCTCGCAAAGTGGGCATAAAATGAACTACGGCTGATTCCGGCCGTTCGAACGATATCCGCCACGGAAACGGATGCCGTCGGGTCGGCCATCAGCGATCGCGTCGCGGTAAAAATGAGCTGACGCGTACGTTCGGCGCGAGGATCATGCGTTGACCAGCGAGTTTCCGGCTCCTGCACCTCGGAACCGTTCGCTACCGTCATTCGACTATCATACCACTTCTCGGACACGTGTCGGAGAAAACCTGTGAGCTCGAGATCCGGGTCGGCTCGCCCGTGCACCTGCTCGACAACGCAGGAAAATGCGAGAGACTGGAATCTTCACTCACGACGAGGACACGACATGATCACGCTTCAGCAGGACACCGACGGTTTCATCCGCATGAACAGGCACTTTCCGGCGGGCGCGAGCATCACCGTTACCTTCACCTCCGGCGCGTCCGAGGTGTTCACCGGTGCCGCGCTCAACGCGATCTTTGACGCGGCCGTCGCCGACTACCGCGCCCGGAATCGACTCGACGCCAAGGGCTTTTCACGCGCCCCGGCCGTGACCGTGCAGCGAATGAAGGGTATCCAGTTCGTGGCCGTCCACCCGGGAATGACGGAGTAATTCTCGCGGTCCCGATCAGGAGAGGATGTCCTTGGTCGTGAACCGACCGTAGGCCAGTGCCCCGAAGACGAGCACGTACCCGCCCTGCAGCAGCGCATTCGAGGCGAACGACGACAGGTCGAGGGGTTGGCGCAACAGATCACCGAAACCCAGCCAATAGTGGCTGAACAGCCACGGGTGCAGCCACTCCAGCTGCGGGAGCACGTCGAGAATCTGCGCGACCACGGACACGACGACCGTCGCTGCCATTGCTCCCACGGGCACGTCGGTCAGCGTGGAGATGAACAGTCCGATCGCGGCCAGCCCCAGCAGGGAAACCGTCACGTAGGCCGCGATCAGCGCCGACCGCAGCAGCGACTCGGGAACCGAGATCGTGTCGCCGGACAACAGGGTGACGGGTCCCACCGGGAAGAGCACCGCACCGATCAGCGCCCCGGTCACGGTGAGTGTCAGGGTGGCGACGAGGCAGAAGGCCGCAGCTCCGAGGTACTTCACCAGCAGTAGCCGCACCCGGCCGGCGGGGGCGACGAGCAGATAGCGAAGCGTGCCGAGGCCGGCCTCGCCCGCGATCGTGTCGCCGGCGACGACGCCGACGGTCAGCGGCAGAAATAGCGGAATGGCCACGACCATGGCGGTGAACCCGACGAACAACCCGTTCTGCGTGACCCGGTCAAGAAAGGGCGGGCCTTCCCCGGGTGAGAGCTCGCTGGAGGACAGCCGGACGGCAACCGCGAGCAGTATCGGGATCAACGCGACGGCGACGAGCATGGCCCAGGTTCGACGTCGGCGGAACAACACGGACAGCTCGGAGCCGAGCAGGTCCCACCCGGCCGACGCCCGACGAGGGGCGGGGCTCTCTGTCACAGGGCCGGCGAATCCCGGGCTATTGGACGACATCGAATCCTTCTCCGGTCAGCGCGACAAACCGCTCTTCAAGGCTGGGTTCCTCAAGCACGAATCCGCGGATGCGAACGCCTGCCGCCACCAGCGCCGCCACGATGGCCTCCGCGGGCGGCTGATCGGCGGGACACGCCGCCGTGATCGAGGCGCCACCCCGCGCAGCGTCCCGACTGCTCAGGGGCTCGGGCGTGAGGCCCAGCACCGCGAGCACGCGGACGGCAGAGTCGACGTCCGGTGTGGTGAGCCGCACCCGGGGTTCGCTCCCCCGGCCGAGGTCGGCGAGCGTGCCCTGCGCCACCAGGGTTCCGGCGCTCATCACGGCCGCGTGGGTGCACATCTGCTCGACTTCGGCGAGCAGATGGCTCGACACGAAGACGGTTGTTCCTTCCGCGGCGAGCGAACGGATCAGACTGCGCACCTCCCGGGTTCCCTGCGGGTCAAGCCCGTTGGTGGGTTCGTCGAGCACGAGCAATTCGCGGGGCCGCAGGAGCGCATTGGCGATGCCGAGCCGCTGCTTCATTCCGAGCGAATACGCGTGCACCTTCTTATCGGCCGCGTGGCCGAGACCCACCCGTTCGAGCACCAGGGCCACCCGGCCGTGTCGGGTAGCGGCCGGCGCATTCCGGTCCGCGGTGTCGAGTCGGTGCAGGTTGGCCGTACCGGAAAGAAACGGGTAGAAGGCGGGGCCTTCCACGAGAGCTCCGACCCGCGGAAGTACCCCACGCAGGTGCCCGGGCATCGGCTCGCCGAGCACGGTAATGTCGCCACTCGTCGCGGCGGTCAGGCCCAGCAGCATACGGATGCTCGTCGTTTTTCCCGAACCGTTGGGGCCGAGAAAGCCGAACACGGCCCCGCGCGGCACCGTGAGGTCGATGCCGTTGACTGCCGTCTGACGCCCGAAGCGTTTCGTGAGGGCGCGGGTGGCGATCGCCGGATCGGAGGCGGACGCGTCGTCAGGACTCACCGGAGCCGTGCCCTGGCCGGACCCGACGTTGGTCACGGAGCGGTTGCGACGGCCTGCAGCCGCTCGAGTGACACGGAGCCCGCCAGTATCCGACCGTCGGTGGTGACCAGCACGTTGAGAAGCGATGTGGAGAGCGCCCGACCTCCCGCCACACTTGTGGTGAACTGGGTGAACAGCGGCGAGGCGGTGAGTTCCTCCGGAACAGATGCCGGGTTCAGTTCCACGACCGCGTCCCACCCGCTGCCCGTGACGACGGGACCGTCGCCGGGCGACGACGCCGGGCCGTCCCCCGCGGTCATGTGACCGGAATGCCCGGCGACCGGAAGGCTCTGTTCGGTCACCGTGGCGTTGGCCGGCGGCGTGAAGGTGAAGAGGTCGGCGGACGGCGCGCCGAAATCGACCGTCGTGAAGCCCACCTCGAACGCGGGGTCGGTCTGCCCCGTGGCCCGCACCGTGACCCGCAACGGCACACCGGTTTCGGAGTCCACGGCAATCGATATTGAGTGCACGAGTGTCTCGGTGGATGCGGGCGTGAGGATCAGGTCGTACACCGTGCGCCCGGCGACGTTGCCGTCGCTGCCGACGGAGACGGTCGTGCTCGGGTCTACGGCGCTCAGGAAGCGATCCGCGACCTCGGCCGGACTGCTCAGGCCCCCAGGGGCGAGCCGCTTCAGGGCCGCCTCCTTGTCTCGGGCCGTGGCATCGTCGGGCGTGGGAATGGCGACGTGGGTGACGGCGTTCGTCTGGGACTCGTAGAACCAGGCGTCGGTGCCGTTGCTGATCAGATTTCGCTCCGCGAACCGGTCCAGAACCTGCACCCGCACGTTGCCCGGGCCGTCCGCGTACACCCTCGCCGTGTGTGACCCGGTCAACAGCTCCAGCGCAGCGGTGACGGCCTGCGCCGAGGGATCTGTCGCGGGCCCGGCGGGTGCCTCGGATGAGGAAGACATCGTTGCGCCGAGGTCCACGTCGGGCAGGCCCATGTCGGACGACTGCTCAATCGTGCCGGAGAACGACCTGACGGTGCTGTCGCTCACCATGAGCAACACCTGCTTCGGTGTCTTGTCGGGGAGGTCGACGGCGGCACCGGCCTGCAGCGGCACCGCGATCACCCCGACCGCAATCACGGCGGGCACCACAACGGCCGGCAGCCATTTGAGCGCTTTGTGCGGCATGATCATCGACCCATCTCACGAGGACTCATGACCGTGATCCTACGCCGGCAGGCTGGGAACTGTCCCGGTCGTACCGTCAAAGTCTCGGAACGCGCGGGCCTAGGAGCCGTTCGGCGCGGCGTCTGAGATGCCGATGAACTGACTGCCGATCCCGTCGCACTCCGTGCGTCCCAGTCCGGACGCCGGTTCCGGAATCTCATCGAAGCCGTGGTGTGCGCAGCTGATATACGTGAACACGGGCCACCATTTCTTGGGGCGAACGGCCTCGGTGAACCCACACACGTCGCAGGTGAGCTGCACCCAGACCGGCTTCTTCCCGGTGCGGTTGGCCCGTGACTGCAGCAGCCAGGCGGGAGGGTCTTCTTCGAGCTTGGCCAGTTGCGCTTCGCCCATGCGCGTGGGGATGCCGTGACGCACCGCCATTTCCAGCGGGATGTCCAGGCGCAGGGCGACTTCTCGTCTCGTAATCATCAGGTCAAGAATACGCGGTGTCTGCGCGCCCGGCATCCCCGCGCGCCCTCGCGGCGATGTGCGGGTCATGGAATACTGAACCATGCCAAATTCTGCCTCACCGCTTGGACTGTTGCTCGATGTCGACGGCCCTATCGCCAGCCCGGTCACGCGAACCATAGCGACCCCGAGCATCCTGACCGATTTGATCGCCCTCGCCGCCGCCAACGTGCCGATCGCCTTCATCACCGGCCGTTCCGCCGCCTTCATTCGGGAACAGGTCGTCGCCCCCCTGCTGGAGGAGGGCCTGCCGACGACGTTTCGAATGTACGGCGTCTGCGAGAAGGGCGCCGTCTGGTTTCCCATCGGCGGTGACGGCATAGGCGACGTTGTTGTCGACGCGAGCGTGGCGCTGCCCGTCGCGGTGGTCGATGAGCTGCGGCAATTGGTGCATGACGACTTTGCGGACACGATGTTCTTCGATGAGACCAAGCAGGCGATGGCGTCCGTGGAACAGCGAACGGATGTCGACGGCCCGGCGTTCAAGGCCCGGCAGTCGGCCTTCAACGAGGCGGCCTTCTCCGTTTTGGTGCGGCACGGACTCGGCGTGTCCTTCGATGACCGGGTCTCCGTCGACGCCTCGGGCGCCGCGCCGTACCGGCTCGATACGACGATCATCTCCACGGACATCGAGTCCGTGAAACTTGACAAGAACCATGCGGCGAAACGGGCGCTGGCGTTTTTCGCAGAGGGCGGGCCGCTCCCCCACCTGTGGCGCTCGGTCGGCGATTCTCGCAGCGACTACCTGATGGCCGACCATCTGCACGAAGCGGGCTACGACGTGGCGCATGTGGACGTTCGCCCCCTCGACGGCATGCTCGAACGCCCCTATCCGATCATCGTGATGGGCGAGCAGATCCACGATGAGGCGGGTGCCAGTTTCCTGGACTACTGGGTCGCCAGGCTCGGCCTGCGCTAACCCCCTGGGCGGGTGCGACGCCCTAGGTTGTGACGAAGCGGATCCCGTTCTGGAGGGTGCTGCGAAGCTCGAACACCTTCTCAAAGCTTCCGCGGTCCATGCCGGGAAACCCATCGCGGAGCAGCCCGTTGAGGCGCGAGCGTGGGATGACGATCACCATGGGGTGACGCCCGCGCTTCGGGACGGTCAGCGGCGCGTCGAGCGCGTTGTCGGGGAGCACGACGATCAGGCCGGTGAATCGCACCCGCACCTGCCGGGTGAACGCCTTCGCATTGACCTGCAGGCTGCGCAGCGGGTCGTCGCCGACGGTGATCTCGTCGCCGACGAGCTCACCGCGACGCAACTGCACCGCGCCGCCCCAGTCCTCAGACAACACGGCGAACAGACCGGCCGGGCCGAGCACAACGTGATCGAGCTTGCCTGTGCCGTTGCCGACGTCGACGTCATGCCAGGCGGTGAAGCCGATCCCGAGGCCCGAAACCAGTTGCGCCGTGGCTTCCTCGGCCAGCGCCTTCGCCAGCGTGTGCCGGATGCCTCGGGGAGCGGATCGCACGAGCGACGGCGCGTACGGATCGTCGATGACGGTTCCCCGACCGGCCCACTCCCGAATGAGGTTCAGATACTGCTGGCGCACGCGTCCGCCCGGGTGTCCGTGCATGCGTGTCTTGAGACCGGTTTTCGAGGCGCGACTCGACGCCGATGAACCCGGTGTCGCGGACGTTCGGAACGGGTCGGCCGGCATCGCGGACTCCGGATCGCCGATACGCGTGCGGTCATACGCGGCACGGCTCTCGGGACTGCCGATGCGTTCCCACGCGGCCTGCACCGCGTGGAACTGCGCGGCGCTGCCACCGACGTCCGGGTGAGTCCTCCGCAGCTGCAATCGGTATGCGCGGCGCAGGGCGTCATCGGTAGCCGAGGGAGCGACTCCCAGGACTTCGTACGGGGTGGACGCGGCGGGGCTCTCGTGCATCCGGGGATGTACCTTTCCTGCGATCAGACAATCTGTGGGTCAATGGGACAACATACCGCGATTGGCTGGAATACCGCCGAACACGCAGCCCCCGCGCCGGAATGTGCGACGATCAGCGAGTGAAGAATCCGGCTATTGTGCGTCCACTGCACCGCTCCAGCACCCGGCTGGTCGTGATGGGCGTCGTCGGCGCTCTCGCTGCCCTTGTTCCGGCCGTTCAGGGAGCATGGGCCGTGGCACTCATTGCGGGCTGGGCAGCCGCGTGCGTGACGTATATCGGGTGGGTTTGGCTCGCCGTCGGGCGGCTCGACGCCACCGGAACGGCCGCTCATGCCACCCGGGAAGACCCGTCTCGACGGGCATCGGAACTGCTCGTGCTGCTGGCGAGCGTCGTAAGCCTGGGCTCCATCGTCTTTCTCCTCTCGGCCGCCGAGAGCACCTCATCGGGCGCTCGGGGGGCCCTGGCCGCCACCACCGTCGCGAGCGTCGCGCTGTCCTGGGTGCTCATCCACACGCTCTTCACGTTGCGCTACGCGTCGCTCTACTACCGGGGCGACGACGGCGGCGTCGATTTCAACCAGGCCGAACCGCCCACGTACGGTGACTTCGCGTATCTTGCGTTCACCATCGGCATGACCTACCAGGTGTCAGACACGAGCATCCGCAGTCATCGCATTCGGATGGCAGCGCTGCGTCACGCGCTGCTGGCCTTCCCCTTCGGGGCGGGGATTCTCGCCGCCCTGATCAATCTGGTGGCGGGGCTGTTGCCCTAGGCCCCAGCGAGACGTCAGTTGCGCAGCAAGTGGAACGGGATGGCGAGAGACAGCGAAATCGCGAGGATTCCGGCGATGAAAATCGCGCCCTGGAAGACCGTGACCGAGAAGGCGAGGCCGAAAAGGAACATGCCCAGGATGAAAATCGCAAACGCGATGATAAAGGGGACGATGTTCATGGTGTGATCCTCTCGACGTGACGCCCGCGCAAAATCTCCGAACGCCTCCCTTGAGCGTACCGGCCCCGATGGATTGAGCTTAACCAAACGCGGCCGGGAGAGCAGAATACCGCCCCGGATGGCGGCGACCTAGACCGAATCGCCCCGGACCGGCTCGATGAGTTCGGGCCCGTTCCCCACCAGGGGTGCGACCTCGTAGAAGCGCAGCGTTTCGGCGAGCTCCCGAGACGCGGCAACGGCGGCGTCCACGAAACCCTGGTCGCCCCGGGTGTGCGGATCCAGCCACTGGTCCCAGGCCTCGTCGGGAAGCGCCACGGGTATCCGGTCATGGATCGCGGCGAGCGGCCCCTGCGCGTCGGCCGTGAGAATGGTCGCCGAGAGCACCCACCGCGCCGGGTCGTCTTCGGCCAGCGCGGGGTTGCGCCACCACGAGTAGAGTCCGGCGAACGCCAGCGGGAGTCCGTCATCGGACTGCACGAAATACGGTGTCTTCCGGCTGCCTTCGGTGTGCCATTCGTAGTATCCCGTCGCCGGGATGAGCGCACGACGCGCCTCGACGGACTTCTTGAACGTCGGCTTCTCGGCCGCCGACTCCGAGCGCGCATTGAAGGTGGGAAACGTGGATTTGGGGTCGGTCGCGAAGGACGGGATCAACGACCAGCGCGCCGACTCGAGGCGGCGCACCGCCGGTTCTTGTTTTGCGGACTCCAGCACGATCGGAACCTGCTCCGTCGGCTTGATGTTCCACGAGGGCTCCGGCAGATTCGCCCCCTCGTGCTCCACGTCGAACATGGCGGCGAGATCCGCTGCCGTATCGGTAATGATGTATCGACCACACATGCACACCAGATTACTCCCCTGCACCGTCGTGGCGTCCGGGACCCCACGATGCGGGTGAGCTAGCGTCAATCCTATGGACGACCGATACAGCGCAGACGTGCTCTCCCCCGGCTGGCAGAAAGCCGGCCGCATTATCATTCCGACCCAGGAAGCCACCAGAGACCTCGTCATCGAAGAGGTCGCGACCGGGTTCTGTGGGGCGGTCATCCGCGTGGAGAAGAGGATCGTCACGCTCGAAGACCGGCACGGCAAACTCCGCCTGTTTCCGCTCGGCAGCGGGTTTCTGCTGGAAGGCAAGCCCGTGGTGCTCGTGCCGCCCACCATGACGTCCGCGGTCGGCCGTGCCCGAACGGCATCGGGTTCGATGGCCGTGGCCGATGCGCCCGCGCGCGTCGCCCGGGCCAGCCGCATCTTCGTTGAGGGCCGCCACGATGCGGAGCTGGTGGAAAAGGTGTGGGGCGCTGACCTGCGTATTGAGGGCGTCGTCGTGGAATACCTCGAAGGCATCGATCACCTCGAGGAGATTCTGGCGGAGTTCCGTCCGAGCTCTACCCGCAGGGTCGGGGTGCTGGTTGATCACCTGGTCCCCCGTTCGAAGGAAAGCCGCATCGCGGAGGCGGTCGCCCGCGGTCCGCACGCCGAGTCCGTTCTCGTGGTCGGGCACCCGTACATCGATGTGTGGCAGGCCGTGAAGCCGGCACGGGTGGGCCTCACCGAATGGCCCCAGGTGCCACGCAGCATCGAATGGAAGCACGGTATCTGCGCCGCTCTCGGCTGGCCGCACGAGGAACAGGCGGACATCGCGAGGGCCTGGCAGCGCATCCTCGGGCAGGTGCGCACCTACGCCGACCTCGAACCAGAGCTTCTGGGCCGTGTCGAACACCTGATTGATTTCGTCACCGCGGATTGACCGCGCGGGTGGGCATTCGGGCGAACCGTCATGCCCAGAAGATCACGAGTTTTGTGGCAAAACGCGGCACGATTTAGCGTCACCGCCATATGTGGGCTAGTGTGGGTTCTGAAGTTGTAGTGCTTGCACGTCTTAAACGTATCGACCTTGGTTGATGCGCCACATTCCTTTCGGAAGCGGACGACGAATACCGCGACGAACGGCCCCGACAGTCGGGGTCGGTCTAACACTCCTGGAGGAGTTTTACAAATGGCAACAGGTACCGTAAAATGGTTCAACGCTGAAAAGGGCTTCGGCTTTATCGCACCCGACGACGGAAGCGCCGATGTTTTCGCGCACTACTCCGCGATCGCGTCGAACGGCTACAAGTCCCTCGATGAGAACCAGAAGGTCGAGTTCGAGGTAACCCAGGGCCCCAAGGGTCCCCAGGCCGAGAACATTCGCGCCCTCTAAATAGAGCTCAGTAACGCCCTCGCCTCTGGCGGGGGCGTTACTTCGTTAACGGCCGACCCAGCCGTAGGACTACTTGACCAGATCCTGCCAGCCGTCGCCGTCGACGTACTCAAAGATCAGGTTGGTTTCGGTGTGCGCCACGGCCGGATGCTCCGCGAGGTGTTCCAGCACGAAGTCACGCAGATCGGACGCATCCGCCGCCGCGACGTGCAGCAGGTAGTCGTCGGCACCGGCCGTGTGAAAGAGCCCGATGACACCGGGCCAGTGCGGTGCCGCGTCGCGGAAGTCATCGATCTGCCCCCGGGCGTGCTTGGCCAGCCGCACCGAAATGAGCGCCTGCAGTGATGCGCCGAGCGCGGCGAGGTCGATGTTCGCCCGGTAGCCGCGGATGTGACCGAGCTGCTGCAGCCGTCGGAGCCGCAGCGACACCGTGGATTCGGCGACGCCGATCTCGGCGGCCAGCGCCGCTCCGGAGGCTCGTGCGTTCACCGACAGCGCACGCAGAAGCGCGCGGTCGACCCGGTCTAGTTCTGGCTTCTTCGATTCCATCGGTGTGCTCCCTTGTTAGGGAGCAGTTTATGCGATTATCGAGCACGGTTGTGGCAGAGTCTGCAGGGCCACTTGCGGGTGCGGACAGAATCTGTTTTTGTCGAACCATGTTGCCATCGTCGTCACACATCGAAACCCGTGCGGTCCACTCCGGAATGAATGGCGTCGCCGCCAGCGGATCCCACGTGCCCGTCATTGATCTCTCCACCACGAATCCCCTGTTCGGGGTCGAATCCGGGGGCGATTCCTACGAGAACCTGGCCACGGGAGGCACTCGCGCGCCCGGGGACTCCGCGGTCTATCAGCGCCTGTGGCAGCCGGGCGTCGCCCGGTTCGAGGAGGCACTCTCCTCACTCGAGGGATCGGAGGGCACGGTCGCTTTTGCCACCGGGATGGCCGCCCTGACAGCCACCCTCATCGCCACCGTCACCGCCGGCAAGCCGCACATCGTGGCGTTGCGCCCGATCTACGGCGGA
>Ga0307487_1002607_pt1 | contig 11340 bp, 10 predicted proteins | sample CBIW12metaG_FD_203665 | JGI IMG/M metagenome (GOLD analysis project Ga0307487, IMG submission 203665) | Sea-ice brine microbial communities from Beaufort Sea near Barrow, Alaska, United States - CBIW 1.2 | ecosystem: Environmental > Aquatic > Marine > Coastal | place: USA: Alaska | collected... | reverse complement strand
ATCTTTCTTCCTTCGGCAAGGTTATGCGAGCCTGGCTTTTCTACATACACGTCCTTACCTGCCTGACATGCCCAAATTGTAGCCAACGCATGCCAGTGATTTGGAGTGGCAAGGCTTATTACGTCTATGTCCTTATTATCCATTACACGTCGAAGATCCTGCTCCAACGCTACTTCTTTGGTATATTTTTCCTTAAATTCCTTTTGTCGTTCTTTTAGAACATTCATATCCGGATCACAGAGCAAGGTAACCTGCACATCCTTTTGAGACATGAAGCCTTGAACATGGCTTTTCCCGCGACCATTTAATCCCAAAACAGCTGCATTGATTCGGTCATTTGCCCCAAAAGCTGAAGAGGGAATGAATGTAGGTAATATCATTGCTGCCGACCCAGCTAAGGCGGTTTTCTTGATGAATTTTCTTCTGGAGGATTCTTTACTCATGATTGGTTATTTTTATATTTTAAACTTTGGGTTCAATAAGCTACTATTCTAAAGCCAATCTTCCCATGATCCATTTCTTTCTTTTAATGTTTTCCATAAATAAATGGATGTATTTATTTCGAAATTATACTAACATTCTCTAATCTATCTTTGCTGAAAAATATAGCTTAGTAAGGTGGTCAAACTTTAAAAATTAGCTAAATTTTATTCCAGCTCTTTTTATAAAGTAAGGGAAATTTTAAAATTCACCTTTAATTAATATACTCCACTATCATTTTTTGTTAGGCCATACATTGTCCTCCACATCTTTATCAGGGAATCTGCGGTGTGGATCAAGCGTGATTTTTTTGATTTTTCTATCTCCAAAATTCAAATCTGCATCAAATGTTCTGCTCCCGTCAAACCAAACTGAAACCGGCCATATGATCTCTGCAGAGGTATCATCTACCATCTTTGAGTTTGACATATTTTTGATAGCAGGTCCCTGGTCTTCAAACTCAACCAGCAAAACTACCGGAGAAGGCATTTCTCCATCTTGCCTAATAGTCACGATAGTTTTGCGAGTAGTTTGGGTCACTTTCTGAATTGATCCTTCTACCGATTCTGTGGTGAATAGCCAATAATACCAAAACCAATCTAAATTCTCCCCCAGCTCATGATCCATAAAAGACATAAAATCCCATGGAGATGGATGCTTGTAGGCCCAAGCTGCAGTATACTTTTTCATAGCTGAGATTACCGCGTCATCTCCTACCATTCCACCTAGCATAGATAACATCAGAGGAGCCTTTTGATAGGTCTGAAAACTATAACCACTTCCTGCATCATTTGCACTCCACATCAAAGGTGCTTCGTCTTCCGAACCGCTTATTTTACCATACCGCTGACCATAGCCGTCAAGATTAAATGGAATCCCCTTTTTGTCGGCTGCAGAAAGTATATTCATATAGGAATTGAAGCCTTCATCCATCCATGCATAGCGAATTTCGTTGGTGCCCAACATCATAGGCCACCATTGATGAGCTGCTTCATGATCAGCTGCACCTTGATTGGAATTAATCACCATAGGATATTCCATACCAGCACTTGGACCATCTTGTAGCGTAAGCTGAGGAAAAGGGTACGGAGCCCAAAGTTTGGAATAAAATTCTAAGGCATGAATCGTATTTTCCCAAGCTTTTTCAAAATATTTAGCTCGTTCTGGAATATAAACCATGTACACCGGGATTTTTCCTTTTCCGGGAATATCAGCCGTGTTGCCTTTCCAAATAAATCTATCTGAAGTAGCCCAAGCAAAATCATTGACTTTATCTGCAACAAAATGCCAGGTCAGCTGATCTCCATCCTCAGTTCCCTTTTCTCCCTCTCCCACTATGGTTACTTCATCCGAAGAATTTCCTACAGATGCTAACAGTTTGGCAGCTTTAGGAGTCAAAACTTCTGAAGGATTTTGCAGTACACCTGTACCACTTACTATCCATCCACCAGGAACTGTGAGAGATACATCAAAGCGTCCAAAGTTATTGTAAAACTCAGCTGGACCTAGATAGAGGCTAGTCTCCCAATCTCGTAGGTCATCGTATTTGGCGAGTCTGGGATACCATTGGGTAGGCTGAAATAAGGTACTGTCGAATCTTTGGGTCATTCGGTGTCCTATTCCATTCTCACCACCTGGGAGCTTTGTGTGCCAGTCGATCTCAACTTCCGCAGTGCTGCCTGCTGGAATCGACTCAAGCAAAGTCACAGTAGCTACAGTGCTTTGAAGCCCTCTTACTCTCAGAGCAGCCGGAGCATTTCTTCCCACGGGTTCTGCGGTCAAATCTACCGTCTCTCCTGCTACCATTATCCGCGTAATGATCATTCCTTCAGTCTGTTCTGATGGGACAGAGGATCCCCGAGGTGCATCTGCTCTAAATATATTATGATCTAATCTTAACACTATTCTATCCAAATCATCTGTGCTGGTATTGTGAACCAGAATTTTCTCAGTGCCTGTGATCATCTGTGTAGAGGGATCAAGACTTGCCTTAATTGTGTAATCAGTGCCCAATTGCCAATAGTTAGGACCTGGGGCTCCAGAAAAATCCCTCGTACCTGCTTCGAAGGCCTTTCGGATGGAATTTGTCAATGGAACATCTTTACGAATAGCTCTTGTGTCTGTTTCAATGGTAGATCGTAGCGGAACTGGTTGCTGCGCAAACACACCAGAAGTTGCAAAAATCAGCAGGTACACTATTTTTCTCATAGCCTTCGGTTTTTTTTTGTGGATAAAACTTAAGCATAATTCTGCAAAATTGTATTGAAAAAGACAGGAACGGATATAGAAAATGATAATTGACTGTGAAAAGATAGGGTATGGAAAAATCTGACACTTTACAGAAAGAAGAGAATATTTTACTCAAACAGGGGAATTGAGAAATTTTGAACTCATTAAAAAAAGCTCTTAAATCTACTCTGGGGGTTTTCTAAGAGATGGGATGAAATTTGTTTCTAGCGTCACACACAATTTATTTTTGTTATGAAAAAATTACTTATAGTTCCCATGGTCTTGCTCTCACTGGTACTTTTTTCCTGTAGCAACTCTAAAGATGACACCATCGATGACTCCAACGGGGTTTTAAGAGTGGAAGAGCAAATAGAATCACTAGATAAAAATGTAAGGGCCACCCCGGATTCCACTATTAGACAAAAAGGTGGAACCCGCATGCCTGTAGAGATCTCACAGACTGATTCCCTGACACTGCCAAATGAGCTTTTGAAAGTGATTGAAAAAACCGAAGGAATTGATGCGGAAAACATCCAGGTTAAAAGAAGATTTATAGAAGATAATATTACTTACTATCAATTGGAATTCAAATTGGACAATGGTCAGACAAAAACCATAACTTTCGATGAATCCGGAAAGGAAAAATCTACTGATAAGTAGAAAAACAAAAATCTCACTAAACACACATTATTATGACTACTGATAATAAAAACCAGCCTAAAATCAACGTTGAAAAGTCACCTGAGCAGCTAGCTAAAGAAGCTCGTGTGACCAAAGAAGATTTAAAAGCTCTTGGATCAAAAAGCGGCAACCTAACTGACGATGGAGGCGATGACGAACAATTACTAGCTAGAAAGAGAAAAGTAGATTTTGCCGGAGATGATCTTGACGTGCCAGGAAGTGAACTCGATGACGCACAAGAAAGAATTGGATCTGAAGATGAAGAGAATAATTCATACAGCGACAGTAACGAAAAGGAAGATTAAATTGTCAGAAATCTTTGTAACAAGCCTGCTTAAAACGACTTATGAGAAGTCAATTTGAGTAGGCTTTTTATTTGTAGGTTACTGCTCATCTCTCATTAATGGAAACCAATCCCATTAACACCTTACTTGCTCAATAATTATTATCCGAAATTTATCAGTCAGCTCTTAGGTTGGTTTTCGAAGAAGATATGAAAAAACTGTAATTGGTAAGGTATCGCGTCATTCCAATAGTCCCAGGTATGTGCTCCTGGATTAGAAATAAAAGTGTGTGGAATATTATTGTAAGTAAGTTTTTCATGCAACTTAAGATTAACTTGATAAAAGAAATCGTCGGTGCCGCAAGTGATGATTAGTTGCTGCCGATTGGGAATTAATTTGTTTAATTGTCCCAAGACAGAATAATCTTCCCAACGACGGGAATTTTCTGCTTTTATTCCTAAATATTTTTTCATTTCCCAATTCTCAGGAAAAGGCATTATATCCACTCCTCCACTCATACTTCCCATCGCTCCGAAAACTTCCGGATGTCGGATTGCAAGATACAATGCTCCGTGCCCTCCCATACTCAATCCTGTGATAGCTCTTGATTCGGGAGTGGCAATGGTGCTATAATTCTTATCAACAAAACTTATCAGTTCTGAGGAGACATAGGTTTCATACTGAGATGATTTTTCCACTGGACTATCCCAATACCAACTTCCATAATTGCCATCTGCAGATACGAGTATCATTCCAAAGTGATCCGCATACTCTTGCATCTGAGGTACTTTCTTTACAAAATCACTGTAATTACCAGAATAACCATGAAGCATATACACTACAGGATATTTCGTAGAAGATGAATATTCAGATGGTGTGATCACCACAGTTTTAATTTGCTTGTCCATCACGGCGCTATAGGTAGACAGTGTATCTGTAGCTGCGTAAGATTGAGAGTTTAAAAATGAAGTTAATAAGAATGGGAAAATTAGAATTTTTATGGACTGGAAAGAGAATTTCATAAGTGTTGGGATGTGAATAATAATGGCTAAAGTTTGAAATATCTTTCAAAAATCCTAACCTTATATTTTTGGTTAGGACTGTATTTTTAAGCGGTTATTCGATTTTACGGGAGTAGTTAATCTTTAACATAAGGTCTTAACTATGCTAGCTTGCCATCCTAGTAGAATTATTTTTAACCAGCATCGAGCATTTCTGCTGAGAAAGTCGAAGTTCAATTTATGATTTAAGCGGAAAGTTTCAACTATTTCAATCTAGCCAAAGCTCTCTATTTCTGATTGTTCTCACTTTCCAATAGCCAGTTTTGTAATAAATGAAAGCCACTGCAGCTGCTATAAAGTTGGAAATAGGAAATGCCCACCAAATGCCTTCAAAAGCCAGATCTGTTTTTGCGGAAAGCACAAACGCCAATGGAAAACGAACAATCCACAAACTAAAAATTGAGATCAACATTGAGGCTTGCGTAAATCTCGCCCCATTGAAAACTCCATTTAGAACTTGTTGCACCCCTAGGAATCCAAAACTGGGAGCCATTATGCGAATAAATGTCGCCCCATCCTGAATTACTTTAGGATCATTTGGCACGAAAAAACGAGTCAGAGACTCTGCAAACACAAATAGTAACATACCGATAGCGGTCAATCCAAAGAAGGCGATTTTACTACTTAGATCTCCGATTTTCTCTGCTCTTTTGATTTTCGATGCACCGATATTTTGGCCTACAAGAGTGGTAGTTGCTATCGAAAAACCCAAGGCTGGGACAATTACCAAACTTAGTATCCTAGCTCCTATACCATAAGCTGCAACCACGTCGCTCCCAAAGCTAGTCACCAACATCACCATCACGGTCATCGCTGCTGCTCGGGAAGACTGTTCCAAACTAGCTGGTATCCCGATCGCAAACATTCTTTTCACCCAATCCAGCTTAGGCATCATACTGTCCAGCTTGATTTTAATTCCTCGCTTGCCTACAAACAAAATAGTGATCCCTGCCACTGCAGAAATTCCCTGGGTAATCACACTTGCAATCGCCGCACCTGCCACACCGTATCCTGGAATATCACCATATCCAAAAATAAATAAAGGATCCAATACCAGATTTAAAAACACCGTTCCCAACACGATATACATTGGCAAAAGAACATTACCAATGCCGCGCATAAGCGACTGAAACACGAAAAACATAAATAGGAAAACAAATCCCCAAGAAGAAACCTTAAAATACGTGACTGAGTCATCCTTAAACTCTGGGCCTGCCCCTACGATATTCATCAACGGTTCAGCTAAAAAATATCCTGCAATAGCCAATACAATCGAAATTAGGAAAACAATCATTACCGTCTGAGAAGCAGAAAAATCTATCATCTTCTGGTCGTTAGAGCCTTTATACTGAGAGATGATCACTGTGCCAGCAAGTGTGAGGCCTGCACCTAAGGAGAGCACCAAAAACAAAATCGGAAAACTAATACTGACAGCAGCTACAGCATTAGCTCCCAATCTTCCCAACCAAAACGTATCTATCAACTGGTAGGCCGTTTGGAGAATATTGGCCATTATAATAGGCCAAGCAAGTGAGACTAAAGAGTGTAAAATATTTCCTTCATGAAGGACCTGATTCTTTTTCATAGGAATGTACAACAGTAGAATTTAGGGAAATAGTTCTGTTTTGTGGTTTAGCTATCTAACAATACAGTTTGAAAATCCGCAAGATTTTATTTCTTTCAGCTAATTGAAAATTGTCTCTGCAAACTAAAAAATTGAATCTTTAATATTTGGCTTTAAGTATTTGTCAGCTTGAGTCATCCGAATGCCTCACGTAATATAAAAATCCTACCATAGTCACTTCAAATTACAAAAACTCATGAAACGAATGCTAAATTTGAAGGATTTATGGCTCTTTAATTAACCGCTTTTTAATAGCTGAATGATCCTATGATCTCTTACTTTTCTACACCTCAAGTTGGGTATTAATCAATTCAATGTGAGGAGCCTTACTATGTTTACTAACTAAGTCTGCCAACTTGTAAATAATGTATTATGAAGCTTTTAAGGTAGTATTTTCCTATTTTAAATAGGTTAAAAATATCGCTATCTGCTATTGAAACATGTTATTTTGGTGTTTGTTGCCGATTTTTCATATCTCTTACAAAGAAAAAAGAAGGTATACCTAATTTTCTCATTTAAGATAATTTTCCTGTTTATTAATTGAAAGTAATTTTGGGTTGAAAATTGTTTTATTGAATTTAAACATCAAACTTTTATACTCATGAAAATTAAATTATTAATATTTCCTGCTTTACTTTCTTCATTGTTATTTTCTTGTGGCGAGAAAAAAGATAGTCAATATGAGGATAGTGTAAAAGCGCAAAATGAGATGAGTGGTCCTGAACATGAAACAGATACTAACATGGTTAAAAGAGATGGGACAATCTTGGAAGGCACTCTTGATGCTTCTGATAGCGTAAAGCTTCCCGACCGTATTTTGGAGATGATTGAAAACGATAACTCTTTAAGTCACGATAAAATCATTTCTAAAAGAAAATTCACAGAAAATTCCATCACCTACTATGAGATAGAATTTAGAATTTCAGACACTAAAACTGAAATGATGACCTTCGATGAAGATGGTAAGATGAGGCCTGAAAACTGATACTAATTACATCCTCCTATTGCAAAAAAGCTTAAGAAGAATCGGTTGATTAATCATGAAAGTGATCATTTATAAGTAAATGTTTATCATGACACATAAAATTAATCGCAACTACAATCTACTTATGCTTTCTTTCTAGGAAACAAGTAGGCTTTTGTAGGTCTGCTTATTTTTCATGATTTTCATTTTGCTATTGTAGCAATAAACTCTAACCCAACTCTATCAATAAACAACATTCTGATCATGGAAAGTCAAGAAACCATTCAGCTATTTGATCTAAAGAGAATATTAATTGGAGAGGGAATTCCTTATGGTTTTCTTTTAGAAGTTGTGCTTCGAGCTGCCGTCATGTTCTTTGCGGTACTTCTTATACTTAGACTGTCTGGAAAAAGAGGAATTAAACAACTTTCTATTTTTGAACTTGCAATAATCATTTCCTTGGGATCAGCGGCAGGAGACCCGATGCTATACGAAGATGTTGCGATTTTACCGGCCGTAATGGTGTTCGTGACTGTGATTGGTCTCTACAAATTCATTACCTATCTCACTGGAAAATTTGAGAAAGTCGAAACTTATCTAGAAGGTAAGCCAGTTAAATTGATCGAACATGGAAAGATCAATTATAAAGTTTTCAGGGAAGAGTCACTGGCTTACGATGAGCTATTTTCGCAGTTGAGATTGAGAAATGTATCGCATCTTGGCCAGGTACATCTTGCCTATTTAGAAACTTCGGGAGACTTGAGTGTTTTTTATTATGCGGATCAATTGGTCAAACTAGGATTACCAATCCTACCTGAAACCTACGATCATCCATGTAGTAATTTTTCTTCGGATCAAACTTACTCGTGTACACATTGTGGTGAGATTCAAAAAAATTTGGTACACAAAGAAAAATGTAGCATCTGCAATCATGAAAAGTGGATCGAAGCTGTTGACTCTAAACGATTAGCTTAAAACAACGCTAAATCTTAATCTTCATTTTTATCAAACTTTCCTTTTTTCACACTAGGTATTAATCCCAGCTCGACAGACTAAACAATGTTAGTTTGATACTATTCAATGTTACTTTGGTTTGCTAGATGAAACTTTTATTTTTCGACTTATCAGAGTTAGGATTGAAACTCTTTCAAATAAACCTCAAACACACTGAGCACTAGATCGACTTGCATATGCTAAACCTCAACTGGCGCATTATGAATTTCTAACTCGGTAATAAGGTTTATTGCAAAATTAAATTTACTTGTCCATTTGAGAGCCAATAAACGGCAACCTAGGCGCTAGAAAATAGCCAGTTAGACTTGCAAAAAGAATAGGGATGAAATAAGTGAAACCTGTTAAGGTTGCCAGCAAAATCGTAGTACTCATCGGAGTGCGAGTAACGCAGGCGTTAACCGCAGCCATGCAACTGATTACTGTAAGAGTAAGATTGGTTTCGGGAAAAATTTGATGAATTATCAAGCCTAATGTTGCTCCCACGAAGAATAAGGGAATTATAAATCCTCCCCTCCAACCAGAAGTTACAGTGATAGAAATAGCTAGTATTTTAAACACCAAAATGCCAATCAGCAACTGCAACGTAAATTCACCACTCACCAACTCGCTCAATTGATGATGACCAAAGTAACGAGTCATTGGATAAAAATATGAAATCACTCCTAGTAAAACACCTCCAATAAACGTCTTGACATAGATAGGCAACGGTTTTTTCTCAAAAGCTGTCTTAAACATCTTCGTTGAATAAATGAAACCCCAGCCAACCGCAGTAGCCAACATTCCCATTAATACCGCATAGGCAAAATCAAACGTTCCTGAATATTCATAACTGGGTAGATCCCACACAGGACCCAAACCCACATGAATAATCAACGCAAATATGACATAACTAAAACTGCTTGCAACTAATGCGGGAATGATTGCTTTATAATATTCGACGGCATGTTTGTGATGCAAAATCTCCAATGCAAACAAACTCCCTCCCAATGGTGCTCCAAAAAGAGCGGTAAATCCAGATGCCATTCCAGCTATACTCAGTGATCGAAGTTCCTCTCCTTTCAACCTGAGCATCTTTCCCATCCATGTCCCCGTTGATCCTGTTACCTGAACTAATGGTGCTTCAGGACCAAGGTTTCCTCCCGAAGCCACGCAAAGTAAAGAGGAAAGAATCATTGATGGATTATTCTTGGGATCGAGTTTGCCCTTATTAAATCGAATGTTATTTACAATCAAATGAATCTCCCCCGGATCGCCAATCCAGTGAATAATCAATCCAGCCAAAAGCCCACATATTGCCATGGTAGGTATTACCTCCCACCCTTGGAAAAATGCTAATTTCTCAGTTAGAAACTCCAATGCTATCCAATACAACCCTGCCACGAGTCCCCCAATTAAGCCGAGAACAGCCCATAAAATAAACGTTCGACTGAACACAAAAGGGCTAAATGTCAGCGGGTAATCCAACTGATTTGCATAGGAAATGATCTTACGTTTGTGCTTTAATTTCACTATTGAAGGTACACAGATGACAAAACATGTTAAATCCATCGAAAACTGATGGAAGCAAATAATCTGCAAAGGTAAGGACTATGCCGCAAATGGACGAAGTAAATGGAAAATTAAGAAGTAAAATATTTAGTATAAAATCTCTTCAAAATATCCAACTGAATTCTTCTCTACCTACCATAAGATTCAATAAATCAATTTCAATAGCCCACATTTATGTCACCTGAATAAGTGAAAACATGCTAGGCGTTTCAAAGAAATTTTAAATATTCTTTTGCATGATCTCCATATCGTGCTTATCCAACATCGGTGGCTATGGTATTTTGGATTGAAGAAGATCATAGAAAATTTACATACTCAATCAAGATGGGATAGCCTGCCGAATTGGGTGAACTTATAGGATAACGGAGATTTCCCATAAAAAACCAAAATAATGTAGCGTTTGGAAAACTGAATGCGTCTAGAAACAAACAGATTTAAAAACTACAATTCACATGAGTGTACTAAACCAATTTACTGCAGGAAATTTCAAATCAGTTGCTTTAGCTTCTTTGCTAATCGGATCTGTGGGACTTACCAGCTGCTTAGAAGACAATAATATTCCAGAAATCCCTGATGCTGGATATATTTCTATCTACGACGGAGCTACAGGAAGTCCAGGAGTCATCATCTATGCGGATAGCAATAGAGTAAATGATTTTCCTTTAAACTACACCCAAGTTCTTCCATACAAGAACTTTTTCCCAGGCGACCGAACCTTCAAATTTTCGGAGACCAACTCACTTTCTTCTATCTTAGAAAAGAAGTTTACCATCAAAGTCGATTCAGTCTATTCCATGTTTATGATCAAAGATGATTTGGCTGTTGACGCTATTTTGGTGGATGACGATTGGGAAGAACCAGTACCTTCCGAAGCTCAGGTGAGGCTGGTAAATATCTCTTACGATGCCGGTGCAGTATCTGTGGTAATTGAGGGTCAGGACACACCACTTTTTCAAGGAACAAAATTCAAAGAAAATACAGATTTTGCTAAAATAAGTAAAAAAATCTACGATTTATATGTGCTATCTGATGAGTCTAAAGACACTTTAGTGAAAGCGATGGGTGTCCAAATGAATGGCAATCGAGTTTACACCTTGGTGCTGAGAGGAATCAAAGGCAGCAACGAGCAGGAAAAGAAATTGGACTTGCAATTACTAACCAACTATATTAATTACTAATTATTGCTATGCGAAAATCTCAGTCTGATAGGCTGGGATTTTTTTTTGTCGTTTTTCACCTTAGAGGTTGCGATCAAAAAGCAGAGGAATCGGTGCCGTAGATGTTTGGATTGAAAAGATCAACTTTCGTAAGCAGGAGGATGAATGAGTTAGAGACTGTTCAGTCAAGTGTGTCTGCTAATTTTACAATAACATGAAAGACAAACGAACCATTGAAGAATTGTTTAGTGATCCTCAGCTGAGTGAGCGGCTCAAAGCGCGACTTTACAGCAAGAAA
>Ga0307487_1002605_pt1 | contig 11345 bp, 10 predicted proteins | sample CBIW12metaG_FD_203665 | JGI IMG/M metagenome (GOLD analysis project Ga0307487, IMG submission 203665) | Sea-ice brine microbial communities from Beaufort Sea near Barrow, Alaska, United States - CBIW 1.2 | ecosystem: Environmental > Aquatic > Marine > Coastal | place: USA: Alaska | collected... | reverse complement strand
TGCTCCGTCTATAGCTGGGGCGCCTAAAGTAATAGTATCACCTTCGCCGGTAAGAAGAACTTTATCAAAGGAAACGCTGTCTCCTTCTTCTCCCGCCAAACGGTGAACAAATACTTTCTGGTCTTTTGCAACTTTAAATTGCTGCCCTGCTATCTCTACAATTGCGTACATAGCGTATTTATTAATTAATTATTTTTTAAGTAAGCCCACCTGACATTTCTGTAAGGCGGGTGCAAATATACTTCTAAATAATTAATTCACAAAGTCTTTGTTTGTTTTCTGAATGCGAGCCTATTTCCCTTTTTTGAGGTTCCATGAATCCTTTAACAATTGCATAAAAGTAAGTGTTAAAACCAAGGTAGTGGCAAATCCCATAACAGCGATGGAAAAAATTATCATTCCTGTGCTGGTGCCATAGGTGCCACGCCACATTGGTAGCAATTGATTTAAAAATTCAGGATTGACCTCTGTTGAATAGATCGCGAAAAAAATTGTAAAAATAACCGATGCATAAAACCCGGTAAGCAATCCAATTACAAAACCTTTTTGATAATTAAATTCACCGTCCGAATGCAAACGGTATTGTTTTAAAGCTGCATACATTCCAATTCCAGTAATAACGCTATTAAATAAACTATAAATGGGATTTATATGGACTCCAAACAAAGCGCAAATCAAAAAATATGCAATTAATCCGATGGAAATTGCAACTCCGTATTTTACTGGAATACTGAATTTTTTCATCATATTAAGGTTTGTAACCCTATAAAGTTCTAAAATAAAGTGGAGTTAAAGCCTTAATATCCTGTTAATTCTAACCTTAATTAGGATTTAGGAATCAACTACTTTTCCTATATTCACAAAATTGGTATTTTTTTTGTAACCTTATATAGCTTTTAGCTACTTATAATTATATTAATAAACACTTCAAAACAATGATTAATAAAATTAAATTGTCAGCCTTTACATTGCTTCTGGGAATTATTGGCTTTGCGCAAGAAGTTGAGTTTACTGAATATGACCTGGACAATGGCCTTCATGTTATTTTGCATCAGGACAACTCGGCCCCGGTTATTACCACATCGGTAATGTATCACGTTGGTGCGAAAAACGAAAATCCGGAACGTACAGGTTTCGCTCACTTTTTTGAGCATTTGCTGTTTGAGGGAACAGAAAACATCGAAAAAGGGAGTTGGTTTAAAATAGTTTCTTCCAACGGTGGTACCAACAACGCAAACACTACCGATGATCGCACCTATTATTATGAAAACTTTCCATCAAACAACCTGGAACTTGGCCTTTGGCTTGAATCGGAACGCATGCTTCACCCCATAATCGACCAAAAAGGAGTCGATACCCAGAATGAGGTTGTAAAAGAAGAAAAAAGACTTAGGGTAGACAATGCCCCTTACGGACAAATATTTGCCGAAGTAAAGAAAAATTTATACAAAAAACATCCTTATAGATGGGCAACCATTGGTTCCATGGAACATTTGGATGCAGCTACCCTTGAGGAATTTATGGCATTTAACGAAAAATTTTATGTGCCAAACAATGCGACTTTGGTCGTGGCTGGAGATCTTGATATATTAAAAACAAAAAAATCTGTAAAAGATTACTTCGGGTCCATCCCAAGAGGTGAAGCGATTGAAGAAATAAATATCAAGGAGGATCCTATTACTACCCAAATTAATTCTACTTACGAAGATCCTAATATTCAGTTGCCCGCAATAGTTGCCGCTTACCGAACTCCATCAATGAAAGAGAATGATGCCTATGTGCTCGATATGATCTCTTCTGTATTATCTGACGGAAAATCTTCCAGGTTGTACAAAAAAATGGTGGACGAGCAAAAACAAGCCCTTCAAATTGGAGCTTTCAACATTAGCCAGGAGGATTATGGACAATACATCATTTTTGGAATTCCTTTAGGCAATGTGAACCTGGACACCTTGATGGCAGAGATTGATGAAGAAGTAGCAAAAATTCAAAATGAACTGATCTCTGAAAGGGAATTCGGAAAACTTCAGAACACCTTTGAGAACCGATTTGTAAATTCCAACAGCAGCATTGAAGGAATCGCGGGTTCTTTGGCTAGCTATCACGAATTGTACGGAAATACCGATTTAATCAATAAAGAAATCGAGATTTATCGTTCTATCACAAGAGAAGACATCAAAAGGGTGGCAAACCAATACCTGAATCCAAATCAACGTTTGGTCTTAAAATATTTGCCAAAAACCATCGACTCTGAATAATAAAATTCAAAACAAAAAATGATGAAAAATAAAATAGCAGTTTTCACAATTTTACTCCTGATGTCTTTTGGTATTCAGGCCCAAATTGACCGCAGCAAACAACCCATAGCAGGACCTGCTCCGAAGATTGATCTGGGTACTCCGGAAACCTTCAAATTAGACAATGGATTAAAGGTGCTTCTCGTTGAAAATCACAAACTACCCAGGGTAAATATGACTCTTACATTAGATAATCCTCCTCATCCTGAGGGAAGCAAGGCGGGAATATCTTCCTTGGTCAGTGATTTAATAGGTTCCGGATCTCAAAATATAGGAAAAGATGAGTTCAATGAAGAAATTGATTATTTGGGAGCAAATGTAAATTTTTATTCTTCCGGCGCCTCCGCAAATACATTATCGAAATATTTCCCCAGAATTTTGGAGCTAATGGCTGAAGGAGCTTTAAAACCGAATTTCACAGAGGAGGAATTTAAAAAGTCTAAGGATCGTACTCTTGAAAGTTTAAAGGCTGATGAGAAAGATGTGGCAGCAAATGCCAGAAAACTAAGGCTTGCTTTATCTTATGGAAAAAATCATCCCTATGGAGAAATCGAGACCAAAGAAAGCATCGAAGCCTTGAATCTTGAAAATGTAAAGAACTATTACACAGATTACTTTTTGCCACAAAACGCTTACCTGGTAATTGTAGGCGATGTGAAATTAGATGAAGTACAAGATCTTGTAACTAAATATTTTAGTGATTGGAAGAAGAAAAAATTACCAGATTTCAAACTTCCCGAGCCTAAAAACGTTCAATTTACACAAGTAAGTTTCCTGGATATGCCTAATGCAGTTCAAAGTGAAGTTGCTGTAGTAAATACAATTCAGCTTAAAAAAGGAGATGCAGATTATTTTCCCGCACTTGTCGCAAATCAAATCTTAGGTGGTGGCGGAGAAGGAAGATTATTCCTAAACCTGAGGGAAGATAAAGGATTTACTTATGGTGCGTATTCCCGAACCGGCGATGATAAATATGTTGCAAGTTTTGTGGCTAGTGCAAGTGTTAGAAATGCCGTTACAGATAGTGCTGTAGTTGCATTTTTAGATGAAATCTACCGCATTAGAAATGAGAAGGTTTCTGATGAAGAATTGAAAAATGCCAAAAGCAAATATGTAGGAAATTTTGTTATGGCCCTTGAACAACCTTCAACAATTGCCAATTATGCCTTGAATATAGAAACTAATAATCTTCCTAAGGATTTTTACCAAAACTATCTTCAAAAAATCAATGCAGTTAAGGCTGAAGATGTCCAACGTGTAGCAAAGAAATATTTTAAAGTTGACCAGGCGCGCATAGTGATAGCAGGGAAAGGCAGCGAAGTATTGGAAAGCCTTGAAAAACTCACCTATAACGGAAAAGAAATCCCGGTGAAATATTTTGACAAGCAGGCAAATGAAATTGACAAACCGGAATTTAACAAAACCGCAGATCCTTCGGTAACTGCAGAAATGGTCTTTAACAACTATCTCAAAGCAATAGGTGGAAAAGATGCCGTTGCCAGTGTGAAAAGTATTTTGATGCAGGCACAGGCAGAAATTCAGGGCCAGAAACTGGATCTTGAAGTGAAGTCAACCTCAAACGGAAAAACGCTACAAGTGGTTTCCATGGGAGGAAATATCGTGAGCAAACAAGTATTTAACGGTACAACAGGATTTTCGGTAATGCAGGGTCAAAAAATGGTCCTTAATGAAGAACAAATTGAAGCTGCGAAAGCAGATGCAATTCAATTCCCTGAAATGAATGCTTCAGAAGCAAAAATAATGGGCATTGAGGCTGTAGATGGAAAAGACGCTTATGCCGTAACTTTAGATAAAGAAAATACCGCATACTACGATATTGAAAGCGGATTGAAAGTAAAATCTGTAAAAATGGTATCCCAGGGAGAACAAACTATGGAAGTCCCAACAGGGCTTAGTAATTACCAGGAAGTAGCGGGAGTTAAATTTCCGTTTACAATTTCACAATCCTTTGGACCGCAATCTTTTGAATTCAATGTAACCGCCATCAAAGTAAATGAAGGGGTAAATGAAAGTGATTTTGAAGAATAGATAAATCACTATAAAATTGAAAAGAATATTAAAAAGACCGGCCGTTATTGGCCGGTCTTTTTAAATAATGGCAAAAGTCTTGGTTAACACAAGTAGGGTGGAGTAAAGCCGCATTCTTGTCGGTTTAGTTGTTTTGCTACTTGGTCTCTAAAATAGAACTTTTCACTGGAATGCCCGCTATTTGCGATTACCGACTTGTTGGTAACAGTATTTAAAATGAACTTCCCGGATGCGGATTAATAATTATATCATTAATTAAAATATTAGTATATAGATGTGCATACTTGGAAAGTAAAAGTGCTTTTGCTCTAATTATGGGTATTCCTGAGTCGTGAGATAATTCATTTGACCATATTATCATTGTGGTCAAATATTCTAACATATACTCTTCTTTATGTGGTTTGAGATGTTTTATTAAATCCCCTAATTTTAAATCAGAATAACCTTTTTTTACGTTGACCTGTCTAAATCTATAACATAATTCAATCTTTAGTACATTCTCCAAAATTCTGCGAATAGTATTTGCTTTCTCGCAAATGAAATCTTCATCGTCGATATTTTCATTGTTCAAGGAATTCTCTACTTTTTCAATTCTCTTGAGACAATCATTTAAGTTGTAATCAAAAAGTAAACTTTTTGAATCAAAAGAATTCAATGAAGAATTCTTCGGAAGAAGAAGCATAGAAAAAATTGGTGTGTTTAATATTTTAAATTTCTCTAAGTGATCATCAAATTCTCTATAGAACGTTTTTGAAAAATTATCTTCGTTATCAGTTAATTCGAAATCCTTAGAATTTTTCGATAAATATTTTCTGATTTCTTTATCCTTGATTGAAAATCCTCTTATTAAAAAGACTGGATAATTTTTTGTCTTTAAAATTCTAAGTTCTTTAAATTTTATTATTGTTGAATTAAGATTAGCGGGAAAAAACTTTTTAATTTCTTTTAATTTTCGATCCTCTTCAGTATCCCTATAATCTCTCCAATTTAATATTAAATAACCTTTTTGATCAACTTTTTCTACACTTCCAAGACTATCCCAATTACCTGAGTCTAAATAATCAATTATTAATAATCCGGTTGTTTTATTTACAAGTTCGTTTAAAAAATCAGCGGCTTCTATTAAAGAAGTTGTTTTGTCCCAATTGATATTTTTTATTGAATCAGAAAATATCTTGTGACTTTCATATACTGGATCATACTTCATTACAGGATTTTGATGAATATTGTTTACAACGGGCTTTTATAAGATTTGTGCGACTGGAAAATCGGAGATTTTTCGGACGTAGCAAATCGTTTGTTGAATGTTTGTCGGTTCGTTATTTAGTTTAATTGTAAGCATAAATTTTATGAGTTGTTGTGCTTTTTAATTTTTTTTAATCATACTTTTTTAAGTAAATCAAGTCTGTTTAATTGAATCTTTCATTTTTTTTGAAATTTCGTTCAACTCATTTTTAATAAAGTCATTGAGGGAAATAATTTCAAATACCCAAACAATTAGAATTGGTAAACAAATCAACAAGATTGTTGACTGAATAGGGAAGAGAAAATATTTCCAAAAAATCAAAAGTCCAACTACCAATACTGAAATCCAGAATATTAATTGTTTAGTCAAGTTTATTTTAAGAGTAAGAGTATTATCAAGTATTTGAAAATATCCAGAATCGTTAAAACTCAATTGTTTCATAATAACCTCACGACCATTTGATTGAAATTTATATGTTTTTTTAATAATTAATCTCAAATCAGATTTTCTAAAGGTCTTGTATCTTCCGTCAAGATGCGTTTCAATAATCTGAAAAACGGTTTCAATTGATAAATTAGTCGGAATATTTAATTGTCTTTTCATTAATTATTTAACGGGTTTTCGGGTTCTCTAAATTATTAAGCACAACGTGTCATATAATTACCAATGTAATCTTTTATCCCAAATTATTGCGGGATATACGTATGATTTTGCCATTCTTATCGTTTTTTGAAAGATATCCCAGATACATCTAATGGACGCTAATTCAAGTTTTATTTCCTTCCAAGCAACATCATATTTTTATGACATATTCCTGAATTTTAAGGTTTTATTTAAATCACACTATAAATTCCTTAATTGAAAATACTCAGGGTTAGCCGTCTTTTTTGGTACTTGAAAATCAAATTTCCTTCCTGGAGTTGATTAGTCAAAACCGGGAGATTCCTTTTGCGGCAATTAAATAAGGATGGAAGGCATATTTGTCCAGAATGCTTTCCGAAACAAGCAATAATGGAATACTCTCAAAGAATTGGTTTTTTGTCGCTTTGTCACTCAGCCTTTGGGCGGTTCACTAAAAACACTCCCATCAAAATAACAAAAGCCGATATTAGCTGAAATATACTGAAAATCTCCCCGTCCAAAACACCCCAACCCAATCCCACTATGGGAATTGTATATGTCACCGAGGTTGAAAAAACAGGATCTGAGATCTGTATGAGTTTGTTGAAAATGATCATTGCGATCCCTGTTCCTATTACCCCAAGGATCATAACATATAAAACCGAAAGGGAAACTTCGGGATCTTGAGAAATTTCTCCAATTGAAAACCCCGTTAAATACAATATTATAATTGCCGGCAGCAGCAACACCAGGAAATTTCCTGCCGTAATCCCAAGGGCAGAGATATCATACATATATCTTTTAACAATGTTCACATTTATGGCATAAAAACCTGCCGCGATAATCACCAAACCAGAGTAAAAATAATTTTGATCCGGGTTAACCTGGGCCCCGCTAAAAATCAATCCTAAAGTGCCTATTAAACCAATCAGCACTCCAATTCCTTTGTTTTGGGTGAATCCTATCCTAAAAAAGAATACGCCAAAGATCAAAGCCAACAAAGGGGTGGCAGCATTTAAAATGGAAGCTACAGCACTATCTATCTCCGTTTCTGCAAATGCGAAAAGATACACTGGGAAAAAAGAACCCAAAAATGCCGTTAGCACGATCCATTTCCATTGTTTTTTGGAAATTTTAAATAAGCTTTTAAAACCAACCAGGATTAGAAATATGGAGGCAAACAGGATCCTGAAGGAGCCCAATTGCAATGGGCTCAACCCAATAAGCCCTTTTTTTATGAGTATAAACGAACTTCCCCATACCAGGGATAGCAGGATTAAATAAACCCACTTAAGATTTTTTAGAGGCATTGACCGAATTGAAATTTAAAAATACTCGTATTAAAACAATTGGCAAATGTAAAGCAAAATCGGAATGAAAAAAATGAAAACAAAGAAAGTCCAATGTGCTTTAGATTTGCACATTTAATTTTTAAGGAAATAAAGAGTCTGTTATTTAAATTATTCCCAGCGAAGGCTTTCCATCAAATGCTTCATATCCGTTTTTAAATAGGCGGCTGCAGGCATAATGGAATCAAAATTGGGTTTTTGGTTGAAGTAAAGCGCACCGGTCATAAAGTGTTCAGTGCTATCGGTGATGTAGAATTGTGCCTGAGAGGCGGCATTCCCTTCAATTTCATAAAACATGCCATAGACTTTGTGCTCTGGATTGGTATAAATGTCACCTTCTATAAAATCGGCTTTAATTGTGTGTTGCAAAGGTAATTTTTGGGCATCCATCAATAAGGAATCCAGATCGCCCTGCACTTGCCTATAGGTGATAAATACAGCAGCATCCAGCAGGGGATATTCCAGGTTTATCCAGCAAGGACTATTGCCTTTAGCGGCTTTTATCTGTGCAATATTATTTTTTTCAAAGTTATAGGGGCAACCAATATTGACCCGGGAATATTCAGCTTCGGGATATTCCAAGGTGAGAAAAGCGTTTGGTTTTGGACGGGCATCATCCTTACAGGCCGTAAAAATTACAGTTATAAAAATATAAACTATTAATCCTTTTATCAAATCACTCCGCTTCAATACTCAGTTTTATTTGTTTGATTCGTTTATTGTCTATCACTTCTATCGTGAACTTATAATTCAAAAAAGTGATGACCTCGTTTTTCTTGGGAAAACCACCCGAAATTTCAAGCAAAAATCCTGCTAGGGTTTCCGCTTCCCCTTTTTTATCTTCAATAACCGAAGTATCTTCTAACCGGATAATCTTATAAAAATCCTTTAGTGGTGTCTTGCCTTCAAAAACAAAGTTGCGATCATCCAATTTTGAAAAAATCAAATCCTCGTCATCAAACTCATCACTTATATCTCCAACAATTTCCTCAATAATATCTTCCAGGGAAATAAGACCACTTGTTCCTCCATATTCGTCCACCACAATTGCCAGATGGATTTTTCTTACCTGAAAATCACTCATCAGGTCGTCCAATTTCTTGTTTTCCGGAACAAAATAAGGGTCCCGTAGCAAGATTGTCCAGTCAAAATTCTTTTTATTGAGATATGGCAACAGATCCTTTACATATAAAATTCCTATTACCTGATCCATGTTTTCCCTGTAAACAGGAATCCTGGAATATCCGTTTTCAATAATTTCAGGAATTATATCTTTAAAGTTTTGGACCTCATTTAAGGCAAAAACATCCATTCTTGGCTTCATCACCTGTTTGGTATCGGTATTTCCGAAAGAAACAATTCCCTTTAAAATTTTATGTTCTTCCCTGGTGGTATCTTCTACACTGGTGAGGTCCAAAGCCTGGGAAAGGTGATCAACACTAATGAAGCTTTTCTTTTTTCCTAATCGTTTATGTATAAAAATAGTGACTGCCCTCATGGGAACACTTAAAGGTGAGAACAAGGTGTCCAACACATTTAGGGGATAGGCCATGAAATTGGAGAATTTCACATTGTTACGGCTCGCATAAACTTTGGGAAGGATCTCGCCAAAAAGCAAGATCAAAAAAGTTACTACCCCAACTTCAACTATAAATTTAAAATCTATTCCAAAAGCAACAGTATTGAGGTTTTTGAAGAATTCATCGCTAATGTTATCAAAGAGTAGAACAATTGCTATATTAATAGAGTTGTTCGCGGCCAAAATAGTTGCCAGTAATTTCTTGGGTTTTTCCAGTAACCGGACAACAATTTTTTGGGTATTGCTTCTCTTTCCGTTATCAGTGAGAAAATTTGACGGGGTCAGGGAAAAGAAAGCGACTTCAGCGCCCGAAATGAGGGCCGAACAAATCAGCAAAGCCAGCATAATAAAAATGCTGAAGATTTGCGTATAATCTATAGAAAAAAACAACGAAATTAAACTGGGAGGATCTGGATCCAATAGCTTTGGTATTAGTTAAACTTAAAAGGGTAAATCATCTTCACTTTCATCTTCTTTACCCAAAGGTTGTTTGGCTAAAGTATCATTTTCTGGACTAGAAACCGGTTTGGCCGAGGGTGGATTTTGTGTTACAGGTCCTGAAGCCCCCGTTTTTGGAGTTAGGAATGTGAAATCGGTACATTGAATTTCTACTGAATATCGTTCAACCCCCTTGTCATCAGTCCATTTTCGGGTTTTAATCCTACCTTCAACATATACCTTATCGCCTTTTTTAAGATATTTTTCGCAGATCTCGGCGGCCTTATTTCTTACCACAATGTTATGCCATTCTGTATTTTCCACCCGTTGCCCGGTAGATTTATTGGTATAAACTTCATTGGTAGCAATAGAAAATCTGCCTATAGCACCTCCTCCTTCAAAATAATGCATTTTTACATCGTCTCCGGTATGCCCTATCAACATTACTTTGTTAAGTGTTCCTGTCATTTTAATAGTGAAATTTAAACGGCAAATTTATTGCAATTTGGTTAATAGTACATCTAAAAATAAAGAAAATAATTTGGTTTGCCATATTGAAATTTAGAAATTTCAATAATTTCCAAATTTATAATTATGCTTCCGCCTTAATATTGTTCAAAATTATACTCGTTTAAAAAATTGGCTATTAGCACCGGAACCGGGTATTCATGGAGTTTCTCAACAGGAATGGACTCTTTGGGCAAATTATTTTTATCTACCACCCAAAACCGGGTGTAAATATGTTGATGTGACAGTTTGTGAACTATTGGGGTTTCATTATATAACCTGATTTGCTGAATTCCTTTCCCCATAAGTTGCACAAATTTTTCATCAAAAGGCAATTTTTCAGCACTTACCAGAACATCTGTTTCCAATAGCGGAAATTGGTATAAACCTTCCCAGATTCCTTTGCCGGAGCGCTGCTCTATAATAGTTCTATTTTCTTCAGAAAGGAATACCAAATAGTTAAAATACCTTTTTTTGATCTTGGCTTTTTTTAGCTTCACCGGTAATTCACCTATCCTTTTATTTTTTAGCGCGAGGCAGGCATTAGATAAAGGACAGGTTTCACATAGAGGTTGTTGAGGCTTACAATGCAACGCACCAAACTCCATCACAGCCTGATTGTAAACTCCAGGATTTGTGGTGTCCAGAAGTTCCATGGCAAGTTCCTTAAATTCCTTGATCCCACCGGTACTGTTAATAGGAGTGTCAATTTCAAAATACCTGGAAAGAACCCGGTACACATTCCCGTCTACAACAGCAGTTGGTTGATTGTAACAAATGGAGGCTATTGCGCTGGCGGTATAATCCCCCACCCCTTTTAATAGTAACAATTCTTTATAAGTCGTGGGAAAGTGACCATTTAAGTAAAAAGCAACATGCTGGGCGGTTTCATGTAAATTTCTTGCCCGGGAGTAATAACCAAGTCCCTGCCAAAGTTTCAAAACAGTCTCCTGCGAAGCTTCTGCAAGATCAAATACGGTAGGAAAAGTCTCTATAAACTTTAGGTAATATGGCAAGCCCTGATCGATACGGGTTTGTTGGAGCATTATTTCGCTCATCCAGATACGATAAGGATCTGCGGAATTTCGCCATGGCAATTCCCGTTTATTCTTTAAGTACCAATTAGACAGTGTTTTATGAAATACCAAATTAGTTGATGTTTGAATGCAATGATAAATCTTTATTTGGTTACTATTTAATGAATTAGGAATGAAATATTGGAGATTTAATTACTATATTTGCCCCCTTGAAAATTAACA
>Ga0307487_1002600_pt1 | contig 11357 bp, 10 predicted proteins | sample CBIW12metaG_FD_203665 | JGI IMG/M metagenome (GOLD analysis project Ga0307487, IMG submission 203665) | Sea-ice brine microbial communities from Beaufort Sea near Barrow, Alaska, United States - CBIW 1.2 | ecosystem: Environmental > Aquatic > Marine > Coastal | place: USA: Alaska | collected... | reverse complement strand
ACGTTGTCATCAAGAGTGTTGAAGACGGTCACATGACGAAGGACCTCGCTCTTCTCGTCGGACCGGACCAGAAGTGGGAAACCACCGAAGAGTTCCTCGACACGCTCGACAAGAACCTCGCGCTGCGCTTGTCCTAAGCAGAGATTGTTATAGGCAACACTTTGAATAGGCAGAGCGTGGCGTAAGCGAAGACTGTTCAGAGAGGGCTCGGGAGCTTCGGCTTCCGGGCCCTCTCTGCTGCGCGCAGCATTTGCGACCTCAGGAACAGTCGGCACCTTCCGGTCGATCATGAAGTGCACACGCATTGCAATGCTGACGACCGTTGACGGGGACGGGGCTTTGCACAGTCACCCTATGACAGTTCAGGAGGCAGAGTTTGATGGAGATTGCTGGTTCTTGGCGTCGGACGAATCAGACACGGCGAAACAGCTGCAGGCACATCCAAGCCTCCATTTGGCATGCTCCGGTTCGTCGCAATGGCTGTCCCTTGCCGGGTCAGTCGAGGTCGTTCGGGATCAGGCGAAGAAGAAAGAGCTCTGGAATACCCTCACCAATGTGTGGTTCACCGACGGCGAGACTGATCCTTCGGTAGTCCTTATTTAGGTCACCGCAGAGTCGGAGCAGTACTGGGACAGCCCCGGCCGGATTGTGACTTTGGTCAGCATGCTCAAAGCCAAGGCGACCGGCACTGAGCCGGGCGCTGGGGACTCGGCGTCGGTGGAGCTGTAAGAACCCGGCTCTCACGGCGGTTGGATCAGCCGAAGTGAAAGTCCCTGCCGTCATCCGAGGGCTCTGGACTCTGCTGCGATTCTGCACCGAGCATGCGGCGGGTGAGATCTTGCCGTGCACTCATCAACTCGGATAGCGCTGCAAGCAGGTGCGCATCGGTTACATCCTCGCTTAGTGCTGCAGCGCGGAGCACGCTGCGGCGCACCAGCTCTTTCGCGAAAGAACCGGTGACGCCGTCAGTCTTCTCAGCCGCCTCCCTAAGCGATTTGTCGGTGAAGTTAAGGCCCCGCGCATAGTGGCGAAAGAGGTTTTCACGTTCAGCGAGGCCGGGGAGAGGAATTTCGACCGCAAGGTCGACCCGTCCCGGGCGTTCGGCCAGGGCCCGCTCAAGGACTTCGACACGGTTTGTGGTCATCAAGAATGCGACATCGGCATCACCATCCAGTCCATCGAGTGCTTCGAGAACTTCGAAAAGGAGGGGCTGCGGTGACGAGTGTCGTTCCATAGCGACGAGGTCGATATCTTCAAGGACGACTATCGATGGAGAAAAGGTTCGAGCGATCTCGGCTGCAGCACCGATGAACCGGATGCTGGACCCTGTGAGCAAGACGACTGTCGTGTCGACCGCGGTGGTCAGGAGATGTCGCACGGTCAACGTCTTCCCAGTTCCGGGCGGACCATATAACAGCACGCCGCGTTTTAAGTGCTGACCGGCGTTCCGCAGCAGATCCCTGTGCTCACCGATGCCGATCACGTGCTGCGCGATCTCGTCTAATACGCCGTCTGGCAGGATGACGTCGGAAGCGGCGACTCCCGGACGGTGCAAGAACGTCGCACCGGCGTCGCCCCTGCCGAACTCAGTGGGTGTGAAGGAAAGCACCTGCCCGCGTAGCACACTGTGCTCAAGCATCAGCGAACGTACTCGACTCAAGAAAGAGGAGACGGCGTCGGCATTTGCGCACATCACTTCGAGGACGGCGGTATCGCGCCCCATCTGTGGCGCTGCACCGCGCTGGACGACGGCGATCGGGTACCCGTCATGCTGGAGCAGACGAATGCCCATCGAGACAACACGGCGGCTTGTCGATGGCCCTGTCGACCGTTCGGCGTAGTCCACCGCGCCCGGGGTGAATCGCGTGTGTGGGTTGTTGACCAATTCCGCCATACCGCTGTGGAGTCGCTGTTCGCCACCGCTAACGCCGACCAACTGGCCACCGGTGTCGGAGGCCAGTAATTCTAGAGCGATATCTGCATCGACGAGCCGATGGTCGGCGATCAGTTCCTGAACGACCGCGATCTCTCCGGCATCCGCACCAAGATGTTCGCTGATGACATCACCCAGGGGTGTGCGTGTCGGACGAGATTCGTGCAACTGCAAACTATTCACATGCTCGAGGTAGCGAGCGACCGCGCGCATCAACTCCTGATCATCGTTACTTAACATCGACCCTCCACCCATCGGAACTTGTACCGTAGCAGGAGCGTAAAGAATGTTCCTCAGCTAGGAAAATTTGCCCCGCCGGAGTGTTCTCGAGAGGGCTCGTGCCGCTCGCAACGGGGTGCGCTGGCGGGTTCACAAGATGAACAGCGCGAGAAGCAGGGGGTAGGTAATGAAGAGATTATTGCGAGCCAGAGTATGAACGGCTCCCATTACCAGCGACAGGGCGATGCCGTAAATACCCGTAGCGACATCCTGAGTGAGGAAGTGGACTAGACCCCAGGTCATCGCCAGCAAAATCCCGCCCCAAGGAATCCACTTCCGTCGGAACCACCGTTCGCCTGCAATCTGCCCAAATCCAATGATGAGGACAATGACGAGCACTTCCGCGAAATAGTAAGCGACCTGGACGAACCAGGCCACTGTTCCCGCATCACCGAAGCGCTCCACAAGTGCATTGTGCTCGGCAACAGGAGGAACGACACCCCCCTGAATCGTCCATTGAGAAGCTAAAGTGACAACAACGAGCGCGGCAACCGCCAGCCATCGCACGACGCCCATTCGCGGTTTTGCCTCACCGCGCAGCCCGAAATCGGTTCGACGAAGCGCCAAGGTAAGGAAGCCAACTGCACCAACCATCCAGACGAAGATAGTGAGCGCCCAGTGAACGATCTGCGCCCAAAAACCATCTTCGGGTAAACCGAGCAGGGGTTCGACAGCAAGGAGCACTAGCTCGAGCCCGACAAGAGCGAAAGCGTACAGCGCAAGGTAGAGGTACGTTAGCGGTGCTGTCGTCGTCATCTTTTTTGCAGCGCCCGACGCTTGAGATTGAGCCGCGTTACTCCGCTCGCCACTCACGAAAAGCACCGGCAGGGTATGCGACTGAGACTCATATTCCATCGTAGCTCGCTCGGCTTCCTTAAATAGCTGGCGCGCAAAGCCGCGGCGACGCTCCCACACCTCGGAGACCCAATAGAAGTCACTGCGCATCCAAATATGATGTGTGCCAGTCCTTGGCGCGGCGATCGTCGCCGTTGTGTCTTCTAGCCCACCTCCGGACCTCGTTGGCGCTACCGTTGCCGCCACCTACGGGTACCTCTCTAGTCTGCGAGCCTTGAGGCTTCGTGGCCGTGGCCGTGGCCGTGGCCCCGGTGTTGCCGGCTGATGACCGCGGTAAGGTCAGCCTGAACTTGCTGGCCGGATGCAGCGATTGCGAGTAGAACAAGAACATGACGACTTTCGTGGCCGCAGTGCACCGGTATCCGCTCGTGGCGCTAACCGTGGTTGTTGGGGTGGTTGGCCTCGCACTGAACTGGACTCCGGCATCCGCTGTCGTACCGTGGTTGCTGTCGCTCTACGCACTGGCCATAGCCGCGCGCGAAGCAGTCTCGATGGTTCGGCGCTTGCTTCACCGAGAGTTCGGTCTCGACGTTCTTGCCGTGACGGCAATCATTGCGACAGTGCTCGTCGGCGAATATTGGGCGAGCATCGTGATTGTGCTGATGCTCACCGGAGGCGAGGCTCTCGAAGACTTCGCGGCTGGTCGCGCCCAGCGCGAGTTGAAAGCACTATTGAGTCGCGTGCCCCAGATTGCTCATGTTTTTGACGACAGCGGCGAACTCGTCGACGTGCCAGTCACCGCGGTCTCCGTGGGCGAGCGTCTCGTCGTTCGCCCCTCAGAGATTGTTCCCGTAGACGCGGTGCTTGTTTCTGCGTCAACCGCGGTCAATGAGTCATCCCTCACGGGAGAAAGTATGCCGGTTGAGAAAGTGGCCGGAGATCTCCTGTTGAGTGGCTCAGTCAACGGACCAGAAGCGGTCACAGTGACGGCCGCTGCACGTGCATCCGAAAGCCAGTACCAGCGGATTGTGAAACTGGTGAGCGAAGCATCCTCAAGTAAGCCGGCACTCGTACGGCTTGCGGATCGCTACGCCGCACCATTCACTTTTGTTTCCGTCACGTTGGCGGCGTTCGCGTGGTGGGTCTCGGGAGACCCCACGCGGTTCGCTGAAGTACTGGTAGTCGCCACCCCGTGCCCACTACTGATTGCCGCGCCGGTCGCATTCATGGCCGGAATGTCGAGCGCATCCGCACACGGTGTAGTTGTAAAGAACGCGGGCACTCTTGAAGTGTTGGCGCGTGCCAAAACTGTCATCTTCGATAAGACCGGCACCCTGACGAGCGGAACTCCCGAAGTGGTCGCCATCAGACCAGAAGGAGAACGAAGCGAAGAAGCCTTACTCACACTGGTCGCTGCGGCAGAACAATACTCCTCACACGTGCTCGCCGCCTCACTCGTCGCGGAAGCCCAAAACCGCGGCTACACATTGCCCACCGTTACCGACGCTCGCGAAGTTGCTACTTACGGAGTTCAGGCACGAATCGGTTCCGAAGTTGTCACCGTAGGCAAGCCTGCGTTCGTCGCACAACAGGCGCCCGATCTCGTCCGGCTCGAGTTGTCGAGCGGTGAAGCGGCCGTGTATGTGGCCGTCGGTGACCAGTTCGCTGGCGCAATCATTCTGCGCGATGCTGTGCGTGAGGAAGCACCCAAGATGCTGCGCGATCTGCGGGCGTTGGGCATCCAGAAGACCCTGATGGTGACAGGAGATATTGAACAGACGGCTCAGAAGGTCGCCAAAGATCTGGAGCTTAGCGAAGTGCACGCCGAGTGCCTCCCAGAAGACAAAGTGCGGATCGTGCACTCGATCACACCGAGGCCCGTTGTCATGGTGGGAGACGGAGTCAATGATGCGCCCGTACTTGCCGCCGCCAACGTGGGAATCGCAATGGGGGCAAAAGGCTCGACCGCCGCTAGTGAGTCCGCCGACATCGTGATTCTCGTCGATGATCTTTACCGTGTTGTTGATGCGGTGACGGTCAGCAAGCGCACCGTTTTTATTGCGCTCCAAAGTATTTGGATTGGGATTGTGATCAGTGTCGGGCTCATGCTGGTGGCGATGACCGGTGCGCTTCCCGCAATCGTCGGCGCAGGACTGCAAGAAGTTGTGGATCTCGTGACCATTCTCAACTCGCTCCGCGCCTTGAGCCTGGGGAAGCGCGCTAAGGGCTAGTACCCTGAGAAGTAGTCGGTGTGGATGCGCCGAGCCCCGTTCGCGCGCAGAGCCGACTTCAGATCGTTGACGAGTGCTGGCGGTCCCGAAAGGTAGACGCGTCGGCTGGCCAGATCGGGCACAAGCGCGGAGAGTGCGTCGCCGCTCATCCGGCCCTTGCCACCGAGTTCCCACCCGGCCGGCAATGCCTGGGCGGGCTGCGGCCCGAACACGATTACGCGTGCGCCGGCTTCGCTGAGCACGTCACTGAACGGCAGCGGTTCGCTGCGTGAGCTCGCATAAACCACGACAACATCCCGACCCTCTGCTTGGCGGTGGGCGTGCGCAATCTGACTCGCGAATGGGGTGACACCGATTCCTCCGGCCACAAGAAGAAGCGGTTCGGCGGTGTCGCGCGGCAAAACGAAGTCTCCCCAAATTCCGGTCGCGGTGACCTGGGACCCACGGGGGAGTGCCAAGAGCGCAGTCTTGAAGCTGCTCGACTTTTCTGAGACCGAAATCGTCACTGAGAGGGTGGCCCCGGCATCCGGAGCCGAGGAGATGGTGAAGTAGCGGCGAACCCCACGGAAATCCGCAGACGCGTGCGGCAGCGACAGCTCAATGTATTGGCCCGCACGGAACGTGATGGGGCGGTGCGGGGAAAAGGTGACTTCCCAGATTCCGGGTGTGATCTCGGTTGTTTCGACCCGCGTCATCTGAATCGTTCGGCGTTGTGTGAAGAAGAAGGCAATCAGGTTGCCGATGAGGAGTGCGAGCAGCGGGTCGCTGTAAAGGGGGCCGATGGAGAATGGGATGGCAAAGAGCAGCGCCACGACCACCGCGATGCTGAGTCGTTGCCAGCGGCGCGGTGGTTGGGTGAGGGGTTCGCTGAGCATGAAGCCGACGAAGAAGATGAGTTGCGAGGATGCGAAGGTGAAGTTGAGCGCGTCGGTGAGGGACCCACCCCCTGCGAGCGTGAGGGTGATACGGATGCTGGCTGCGACGACGACGAATACCACGCCAAGGTCGAGGCGTTGCGTGCGGTACAGAATCAGAAACGCGGCAACGACGATGAACGGCTGCAGCAGTGGTGTGCCCACCCACCAAGTCGGAAAGCCGAGGGGCACAAAGATGAAAACGTAGGCGCCGATCGCTGCCGGGTTGAAGATATGGCGCCCACGGAATGCAATGAGAAACTTGGATGCCCCGGCAATGGTTGAGGCAAGAGCGATGCCCAGCAATCCCATGATTTCGAGGCTGGGGGCCATGATGAAGAACACCAGAAGTCCCGTTATGAGCGATGACTCAAGGTGGGCTCGCTGCCGCACGACGCGGGCGCCAAGCCAGCTCGCGACAAAGCTGAAGGCGAGAGCTACAGGCAGACTCGCGAGCAGAGCGAGCGGGTCGGGAGAGATGAGATCGAAGAGCGCGAGCGCGATGGCGATGATCGCAATCACCATGAGCGACATCAGCACGAGTTTGTACATCGCGATTGAGCCGAGTGTGCGGTCCAGCCAGCGCTTCATACACCTGCTCCCTGTGTGAACAGCTCCCCATTGAGGTCTGGCGAGTACTCTACTCGCCCTGTCGAAAACATGCGGACGTAGTGAAACTCAAACTCCGCGGCCAGTTCAGCCGGTTTGGCGAAGAACAGCGCGGTGGCGAGCCCGTCTGCCTCAAGCGCGGTTGCGGCGATCGCCCAGGTGGCAATGATGCGATCGGTCGGAAGGCCGGTGCGAGCGTCAAGGATGTGGTGAAGACCGGCCCACGCACGGCGGTTGGGGGCTGACGCGCACATCGCTTGGTTCTGCACCGTGACGACTCCGATTGCTTTACGTGTATCGCGCGGATGCTCGAGGGCGACCCGCAGTGGCGTTTCGCCGCGATGGAGCAGGTCTCCGCTCGCATCCACTGTCATGGTGTCGACACCGTGTTCGCGCAGCACCTCGGCAACGAGATCGACGAGGTAGCCCTTGCCTGCCGCCCCGACGTCGAGCAGCGTGGGGGTGTGGGTGGTGAGTTCGTTGCCGTTCCAGCTGAGCGCTTCATGCCATTCGGGCACGCGTGTTCGTGTCGCGCTGGGCTGAAGCGAGTAGGTGCTGCCGTAACCGAGTTCTTCGAGGGCGCGGCCGACGAGGGGACTCATGGCACCGTGGGTTGCGGTGTAGAGGCGGCGGTAGAGCTCGAACAGCGGTGGGGCATCCGCGGGAAAACGGTAGGTGCCGGGGGTGCTGGCGATGGTGTTGACGAGGGAGTCGTCGCGGAATCGCGAGTAGGTTCGGTCGAAGTCGTCGATGCGCAGATGGATGGCACCGTCCGCGTCTGCACTCAGCGGCTGTGCCGTGTCGATCTGCCAGGGCGCACCAATGGCCTCGAACGTGTTACTCGGCGAGAGCGTCTACCTTGATTGCATCGACGGCGTTGTTGAAGCCGCCACTGGTGAGTGAGGAGCCGGCTACCTTGTCGACCGAGAGCTCGTCGATGTTTTTGCCGACGACTTCGGCGGCGATTCCATCAATGAATTCGCCTTGGAATTGCTTGGAGTTGGGGCTCTCACCGAAACCAACGACGCTGACCTCAGAGATGATGTTGCTTGCGAGAGTGAGGGTGACCTCCACTTTTTCGGCACCGTTGGGAGAGGTGTAGTCGCCGGTCTCCGTGTAGGTGCCGTCGGTGTAGTTGCCGCTGGTCGCGGCGGGGGCACCGCCGCTTACGGAGGCATCGGTTCCGGTGGCAGGAGCGGAGCACGCGGAAAGCGCTCCTACGAGAGTCACTCCGGCAAAGAGGGCGGTGGCGGTCTTGTTGTCGGCGAGGCTGCGCATGGGTCTCCAGTGGAATGGTCGGGTGGTTAAGTATGCCCGAGTGACCCTGTGGTGCTGCTGGACTTCTTCTGAGAACTGCAGGTAACGATTTCGTCGCGGGCCTTGCAATTATTTAGTTCGTAAAGTTTACTAACAAACATGACGATGGGGTTCACGAACGGAAAAGCGCTACGGCCAACAGCCAAAGTGCTGCCGGAACACGCACGAAACCACAACCGTTCGCTCGTGATCCAAACGCTCTACCGGGAGGGCCAACTCAGCCGCGCAGACATCGCCCGCGAGACAGGTCTCACCCGTGTCACGATCTCCGACCTCATCGCCGAACTGATCATCGACGGTCTCGTCGTCGAAACCGGGCAGCGCGAAGGCAGTCGACCCGGTAAGCCCGCGACCATGCTTGAACTCAACTCCGAAGCATTCGATATCGTCGGAGTCGACCTCAGCGACTACAGAATTTTCCGCGGCGCGATCATGGACCTCCGCGGTGCCATCCTTCACCGTCACGAAATCCCCCTCGCCGACAGCAGCGGAGCGGATGCTACGGCCAAGGTAATCGCACTCGTCGACGCCCTACTGGCCAACGTCACCCGGCCCGTGCTCGGCGTCGGAGTCGGATCACCCGGAATCGTCGACCTCGCCGGTGTCGTGTTGAGCGCCCCTAACCTCGGCTGGAATGATCTGCCGTTGCAGAGCATGCTCACTGAGCGATTCGACCTCCCCGTCATCGTCGCCAATGACGCGAATGTTGCGGCACTCGCCGAACACAGCTTTGGTGAAGCCGCCAGCGACATGATGCTCGTTAAAGTCGGCCACGGTGTCGGTGCGGGGCTACTGCTCGGTGGCATCCTCCTCTTCGGCAGCACATTTGCGGCAGGGGAGATCGGCCATGTTGTCGTCGGAACCGACGGCGGCATGGAATGTGCGTGCGGCAAGACCGGGTGTTTGGAAACTTGGTTAGCGACACCGCGGTTGGATGCGGCACTTGCTGCGGCATCCGATGACGACGCACGAAACACAGTTTTGGCAGAAGCAGGGCACGGCCTCGGCATTGCGCTTGCTCCTGTCGTCGGTGCGCTCAATCTCTCAGAGATTGTGTTGAGCGGGCCGGCCTCACTGCTTGAGGGTGCGCTTAAGGATGCCACCGTCGAGACACTCCGCATGCGAACGATGGCCAAATTCCACGGCGATCTGAGTGTGCGGATGACAGCGCTCGGAGAGGACATTGTCATGCGCGGCGCAGCCGTGATGGTGCTCTCCCGGATGCTCGGGGTGTCCTAGTTCGGAACAGACCCCTCCCTGCAATTAACCAAGAAACCTGACAGTGACGTAGTCACAGGGAAGAGAATCATCGTGCACAAGATATACAGGATGGGCGCCGTGCTTGTTGCCGGTGCCCTTGTACTGACCGGTTGTAGCCCAGCCGAGCCTGCCCAGCCCGAAGGTCCGATCGAATTGGTGATCGGCAACAACGGCGATGCCATCACCTGGGACCCTGCGGAAATGAAAGAGGGTGCGATCATCCAGTACGCGGAGGCACTGTACGACCCGCTACTGCGCAAGACTGCCGACGCACAGATAGAGGGGAACCTCGCGACGGACTTTGTTTACAACGATGACCTTACGCAGCTCACACTCACGCTCCAAGAGGGCATCACCTTCAGCGACGACACCACGTTCGACGCGGAGGCAGTCAAGGCGAACATCGAAGCCCGCAAGCTTGGTGCCGGAAGCGCGTCTGAAGCGGCCAAATCGATCGACGAGGTGGTAATCGTCGATGACTACACAGTCGAACTCGATCTTGCTGCACCTAACCCGGGTCTTCTCTCGGCTTTGGCAACCTACCTCGGATTCATGGCAAGCCCCGCAGCAATCGAGGCAGGAACACTAGCGACCGAGCCTGTCGGTTCGGGACCATACGTGCTGAACTCGAGCGAGTCTGAGGCGGCGGTGAGCTACACGTTCGACGCTCGCGACGGCTACTGGAACGCTGAAGCTTTCCCGTTCGACACCCTGGTGATCAAGCCGTACACCGACTTCACTGCCCGCTACAACGCCCTCTCGACCGGCCAGATCCAGTTCATGTACGGAACGGCCGACATGGTTGACACGGCAGAGGCTGATGGACTTACCGTGCAGACGGTGCCAGGCGAGTGGCAGGGTGTCATCATGCAGGACCGTGCGGGAACAGTGCTTCCGGCACTTGGTGACGTGCGCGTTCGTCAGGCGATTAACTACGCGCTCGACCGTGAAGCGATTCTGGCTACCTACTACAACGGATTGGGCCAGGTTTCTACCCAGACATTCAACCCGAGCAGCGAAGCGTGGATCGACGAGCTGAACAACGCGTACCCCTACGATCCCGAGAAGGCAAAACAGTTGCTCGCGGATGCTGGCTACGCTGATGGCTTCGAGATGCCTGTTGGGTACTCGGAGGGATTCATGACACCTCTGGTGCCGATCGTGGCACAGTACCTGGCTGATGTCGGAATCACGGTTAAGCAAGTACCGATCAACGGTTTCGCCAACGGTGGACTCGACACGCTTATCGGCCAGCCCGCGTTCATGCTGTCGTTCTCAACGAACATCCCCGCGTGGACAGACGTGCTCAATAAGCTGACGCCGACCTCTTTGTGGAACCACTTCGGCTACACAGATGACACCGTCGAATCGCTGATCACGCAGATTCCGCTGACACAGGGTGATGAGCAGAAGGCGCTCTACCAAGAGCTCAACACACATCTCGTTGAGGAAGCGTGGTTTGCACCGATCGTTACCCAGCAGAACATCTACCTGTCGAGCTCCGACATCGAGGTGACAATGCAGCAGGCCCAGCTCGTACCGAGTCTGCGCTTCTTCGCCCCGGCAAGCTAGACCACAGATGGGGGTGGGCCGGTGAAAACTGGCCCACCCCTTCACGACACAGACTGTAAGAGAAAGGATGACCATGCTGGCATTTATTGCGCGGCGTCTCGGTGCGGGCGTTGTGCTTGCGTACGTCGTCGTCACCGGCATGTTCTTCTTCCTGAAACTGACAGGATCCGACCCGGCGCGCGGTGCGCTAGGGCTCTACGCCACTGAAGATCAAGTGGCCACACGCAGCGAGCAGCTGGGACTCAACCGTCCGATACTCGAGCAGTACTGGGATTGGCTCTCGCATGCACTCCGCGGTGATCTAGGCATATCCTCCGCACAGAACACTCCGGTCATTGATCTCCTTGTCACCCGGCTGCCGGTCACGGTGTCTCTCGCGGTTGGTGCGATTCTTGTTGCTGCGATCATCGGTGCGCTGCTGGGTTTACTCGCTGCTATCAATCCCGG
>Ga0307487_1002599_pt1 | contig 11358 bp, 11 predicted proteins | sample CBIW12metaG_FD_203665 | JGI IMG/M metagenome (GOLD analysis project Ga0307487, IMG submission 203665) | Sea-ice brine microbial communities from Beaufort Sea near Barrow, Alaska, United States - CBIW 1.2 | ecosystem: Environmental > Aquatic > Marine > Coastal | place: USA: Alaska | collected... | reverse complement strand
CGACGGCAGCCGAATTGAGATTGCCAGTCTCGATCGCATCTAAGTAAACGCCCAGCGCATCGTTGTAGTTCTCGACGACATCAAACACCTCTTGCTTCGGCTTTTGCTTGGACCTACTCACAACCCAATACGCCAAACCACCTACCGCAACGAGACCCAATCCCGCAAGGATAAGAATTTTGTTGTCGTTCACGCCGTCTACGATTCGCTCGATTAGAGCATCTTGACTGTCGGTTGGCGCGACGAGAGGACTTTGATTTTCGAGAGGCACCTGCGCTTCTTTGAGGTGGGCAACTATTCCGTTCGGACCGAGGACGACGCTGCCGAAGTTGCTGAGAACCCCACTCGTGAAACCCTCGCGAATCTCTGGTGGTACCTCAAATGAGATTTGTATGATGTCCATGAATTTTTCCTCCGTTGCGGTGATCGGACGCTCCGGTTAGGTGAAGTTTAGTGTGGCTCCGCGCTGCTCGGGATCAACCCGGTCATGTCTCTCCGAACGTCCGCGGCTGGCGTCCGAATGGATGTCCATTCCGGCGTTACCTGTTTGTGGTCACGGGCTGACCGCAGCATGTCTGCACGCCAATGTTTGTCGCCTACTCGTGACGGTCGACCGCTGGGTGACTCCCTCGGCGATAGCCGCACCACCCCCTCGGTTGCTCGGCCCCGCCTGCGTAAACCCCGGCGGCAATAGCCGACGGTTGACCTCGCGGCGGTAGCCGATGGCGGGACATTGACTGTGCGGTGGCGGCGACCCATATTAAGAGCTCGGCGCCGGGGCGCCTCGCGTGACTCCGTCATGTTCCTCGTTGTGCATCTCTATGTTTACTGACTTGCTGCGCAAGTGTTTCGGCGAGCAGACCGTTGTGCAACGAGATGTCACCATGAACCGTTGAGGTTCATGGTGGCGTCGTGGTTGTGCGGCGGGCTGTGAGTTGCTTGTGGCTCTCTTCGTTCGCCGGGGCTTCGCCCCGTGCATCGGTATGTGGTTCTCCCTGTTCGCTGTATGTGTCCTTGGGGCTCGCTGCGCTCGCCGGGCTGCGCCCTCGCATCGTCTTGTTGGTCTGTATGTCTCGGAGCGTTCTCGGGGGCTCTCTTCGTTCGCCGGGCTGCGCCCGTGCAGCGCCATGTTGGTCGTGTTGCTGCGTTGTGTTGGCTGGCTTTCCCGCCGGTCTGTGTTCATTCAAACGGATGTCCGCCCATTCTTATGGGCTCCCCCTGTTGCCGTGATGCAACGGCGCGGATTCTCTTCGTGTTCGTCTCGACATCCTGTGAATGGCTTTCCCTGCCGGGGGCAGCCTTCGGCATCGGTCGGGTTGTGCGGCATGACGCAACGTCTCGAAGTCGGCACGTAGTCGTTACGGGGTCGGAGCCATTGTGATGCTGTTCGGTGATGCATGTGAGGTGACCAGACCGGTTAGGTTCCACAGCGAGAACACTCAGCCACCAGCGAACGGAAAGGCCACTGAGGTTGGAGCGGATGCGGAAACCTACAGAGGGCTTGGAGAGAGCGCACGGAAGAGGCAAGACGCCCCCAGGGCGGCTTGGGTCTGGAGTGCAGCCCCGGAGGCGGGCCACGACGGGTGAGCGCAGCGAAGCCGGAGAGCCGCCGGGGCGACTGAGCGAAGCGCAGTCTGGGTGAGGTTAGGGAACGCAACGGGATGTGACCCGGACTGTCATCGAGGGCGGAGCACAGATAAAGGGAGGGAGGCTCGGCCGTCGGCGGCCAACGGCTTGGGGCTTTTGCGCCGCGGAAATGTTATGGCGACTGGCATTTTTGGGGCCGGATTTTCGAGGTTGATGCGAAGCTGAAATCAGCGGACTAAAGATGCGTAGGTGATTGCACAGTCGTTCCGCGCGGCGCCGCTCACCTAAGGCGAGAACCAACCGTTCGGATGCTCCATGAGCGTCGGCACATCATCGACACAATGAATGCGCTGGAGACGTATAACGATTTCACGCGCGCCCAGGAGGTGTGCCGCGACCTCGAACGCGATTACGGGCTCGAGCCGTTGGAGAGCCGCGGTCTGGGGATTGGAGAGCGCGGCGTCAAGCCTGCTGAGTGTGAGCGTGCCGCGCGTTCGAGTGCCGCTGAGGTGGACGCTCACAAGTTGGAGCGTTCTGTTCGGGCGACGGCGACCGCCTCGGTTGATGAGGGTGAATTCGTTCGCCGGTTGCGTCGTGGTGGTTTGCTCATCCGGCCTCGTTACGCCGCTGGCCGCGATGACGTTGTTGCCGGCTATTCGGTAGCGGTGCGGCCTCCGGTTGGCGAGAAACCGATTTGGTATGGGGGTGGCCGGCTGGCCCGTGACCTCACCTTGCCGAGGCTTCGGGAGGGCTGGCCAGACAGCCCTCAGATGGCACAAGGAGCTGTGGATGAATGGCGGGTGACGGCGAAGAACCCGTGAGAGTACCGACCTGTCGCACCGGGCCGGGAAGAGAGCACGCCGTCCCCGGAGATGTGGAAGCAGTACAGCGACGAAATCGGGCAGCTCCGCAAGCAGCTCCGCGACGTTCCCGTGACGGATCGAGCCACTTGGGCACATGTCGCCCGTGAGACTGCCGGCGCATTCGCCGCGTGGTCGCAGCGCGTCGAGGCGACACCGGGGCCGCTCGCGCAGACCTCCCGGGAACTGGCCCGCTCGGCGCATCTTCGGCTTACCAGTCCAGGCCGAAACCTGCTCAGCTGGGGTCAGCGTCGAACGCCGCCATGATCCTCATGCAGGCGGCCAGCGGTGGTCAGGGCACGATGGCTGAGGCGATCATGCTCCGGCAGCTGGGCCGTGTGTCGGTGGCGATTCTTGACATGCACAGCGCGGTCGGGGACGCCCGCCGGGCCGAGCAAGTCACGATGATGCTGCGCAACCAGTTCGCCACGGTCACCGATCGCCTGCCGACGGTGCCCAGCAAGACCGCGCAGTCGGACTCACGCACACAACCCGCTGACGTGCCTGACGTCATGCGACAGGCGACCGACGGGCTCGCGGCACCGGGCACCGGTTCGCCGGTGCCCAACAGGCTGCAACCGACCAAATGCAAGACCCCAGCCACTCCGCGCGAGCGTGACGGTCTGGGCAGAGACTAGACGGAGGAAGATCATGGCCGAAGAAACAGACGGTGTCGGCGAGACGTTCGACGATTCGCTGCGCATCGCACTCACCATTGCGTCGCAGTTTGGGGAACGAATGGCTCGGCTGCGCGAGCAGCTGGCGCGACAGCGCGAAGCGAGTGCAAGCCAGGAGGCGCGCGAGCGGTTCGCCGTGGGCCTTGAGGGCAAGGCCGATCAGAAGACGATCAATGCGCGAATCCTCGCCGACGGTGAAAACGCCAAGCACCCGCGAGAGGCAGTCATGTCTCAGTCAGGCAAGGCCGCCAAGCCGCGCCGAAGTAGTAAGAGCGGCGTGCAACAGCGGGACCGCGGCGGGCTTTCCCGATAAGAAGGACTACCCAAGAATATTTGCCAGACGGCGCGGTGTCGTCCTGGTGGATCAACCATCGGGATCGTCACGCCGCCGTGCTCCTCGACAAGAGCAACGGCCCGCTCCGCGGTTGCGACACCACGACCACCAGTCCCGGCGGAAGGACAAGCACGCCGCCGCGACAGACAGCGACGTGCGATCCAGCGGCGGGGATGTCAGCAGCGGGAGTGCACGTCACCTTCGAGGACACCGCGGGCACCCCGGCTGGCACCCCGAGGATGGACTCGAGACCGCCTGCAACATTTACCTCGCCAGCACCGCAGGCTGGACGTAACCCCGTTACGAAGAACTTCGAAACTCAACCACTAGTTCGCTTCGTGAGACGGTAAGTTTATTCATGGATAGGAGCTTCCTTCGAATCCGCCCAGCGAAACGGTGATCTGCGAATGACGAACTGGCTTTCCGCCTTCGATGCCCCAACCCGCGTCATCGACCTGGCGCATCCGTTGTCGAGAGATGTTCCCACGTCTCCCAGCCACATTGGGTTTCAGATGGCCCTCCAGCGCCGACATGGCGACTCGTTCAGAGTAGATGGCGGTTCGGGGGCGAGCGAACTTCTTGTCACCAGCCCACACACCGGAACCCATATTGATGCACTGTGCCATGCCTCGCGCGACGGAAAGCTCTTCGGTGGCATCGATGCCTACGAGTCGCAGCGTGGAGGTATTGGGTTCGCGCAACTAGGTGCCGAGACCATTCCTCCTCTGGTGTGCCGCGCCGTCGTGCTCGACTTGCCGAAGTTGATGCGCGTGACCGTGCTAAACGCTGCCTACGAGGTGACTGCCAGCGACCTGGAGGCGGCCGCAGTAGGCCTTTCGCTCGATGACGCCGACGTCATCTTGGTGCGCACCGGATGGGCATCTCACTGGGATGACGCGACAACGTACGTAGGCGCCGAACGGGGGGTCCCGGGCATCGGCATGCGAGCGGCCGAGTGGCTGGCGAGTCACTCGCCGCGGGCAGTCGGCACCGACACCATGGCATTCGATTGCATTCCGGCGGGCGCCGGGCACGGCAACCTTCCCGCTCACAGCTTGCTGCTCGTCGAGAAGGGCATCTACATCATCGAGAACCTCAACCTCGAGGTTTTGGCTGAAGCCGCATTCTCGGAGTTCCTATTCGTTCTCGCGCCACTGCCAATCGTCGGTGCGACCGGGGCTCCGGCCAGGCCGCTCGCCATTGTGCGCGGCGATGACTGACGGCGGAGACCGGCGCGGCTGGCCATCGAAGACACAGTTCGTCTACGACTGGCTTAAGGAAGAGATTCTTTCTGGCTCGTTGACGCCCGGCTCCCGCATCCTCCAACAGGAGGTAGCGAAGACGCTCGGCGTTTCCTACACCCCCGTGCGGGAAGCCATTCGCAAGCTGCAGGCGACTGGCCTTATCACGTATGCGCCAAATCGCGGATCGGCGGTCAATTCGCTGAGTGCCGACGCTCTGCGCGAGCTTTATTTGCTTCGAGGCGCGGTTGAGGGCCTGGGAGCGCGGCTCGCGGCTGAGAAGGTGACTCCGACGGCGTTGGCCGAACTTTCAGACATCCATTCGCAGATGGTCGCGGTTCTCGATGGCGATGGCGATGTGGATGCGGCAGCGCTCGCCTCGCTCAGCAAATCGTTCCATTCACTGATCGTCGAGACGGGCGCACCCCTCATCGTCTTCCCGAAGGCCCAAGAGATCTGGACGCACTACCCGGTTCCGCGGTCCCAGTCTTTGTGGGCTTCTACCGATCAGGCACGACGCTCCATAGCCGCGCACGAGCAGATTCTCGACGCGCTGATAAGCGGCGATGGCGAGCTGGCCGGGCAGCTTATGGAGGGTCACATCGCCGAGAGTGTTCAGTTCCGACTGCGCGACGGATCCTGAGTCTCGGCCATTACTCGTCCATGCTTTCGCTTCGGATGATTGCTCGATGCGCGATCCTAGCCGAGACGCCAACATATTCTTCGACCGAGAGCAGGCCGTTGATATCAAGCGCGCGCATGTCGACTCTGAGGTCTGACAGCTCGCTCCGCAGCTTCGACACAACAACCTCACGGTCGTCGTTACCCAGCAGCAATCGACGAAGAATCTGCTTCGCCCTAAGCTTTCCAACAAGAGGGGTGAGAGCCACATTCAGGCGCTCCGATACGATCGCTGCGCCGGTGCTCCCGAGGTTGCGCCTCATTGCCTCGGTGTTGATGGAGAGATTTCGAAGTAGGTCAGCGGTGTGTGACGAGCTTCCGAGCACGAGGCGGAGAGCGTCGCGCAAGGGCTGCCATTCGGACTGCCACGAACCGGTCGACCTTTCGTCTTCGGCGAGCATGCTCTGGTAGAGCACGAGCGCATGGGCGGGAACTTGCTTGGCGGCGGCGAGCACAAGTACGGTCTTCGCCGGATTCTGTTTCTGCGGCATCGATGACGAAATGCCGCCATTCTCACCCTGGCCCTCGCTCACTTCACCGATTTCGGTTCTCGACATCACGTGGATGTCACTGGCGATCTTTCCGAGTGTGCCGCTGACGATGGCCAGCGCTCCACCAATCTTGGCGATGGGTGTTCTTGCGGTGTGCCACGGTTGATAGTGGGCGTTCAGGCCTAGCTCGTCAGCGACGGCGTCGACAAGCAGGAACGGGTCGAAGGCTCGACCGGTGGCCTGGGCAGCGTATTCACTGTACGCTGCGAGGGTTCCGGATGCTCCGGCGAGGGAGAGCGGCAGTCCAGCATCCAGCAGCGTCCGCACCTCTGTCTCGGCGTCGATGATCCCGTTCAGCCAGGTAGCCGCCTTGACCCCGAAGGTGATCGGAACAGCATGTTGCGTAACAGTTCTTCCCGCCATCGCCGTATCGCCGTGCTCAACGATGCGCCGGACGAGTTGTGTGCGAACCTCCCCGAGCGTGTCCTGCAGTTCGATAAGGGCGCGGGTGCAGACCAGCATCGTGGCAGAATCGAGCACGTCCTGGCTCGTCGCGCCCAGGTGCACAAAATCTCCCGTTCCGGGCGACACCTTTTCGACGGCGTTCTGCAGTTGCTGCACGAGCGAAATTGCCGGATTAGATGCCTCGTAAACGCCTTGCGCCAGCGTGCGAGGGTCAATCTGCAGCGAATCCGCGACGGTTTCGATCGTGTCTGCCGCGGGCTCGGGAATGATGCCGAGTCGGGCCTGGCTACGGGCGAGCGCCACTTCGACACGCAGGGCGGCTTCTATCCAGGCACGATCACTCACCACGGTTACGTCAACATGCGCCCAGCCGGGCGACAACATTCCGGAATCTGATTCGTCAATCATGGTTGTGTGCTGCTTCCCAGAGGTCGATGGTTTGTTGCGCCCGCATGATGACGGGGCGGTCGATGAAGGTGCCATCCGCCAGCGCAGACGCTCCAGAGGATGCTCCGGCGACTTCGCGATTCACCGAATCAAAAATCTTGCTGGCTTCCTCGAACTCCTCGTCGGTGGGAGTGAAAGCCTCGCGAATGGACGGCAGCTGGCTCGGATGCACGGCCGTCCGTCCGAGGAAGCCTTGCTGCGCCAGCAGCCTGGTATCTGCGAGCAGTCCGCTGTGGTCGTGGATATTCAAGAAGGCCGACCCCATGGGGGCATTCTTTCTCGCAGCGGCCAATGCGATGACTAGGCGACTACGAATGTGCCCGATCACTTCCGGGCCGCTGATGCGCAACTCGGCTCGGAGATCAGCTTCGCCGAGGCTGATGCCGGTCACGCTCTGGGAGGCGCAGATGTCGCGCAGGTTTTCGACACCGAGCGCTGTTTCGATCAGCGCATGAATGGCGACACCCGGACGCAAGTTCTCGGCGGCACGACCCAGGTCGGCGGCGGTGTCGACTTTGGGGACGCGAATAGAGCGAATGGCCATTACATCGTTAACCATGGCGATGTCGTCGGCGAAGTACTGGCTGTTGACGTGGTTTACGCGCACTTCGAGGTAAGGGAGAGAGCCATCTGACAGATCGAGGGTGCCGAGGCGCTCGGCGAGATTCACCCGCGACTGCCGCTTGGACGAAGGGGCGACCCCATCTTCGAGGTCGTAGATGATGGCATCCGGGCGGAACTCCAGCGCTTTCAGGATGCGTTCGCGGCGAGACGCCGGGGAGTACAACCAAGTGATGAGTGGCCTGTTCACTTCACGTCCCCGTTCGCGAGAAGCTCTTCGATTTCGGGTTCTGAGTATCCGGCCTGCCGCAGAATCTCAGTCGTGTTGGCACCCTGGGAGCGACCACTGAAACGGATTGCACCCGGGGTGTCAGACAATCGGAACAGCACGTTGTTCATCTTGATCGGTCCGAGATCCGGGTCTTCCACGGTCTGGATTGTGCCGAGGGCTGCATACTGCTCGTCTTCGATGATGTCGCTCACGTCGTAGATGAGGCAGGCAGCCGTGTCTGCTTTCGAAAAGCCGTCCAGTGCTTCTTCTGCGGTGCGCAGCGAAACCCAACTCGACACTGCGGAGTCGAGGACGTCTGCGTGCTGGGCACGCTGTTGACCAGTTGCGAACCAAGGTTCGTTCAAAAACTCGGGATGGCCGACCAGCACGACGACGCGCTCGGCGATGGATTGCGACGACGTGGAGATGGCAATCCACTTGCCGTCCTTTGTCTTGTACGTGTTTCGGGGCGCATTGTTCATCGTGCGGTTGCCGGTGCGCGGCGGTATGATGCCGAGCTGGTCATACGCGGTGACCTGCGGACCGAGGATGCCGAAGAGCGGTTCGATGAGGGCCAGGTCGACGACCTGGCCCTTTCCCGTCAGCTGCCGCCCGTGGACCGCGACCATGACCGCATACGCCGCGGTGATCCCGGCGACACCGTCAGCGAGCGCCAGCGGTGGGAGCGTTGGCGGGCCAGCCGGTTCTCCCGTCATGGCGGCGAAACCGCTCATCGCCTCGGCGAGGGTTCCGAAACCGGGATCGGCGCGTTTGGGGCCGACCTGGCCGAATCCCGTGACCCGCACCATGATGAGCTTGGGGTTTGCCGCGGCTAGCTCTTTGTAACCGAGTCCCCATCGCTCCATGGTGCCTGGGCGAAAGTTTTCGATTAGCACGTCTGCGTCGGCCACGAGCCGCAGGAGCAGGTCGCGGCCACTCGGACTCTTAAGGTCGGCCGAAATGGTGCGCTTGTTGCGGCCGAGGCTCTTCCACCACAGCCCGTGGCCGTTCTTCGAGGCCCCGTGGCTACGGCTTGCGTCAGGCCGGGTTGGGTGCTCGATCTTGATGACGTCTGCACCGAAGTCCCCGAGCATCGTCGCCGCGAATGGCCCGGCGAAAAGAGTCGCGCAATCTATAACGCGAAGGTCTGACAGTGGAGAACTCATTGATTATATATAACATATTTAACCGGGTTTGCGCATCTCTCGGGCGATATATTGGCCGATAGGGAATGCAGCAGTGGCCGCTGGCGATGGTGCATTCAGCACGTGGGTCATGCGTGCGGTGCGCTCGATGAGAAAGTCGTGCAGCAGGGTGCCGTCGCGGTGAACCGCCTGAGCGCGGATGCCCGCTTCGTAGGGCCGCAGGTCATGGGAATTCAACGACGGCGCATATTTCTGGGCCTCCTTCAGGTAGCTCGCACGAAAGAGGGAGTTGCGCACCTCGCGAATCGCCGTGCCCAGATTTCCGGCCCCGACTTTCCAGAGTCCCGGAAACAGGGCGAAAGTGGCGACGTCCCTCGCATTGACTGAAAACTTGCGATAGCCTTCCCGGGCCAGGCCGAGAACGGCCGAAGGGCCAACCGTGATCTCGCCGTTAATGGTCGGGCTGATGTGGATGCCGAGAAAAGGAAGATCCGGGTCGGGGATCGGGTAGATCAGGCTCTCCACGAAATGCCTCTTCTCGGGCGATAGCAAGTAGTACTCGCCTCGGAAGGGGATGATCTGCACGTCGGTCTTCAGTCCGGAGAGCTTTGCCATTCGGTCAGCCTGAAGTCCGGCGCACACCACAAGGTGCGAGGCGGAGTATCGCAGATGTGGTGTCTCGATGATGACATCATCGTCGGTCTCCGTGATATTCGTCACGATGGCACCGAGGTGGATGGTGGCGCCACGCTTCCGAATTACGTCAGCGACGGCGACACTGATGCGCGTGTAATCGACTATCCCGGTGCTCGGTATAAACAGAGCCTCGAGGCCGTTGACATTTGGTTCTCGGCGCTTCAATTCGATACGCGACAGCCGTTCGGACTCCAGTCCGTGATTAGTTGCCCGTTCTTCGAGATCGTTCATCCGTGCGACTTCAAGGTCATTCGTCGCGACAAGCAGTTTTCCACAGAAGTCCACCGGGATACCCTGCTCTGCGCAGAATGCTGTAGTAGCGGCGGTGCCCTCGATGGCGAAGCGTGCCTTCAGGCTGCCGGGAGCGTAATAGATTCCGGAGTGGATAACTCCGGAGTTGTGCCCGGTCTGGTGGCGCGCGAGCGACGACTCCTTCTCGATCAGCACGACGGATGCGCCGGGATGCTGTTCCTGAAGCGCATTGGCTGTAGAGAGGCCGACGATACCCCCGCCGATAACGCAGAAGTCCACGCGGGTTTCGTTCATGATGTCCTCGTTTCCAGGAGGTAGGGGACTTTGTTCCGGCTGCAGAGCTCCCGAAGCTGGGCGAGCAACGATTGTGGCATTGGTATGCCGCTTTCGAGGCGACGGAGACGTTCGGCCGCTTCTGGGTCGCCGGGCACCTGCACCGGTAGGTCGGCGAACAGCGGCTCAGAGGACCGCATGGTGTGTAGGAGATCGTCGATATACGACGCCGACGCGCCGGCCGGGGCGAAGGCTTCGGGTTGGAGTGCGAGAAAGAAGTGACCGATATTCCCGGTTCCCGGCTGCCCTGCTCCCGCTAGTGAGCAGCTGAGAATTTGAACCATGAGGCTCAGCCCATATCCTTTGTGGCCTCCGTTGACGGGGTCCGGACCGCCAAGTGGGGTCAGGCCGGCGTAGTCGTCGTGCTGGATCGCGTCGTAACCCGCGGCCGCCTCTGTAATCGATCTGCCTTGGTCGTCGATCACCCACCCGTCGGGGAGAGGCAGGCCCTTGAGGGAGTAGGAGCGCACCTTGTTGCTCGCCACGGTAGAGGTGGACATATCGAGCACAAACGGCTCGCCGTCAGTGCCGGGTGCTGCGAAGGCCAGTGGATTGGTACCGAGTCGAGACTGCCGCGAGCCGGTGGGGAGTACTCCGGTAAGCCGGGTCGACGTCGTCACGAAGCCCATAAGACCCGCGTCCGCCGCGAGCCGCGCGTAGTAGCCAAGCGCTCCGAAGTGGTGTGAGTTTTGCACTGCCACTGCGCCGATCCCTACCGCTCGTGCCTTGTCCATGGCGAGTAGCATGGCATCCACGGCGACCGGATGGCCCAGGCCGCCGGCTGCGTCAATGGTGGCGATGGCGGCTGTTTCTGCCATGACTACGCGCCGCGCGGCGATATTCAGACGCCCACTTTCGCGCAGTCGGTCGTAGGTCATGAGCATGGAGATACCATGCGAGTCGATGCCGCTGAGGTCGGTGTCGACCATGGCGGCCACCGTCTTCTCGACATCACCGGATGCCATTCCCCAGGCGGTCAGTACAAGCCGGATCTGCTCTGCGATGGCGCCGCTCGCGACAGCCAGGTACTGTGCGGTCATTGTCTAATTCCATTCAAGAAGTCGAGCAGGATGGCGGTGAACCTTTCAGGTTGTTCGACGTTCGACAGGTGAGCAGCGTCGGGAATGACATGAAGTCGGGAGTGAGCAATGGCCTCGTGTATACGTCTCGCGTGGTCAACCGTCGTCGACGGGTCGTCTGCTCCGACGATGACGGCTGTGGGAACGGTGACGCTCCCCAGGCGCCCGGTGACGTCGATAGTCGGGATGGCTGCGCAGCAGCCCGCGTAACCAGCAGGGTCGGTGTTCCTGAGCATGG
>Ga0307487_1002597_pt1 | contig 11369 bp, 7 predicted proteins | sample CBIW12metaG_FD_203665 | JGI IMG/M metagenome (GOLD analysis project Ga0307487, IMG submission 203665) | Sea-ice brine microbial communities from Beaufort Sea near Barrow, Alaska, United States - CBIW 1.2 | ecosystem: Environmental > Aquatic > Marine > Coastal | place: USA: Alaska | collected... | reverse complement strand
CTAAATTGATGGCAGAAACAATTTTATATAAAAAATAAAGCGGACCGGTGAATAAATTGAGCTGATGCCCGGTGGTAACGCTGAAGGTGTTTTCTTGTGAGAAAGATTCAATATTTTTTGATACCGCATCAGAAACCTCCAGTTTTTCATATTGACTTTTCAATTCACTTACCAAAATCGCTCTTTTTTCAGAAGTAAAAAATGCCTGTTCCTCCTCTATTTGAGCCTTAAAATTATTGAGCTTGGGGAACCTGTTATAAAAGGGTTTCAGAGCCTCTTTTTCATCCAGATAATCGGTGATAAGGCTCGTGAAATAATTGGTTTCTTTATAGGAAAGACAGTCTTTAGGCATAGATTTACTTTAAAAAAGCAAAGATACCTAAGTTCCTTATTTTAAGACCCATTTTTTAGTTATTTCCGGGTGGTATGCTATCTTTACTCTATTAACATTGCTTCTAAAGATAATTAATGAAAAATTTATCAGTACTTTTTGCATTCTTCTTCCTCAGTTTACAAACCACTTTTGCCCAGGAATTACAATCTCCACAGGATTTTTTGGGATATGAGATCGGCACCCGGTTTACAAGGCATGCCGATGTTGTAAAATATTTTGAATATGTCGCCAAAAACTCCGGTTTGGTGCAATATCATACCTACGGAAAAACAAATGAATTTCGCCCGCTAACTTATGCGGTGATCTCTTCAGAAGAAAATATAAAGAATCTGGAAAAGATCAGGACCGATCATTTAAAAAGCGCCGGAATTATTTCCGGACCCACTGGAAGTTCATCTGATAAGGCAATAGTTTGGCTGAGTTATAACGTCCACGGAAACGAAGCTTCCAGTACTGAAGCTGCGATGCAGACCTTATTTGAACTTATAACTTCAAAACAGGAATGGCTGCAAAATACCGTCGTGATCATGGATCCCTGCGTTAACCCCGATGGCCGTGACCGCTATGCAAACTGGTACAATCAGGTAAAAGCGGAACCTTATAATTCATCGCCAATGGCAACTGAACACAATGAACCCTGGCCTGGGGGAAGGCCTAATCACTATTTATTCGATCTAAACCGTGACTGGGCCTGGGCAACTCAGGTTGAAACCCGGCAACGTCTAAAAATTTACAACACCTGGATGCCGCATATCCACGTAGATTTTCATGAACAACAGATTAACGCACCCTATTATTTCGCACCTGCGGCCGAACCCTTTCACGAAGTTATCACTCCGTTCCAACGGGAGTTTCAAACTGAAATTGGAAAAAATCACGCAAAATATTTTGACGAGCAAGGTTGGTTATATTTCACAAAAGAGCGTTTTGATCTTTTCTATCCCAGTTATGGAGATACTTATCCTGTATATATGGGTGCCATTGGAATGACTTACGAGCAAGCCGGAGGTGGCGTTGCTGGCCTGGGAATTGAAACTGGCGAAGGTTATGAACTTACTTTGCCAGATCGCGTGGCCCATCATTATACTACTGGCCTTTCCACGGTTGAAGTTGCGGCAAAAAATATCGAAAAACTGAATTCTGAATTCAAAAAATTCTTCCAAAATGAAAAGCTTTTATATAAAAGTTATGCATTAAACGGAGGTCCGGATAAGATCACTGCTTTAAAAAAGTTGCTGGATTTTCACGATATTTCTTATAGCAATGCTTCTTCAGGAAAAATAAAGGGTTTCAATTATATCCAAAACAAAACTGCCGACTTTAAAACAACTGAAAAAACATTGGTGATAAATACAGCTCAGCCAAAAGGAAAAATGGTGAAGGTTTTATTTGAACCTTCAACTAAATTAAGCGATTCCCTTACTTATGATATCACCGCCTGGAACCTTCCTTACGCCTATGGTTTGGATGCGGTTGCCAGCACCATAGCTATTTCCGGAACGCCGGCAAAAGAACAGAATAAAGTGAGCAATTCCCCTACCCCGAATGGAGCCGGATATATTACTAAATGGAACAGTATGCAGGATGCCCGTTTTCTTGCTGCGCTTCTTAAAGAAGGGATCAAAGTGAGATTTTCGGAAACCCCTTTTGAAAATTCAAACCGGAAATTTAATCCGGGAAGCCTTGTTATTACAAAAAGCGACAATCGTAAACTGGAGAACTTCGACTCAAAATTGGTCGAGATCGCCAACAAACATAACAGGCAGTTAACAGCCGCCGCCAGCAGTTTTGCCAGCAGCGGACCGGATTTTGGTTCTCCAAAAATTAAGATCATCAACAAAGCCAGGATCGGGGTTTTAAAAGGTGAAGGCACAAATTCCCTTAATTATGGCGAGATCTGGTACTTTTTTGAACAGGACCTCAACTATCCAATTACCTCCATCAATACGGAAGATCTTGACAATTTGGTTTTATCAGGCCTGGATGTTTTGATTTTTCCATCGGGCGATTACAGCAGCATTTTAAGCGATCTTAAAATGAAAGAACTCAAATCCTGGGTAAAAAATGGAGGAAAAGTAATTGCAATTGGTGATGCAGTTGGCAGTTTTTCAGGAAAAGAGGGATTTGAACTTAAAGAAAACAAACCTGCAGCCAAAGAAGATTCTGCAGAAAATGGAAATCTCCCACCTTATAATCTTCGGGAACGTGAAAGTATTAAGGACCTTATCACAGGAAGCATTGTAAAAACTAAGGTGGATAACACTCACCCAATGGCTTTTGGATATGATGAAACTTATTTCAGTTTAAAATTGAGCAATATGAGTTTCAGTTTATTAAAAGAAGGATATAATGTGGCTTATTTACTGGAGAACCCGGAAATAATTTCAGGTTTTGCCGGAAGCGAAGCGATAAAAAACATCAAAAACTCGATGATCTTTGGAGAAGAAGAGATGGGAAAAGGCAGTTTTATTTATCTGGTTGACAATCCCCTGTTCCGGGCTTTTTGGGAAAACGGGAAACTGTTTCTTGTAAACGCTATTTTCTTTGTAAATAATGATGATTTGAGCAGATATTAATTTGGCTATAGCCACATCAATAGAATAAAAATTGAAATATAGAATCAGGAACCTAATTTCGCTGCCAACAATCTATTTTTTGTTGCTGAAAAACGTAACAAAGCAAAAACGATTTATAAGAAATGTGGCAAAAAATGAGCTGACTGCATTTAAAAACAACAATGACGGCAGCCTGTCACCGCAGGATCTTAAAAAAATAACGAGCTATTACGGACTGGGCGTACCCGGTATTTTGGGAGAATCATTTTGTGTGCTGCGGGGGAAACCCATGACCGAAAATGAACGGTTTTGCCTTACCTTTCTAGGCGGTATTTCAGGAATGCTGGACGATTTGTTTGATGACCCCGAAAAAGATCCTGCTAATTTGGAGGAATTTATTCTTCACCCCGAAGCTTTGAAACCGGCGAACACTTACGAGGCCTTATTACTGCATTTTTACCTGCTCGGTTTAAAACCTTCGACCAATCCCGAATTGTTGAAAAAGCAGGCTTTAAAGGTTTTTAAATCTCAACAGAAAAGTAAAAAACAACAAAATTCAGGTAATTCACCCCAGGCAATCCATGACATTACTTACGACAAGGGTGGCGCTTCATTTGTCTTTTACAGGTTATGCCTGAATAATCCAATCCAGGAGAAAGAGGAAAAATTATTGAACCATTTAGGCGGACTGATGCAATTGGGGAATGATATTTTTGATGCCTGGGAAGACGGTCAGACGGACACAAAAACCGCTGCGACAATTTGCACTGATATCCCTGAATTGCGGAAAGAATTTATAAATGAAATACAGTTTACTTTTAAATTGGCCCGGGAAACCCATTTTCAAAAAGATCGGGTAGACAATTTTCTGCGAAGCACAACTCTTGCACTTTCACGGGTATTGGTTTGTCTGGATCAATTTGAAAAACTTCAAAAATCTACAGGAAACCAATTTTCACTTGAAAAGTACAGTCGCGAGCAAATGATTTGCGATATGCAAAAACCGAAAAATCAATTGAAAGCCATCAATTATGCACTCAAACTATTTCCGCAGAGCTATTGAAAATTAGAGCCCTATTTTTGAAGATCGTAACAAGAAAAATAACTTTGTGCAACTTTGAGACTTAGAGCCTTTGTGGCAAAAATCATATTCTATTATTATACTCTCTAAAAGGTGTGATTATGCAACGAAGACACTTAAAAAAAAACAAAGGATCACAAAGATTTTAATGAACTCCTTTTGGACTTTCCGAAACGCTTTTTGCTCCTATTTGTTAAACAAATAGAAGCCTTCTACAATTTTACATAACAGTCTCAAAATTATTACCACCCAACTGATTTTCGAGACACTTTTTAACTTAATTTCGTGAGGATATTACAATCTAAAATATGCTGATCCCTGTTTTATTTTTGATCGCCGGACTGGTCATTCTTATTTTTGGCGCAAATTATATGGTGGAAGGCGCTTCTGCCCTGGCCAAAAAATTCAATATTTCCAATCTTGCCATCGGCCTTACGGTTGTTGCCTTTGGAACTTCGGCCCCAGAGCTGGTTGTAAACACGTTTGCGGCACTTCAGGGTCATCAGGATATCGTATTTGGCAATGTGCTTGGAAGCAACAATTTCAACCTGTTCATCATCCTTGGGATCACAGGTTTGATTGTTCCCCTGGCAGTTCAATCCAGCACGGTCTGGAAGGAAATCCCAATTTCGTTTCTTGCCATTATCGTCCTTTATTTCCTGGTAAATGACAACTTTTTATTCGGTTCGGAAACGTTTGTTTTAGGCCAGATGGACGGACTTATATTATTGGTGTTTTTTGGTTTATTCCTCTTTTATGTGTACAAACAGTTAAAAAGCGATCCAACAGAAACCGAGATAAATCTACCTCATCTTTCAAATTTAAAGATCGGGATCTATATAATCGGCGGTCTGGGCGGACTCGTTTATGGCGGACATTTAGTCGTGAATAATGCTGTTGAACTGGCTCAATTCTTCGGAATAAGCGAAAAGATCATAGGATTGACCGTGGTTGCAGCAGGAACTTCCCTTCCCGAACTTGCTACCTCCCTGGTCGCAGCACTCAAAAAAAATGCCGATATAGCCGTGGGAAACATTATTGGATCCAATATTTTTAATATTTTTCTTATCCTGGGCGTTTCCTCTGTTTTGAAACCCATAAGATTCGATCCGCTTTTTAACATAGATATATATATTTTGGGCGGTGGTACCATTTTCTTGTTTTTAGCTATGTTTATTGGAAATCCTAAGAAAATTGATCGCTGGCAGGCAGCCGTGAAACTATTCTTTTATCTTGGCTATATGACTTATATTGTGATCCAGGAATTATAAATCTTCCTAATTTTTGCTGAAAAATGAAAAAATTTATTGTCTTTAGTTTGCTTATAATGTTGGGGTCCTGCGGAAAATCTACTGATGAAAAACAGAGAATTATTGAAATAGATTCTCTTAAAACCGAAATCAGTGAAATGCAACGTGCGCTGGATACGCTGAGTGATCAATTGATGAAAAAGAATTACTTCACTAAAGATTTTTCATCCTATTTTGACAGCATTCCAGAACCTGAAAAATTTCTTCTTGAAAAACTCGTGAAAAAATCTGAATTGATTCCAAAGAAACCAGTATTAGGAGGAACTATGCATTTTACATCAATTTCCTTCATTAACGATCAACTGATTTTAGCCGAATACGAGGACGGGCATATTATGGGAAGGGCGATCTATCAATATAAAATGGATAAAAACGGAAATTTAATATTTGAACTTTTAAGTGAGTTGAAAGATTGAAATTTCCGTTTTTACCATCCTGTTTAAATCAGGTTCCTAGTTGATCTCTATTTGATATTGCAACACAAACATTCCTTTGCGTTCATCTACCTTTAATTGATTGTTCATGTTTTGAAAAACCGGCCTGTTTTGGTAACCAAGGGACAGTTTGTTGCTATGCCCCTTAAAATAACAGTTTACACCTAAGTCATATACCACCATTGCGTCATCAAGCACATCAAAATCGGAATACTGTACTGCTATGTTTGGCTGGAATTGCAGGTTGTTTTTAGTTTTTGGCAGCAAATATCCAAATTGGAGGAAGACCGTGTTACCGGTCCCCATCATTGGAAAATCGTTCCCGCTTCCATTAAAAGAGGTGCCGCCGGATGTAACATCATTAGCCCCTACATTTCTGATGTAATCCGGACCGAAATCGGTACTAAAAAATCCTAAATAAGAGGTGATGGCAGTTCCTTTTTCTTTATTCAAAGGAGCATCATAAAACAGATCTACCGCCCAGTTATTAAAATCGTAAAATTTCTCTTCATCATTTATAATTTGTGAAGTCATTTTAGACTGATGCATAAATCCTGCACCTAAGTTCAATATGTTTTTTGTTCCAACGTAGGTACCTGCACCTCCACTATATGGTGATTTATTACTTTCGTTATCTAAAAATTCGTATTTAACATAGCCAGATACTCTTTTTCTTGGTTTATTAAGTGCATAATCCACTGCTCCTTCTTTTGCTGGCACACCAAATTGTACAGGATTTTTTATTGTAAGTATATAATCATATTTCCCTATTTGTCCTTTTGCCCAAATGCCCAGGCCCCTGGCCCCATCATCATTTTTATTGACGGTTAACAACGAAAATAAAGGCGCATCAACCGCCATCAAGGATTTGCTGCTTCTCACGTTCCATCTGCTCAATCCTTCCCAGCCCGACTCTCCAAAACCTAAAGCAAATTCTTTGGCAAATTCGTACTCGGCATATAAATCGAGCACTTTAAACTGGAAATCTTTTTCAGATACTGAATTCATATTATTTCCCCCAAATAAAGAGTACACATATAGTTTTGGGGTTAACTGTGCAGAAATGCCCATTCTCAACCTTCTTACAGATACGTCAAACACATTATCCACATTTTCAGCATTTATTGTTGTTCCCGGGTTAGTATCAAAATACCTGGTCCATAATTGCATTCTGACGGAAGCTTTTACATAAGTCTCGCCGGTTTCGTCAAAATTTAATTTGAGTTTATCACTTTGGGAAAGTGCTGTATTGGTTGTTAAAATTAATATAATCAAGACACTAAGTCTAAATAAAGAATATTTCATGAGTTCAGTAAAATTTTGATTTTTAATACAAGTTTTTTTGTGAATTTATAGGTAAATATGATTACTTAAAATCCATTTTTTTATGGTTTTAAAAGACCTATTTTAAATTTATCGGGAACGTTGTCCGGATCAAAATCCCAAATATAAGGGAGAACAAAATACACGATTAGAGTTACAATAAGTATAGAAATAGAATTCATCCAAAATCCGGATTTTACCATATCAGAAATCCTGAGATGACCTGAACCAAAAACCACGGCATTTGGCGGAGTTGCAACAGGCAACATAAATGCGCAGGAAGCAGCCAGGGTGGCACCTACCATTAGGGAATACGGATGGATATTCATCACTAAAGCCATCGGGGCCAAAACAGGAAGAAGCATTGCTGTAGTGGCTGTATTGGATGTAACTTCGGTCAAGAAGTTAACTGCAGCTATTAAAACCAGAAGCAGCACGAAGAAGGGCAAGTTCTCCAGGTCAACCAATTGGTTTCCAATCCAAATAGCCAAGCCGGTATCACCAAAAGCTTTTGCCAATGCCATACCACCACCAAATAACAAAATAATACCCCAGGGAATTCTCACAGCTTCCTCCCAGTGCAATAATCTTTTGCCTTTTTTATTTCCAGGAAGTACAAAAAGGACAACACCTGCAGCAATTGCAATTATAGTATCATCGATAAACGGGAAAATAGGCGCTAATAAAAAGGACCTTGTGATCCAACAAAAAGCAGTTACAGCAAACACTGCTAACACTGTTTTTTCTTGTTTGCTCATTTTTCCCAGTCCCTTTAACAGTCGGCTAATTTCAGCTTTCCCTCCCGGAAACTCTGTTTGTTCAAACTTAAAAGCAACTTTGGTGAGATATTTCCAACATATAAAAAGTAAAACTACAGAAATTGGCATTCCGAACATTGCCCATTTAAGGAAGCTTATTTCAATTCCGTAAATTTGCTCCACTATTCCTGCAAAGATCAAATTGGGAGGCGTTCCTATCAATGTCCCGATCCCACCGATTGAAGCACTATAAGCAATTGCAAGCATCAAGGCTTTTCCGAATTTCAAATTTTCATTTTCAATAGTATTCGGATTATCCTTTAACTGGGAAATAATTGCTATTCCAATTGGAAGCATCATCACCGCAGTAGCCGTGTTTGATATCCACATAGACAGAAAACCCGTCGCAACCATAAAGCCTAAAATAATGTAGTTGACATTTGTCCCTATCAGCTTGATTATAGAAAGAGCAATTCGTTTGTGAAGATTCCACTTTTCAATTGTAACCGCTAAAAAGAATCCGCCTATATATAAAAAAATATATTTGTGACCAAAAGCCGCTGTTGTAGTTGTTATATCCAAAGCTCCTGTTAATGGAAACAATACTATAGGTAATAGCGCGGTTACCGCAATGGGAACAACCTCGGTTACCCACCAAAGTGCCATCCAGATGGTAACGCAAAGAACATCATATGCAGGGGCGGGCATTGATTCCGGCTTTCCTATAATTTGTAAAAGGATAAACAATAAAGGTCCGAGGACCAGGATCCCACTTTTTAGCTTTGAGTTCATTATTTTAATTTATAAGATTAGATTCTGTTTTGTTCATTTTTGAAATACAGGACTAAAATTGATTTTCTTCCCGGAAAATTTTTAATATAGATTATTTCTATGACACAATCATTTAAAAAGATTGCTATTTTGCAAATACCAATATATTAATAATTTTAACAACTATATCGTTTTCGTACAACTGTTATTCACATTCCTTTAAGAATTATAAAATTCGGAAATAACATTTTTTAAAGAGAAGACTTTTTCAATTATTCGTAATTTTTAAACTGAATTTTGTGATATTCACAATTATCAATTACTTAATAATAGTTCGAAATAGAACTAAAAACTACAGAATCATTATTAAAATGATAATTACAGTGACATTATTCTAAGAAAAAACATCAATACCCAAGGTTATATTTTAATTTGTTACAGCATATTAGCTTAAATATCATTCCAATTTTGGAGGTATTAGGCTCTAATTATATATAATTTGTTTCCTTATCCAGAAAATATATTTGCTGAAAGAGTCGAAATATTAACATTAAATAATACTGGCCTTTGAAATTTACAGAATATTAATTTGATTTATAAAGGCTTATAAGTGGATGGGAATAAGAATGGTCATTTTTTTATTCTGAATTTATTTGGTGGAGCACAATTCTAGAAAACGATATTTTTTAGAAACCTGATCCTGGCCGAAGACTGGCATATTATGGAAAGGTAGATCTATTTATATAAAATGGATGAAAATGGGAATTGAAATTTGAGCTTTTAAGTGAGTTGAAAAAGAGAGAAAATCAATTTCAGGGTTCTTATAAATTAATGGAGATAACCACTTTAAAACTCCCAAGCAATTTAGGAACAGTTTAAATTTTAATGATTTCAGGAAAGCGAAATGCCCAGCAGTTGCCAGGCATTAATTCACTCAATTTATACAAGCCTTATTTAAATTCAGCTCGGTTTAGATTTTTTTCTACTTAGAATTTATATTCCAGGTTAAGATATATCAAAGACTCATTATTTTTGGAGTCAAGATCATAGTTCCATGACTGGAAGTTCAAAGAAGATGAAACTCCTTTTACAGGAAGATATTGAATCCCGGTAAGAAAAGCACTCCCATCTTTGGAGGCATTCCAGTTTGTGGTTGCTGTTCCAACTTTGTTGGAATCCAACTGATCATATCTTCCAAAGATTTCAAATTTATCATTGATAACATAGGTGGAATAAATTGAATATCCAGTTAAATCGTGATCCAAAGCTGCATCTGAATATTTTTTCCCGTCATACATCGCATTATACTCAGCACCAATTCTGAATTTTTTATTAAATTCATATCCGGCAAATAAGGCCAAATTGGTAACAGTAGGATTTTCCACAATTGTGGTATTAGGCGCTTCCCCAATCATCTTTTTACTGTCTTGTCCGGAATAGTAGACTTTAAAAGTCAATGCTTCAATTGGATTGTATACTAAATTTCCACCTACTTTATATTTACCATATAAGTCCTGTACTTTTTTGTAACCTTCCCCATTCAAAACAAATAAATTCATCTTTAATGTTTTATGAAGTTTGAATTCTGCATTGAATCCTAAATCGGCACTGGATCCAAAACCGTATTCATCTTGGTATGATTTTAAAATATACCGGTATCCCCAGAATTTTTCCTGATCGCTAAACTGATTTAAGCCAATCATACCTGCTGAAAGTTTCAACCAATCTGTCGCTTTATAATCCAGTTGGGCGGCTTTCAAATAAGCGGTATAATCGCTTCCATCATCTTTTCCAACGTCTAGCGTAATCTTTGCAGAAAATTTATCATTAAAGGTGTATTCATACCCCAAATAGGCTCTTTGTATCTCGAAGGCACTTTTTTGAACAACATCCTCAGTCATATCATAGTGATAATTAAAGAATATTTTTCCTGTAACATCCCCTTTGGATTGAGAAAAAACAGCGACTGAACTGAAGATAGCAATTAAAATAATGATCTTTTTCATAATTAAATCTTTTTTTTTATTGACAATGCAAATAACCAACATCATTGTTAATTTAAGGTTAAGGCCAGGTTATGTTAAGGTCATAAAACCCCTATTTTAACATAAATATAATTGAAATATAATTGGGATCTCTGGTTAACATTATTGGGACCAAGAAATCCCCTTAAAAAATAATTCTAAAAATCTTATAAACTTTATTCATATCCGTAAAAACAAGTGAATTGATTATTAAAAAAAACTCCTTATAAATTGAGGATTTATAAGGAGTTTGAAATTGTAATACCACGGAGAAAAAAAGATTTCACTAATTTAATCCTTACCTGGTTTTTTCACTTTTTTCTTTTTCTGATGTTTTAAAATTTCAGCTTCCCGGTAGAAAATAATTTCTTCGGCAATATTGGTGATCAGATCCCCAATCCTCTCTATTTTTTTAATGACTGAAAAAAGTAATAAATACTGATCTATTAAATTGGGATCCTTTTTAACTTGTTCAGAGATAACTTTAAAAGCATTTATATTTATCTTATTTAAGACTTTATCCTTTTTATAAACTTTCCTTGCTTTCTTGGTGTCATCATCAATATAGGCTTCTTTAATGTCGTCCAACATGGAAAGTGCAGAATCGTACATTTCTACAAAACGTAAATTCACCAACAATTTTGGATCTATAGGAGTATTGATCTCAATAATATATTTAGAAATACCAAAGGCATGGTCGCCCACCCTTTCAAGATCAA
>Ga0307487_1002593_pt1 | contig 11382 bp, 11 predicted proteins | sample CBIW12metaG_FD_203665 | JGI IMG/M metagenome (GOLD analysis project Ga0307487, IMG submission 203665) | Sea-ice brine microbial communities from Beaufort Sea near Barrow, Alaska, United States - CBIW 1.2 | ecosystem: Environmental > Aquatic > Marine > Coastal | place: USA: Alaska | collected... | reverse complement strand
GCGATCGGTGGCTAGGGTGCGCGCCTGCTCGCCTCGTTCACATCCCGGCTCCGCGGGCACGTCACGTAACATGAATGGACATCGCGCCTCCACACGCCACCACGGGCGGGAGGCGCCCACAGGGTCGGATGTTCACATGCAGGTTCCAGCGCCGATTGAATACGAACGCGCCACGAGTGTTGGGCATGCCGTGGGGCTCCTCGAGCGACTTGGCGCCGAGGCGCGGATCCTCGCTGGCGGTCACAGCCTGATACCGATGATGAAGCTCCGGCTCGTCAACCCCGAATACCTCATCGACATCAATGACCTCCATGAGGAACTCGGTCGCATCACGGTGACTGACGGCGAAGTGCGCATTGGCACCATGGCCCGCCATCGCGAATTGTTGGAGTCCGATAAGTTGTACGAGGCGTTCCCGATTTTTCGTGACGCCGAGCGTGTCATCGCCGATCCGATCGTCCGCAACCGCGGGACGCTCGGCGGGTCCCTGTGCCAGGCCGACCCGTCTGAGGACCTGTCGACCGTCTGCACGACACTCGGTGCCAGTTGTGTCATTCGCGGATCCTCAGGCGATCGCGTCGTCCCCATGGAGGAGTTCTATCTCGGGCCCTACCAAACCGCTGTCGGTCAGGCCGAAATCCTGATCGAGGTCAGATTCCCGGTCAGGCAGCACAGCGGCAGCGCCTACGCGAAGGTCGATCGTCGCGCTGGCGACTGGGCCGTCGCGGCGGCCGGAGCCGCGATCTGGTTGGACGGCGATGTCATCGCCGATGCACGGGTTGGGCTTGCCGCAGTCGGCCCCAACACGACCGGCATACCGGCAATCTCCGAGGCCCTCAAGGGACTCGAGCCGTCTGAGGAGGCGTTCGCCGTCGCAGGGCAGATCGCAACGGAGAATTGCGACCCGGTCACTGATGGTCGAGGTACGTCGGACTACAAGCGGCACCTCGCCGGCGAATTGACCCGCCGAACTCTGCGCACGGCTTCGGACCGGGCCATGCAGCGGAGCCGGGGCTGACATGCAAGTGTCAATGACGGTCAACGACGAGGTCGTCACCGAGACGGTCGAAGGGCGCATGCTGCTGGTGCACTTCCTGCGTGACCGGCTCCGGTTGACCGGTACGCACTGGGGATGCGACACGAGCAACTGCGGCACCTGCGTCGTGCAGCTTGACGGCGAGCCGGTCAAGTCTTGCACCGTGCTTGCGGCGATGGCCAGCGGGCACTCGGTACGTACGGTCGAGGGTCTAGAAGTCGACCACCTGCTTGACCCTGTCCAGCAAGGTTTCATCGAGTGCCATGGCCTCCAGTGCGGCTTCTGCACACCCGGAATGTTGATGACTGCCAGGGCGTTGCTCGACCGGGACCCCGATCCCAGCGAGGCAACCATTCGCGAAGCGATCTCCGGCCAGATTTGCCGCTGCACCGGTTACACCTCGATCATCCGCTCCATTCAGTGGGCCGCAGCGCACGCCCATGAGCATCCCACTTCGGACGAGCCGACGGATGCCACATCGTGACCACGATCGAGGACGTCCCACCCCCAGCGTTGGTCGACAACGATCAACACCCGGTGGGATACGGCCGGATGCTGCGCAAGGAAGACCCCCGATTCGTCCGGGGTCTTGGCACCTTCTGCGACGACCTCCAGCTGCCCGGCATGCTCCACCTCGCGATCCTGCGCTCGCCGGTCGCGCATGCTCGCATCACCCATATCGACGTCACCGCGGCCGAAGCGCACCCCAAGGTCAAGGCCGTTGTCACGGGTGCGGATCTCGCCAAACGGGGCCTCGCGTGGATGACGACCTTGGCCGACGACGTCCAAGCCGTCCTCGCGACCGACAAGGTTCGCTATCAGGGGCAGGAAGTCGCCTTTGTGGTAGCGGAAGACCACTACTCAGCGCGTGACGCGCTGGAGTTGATCTTCGTCGACTACGACATGCTCGACCCAGTTATTGACCTCCGCACGGCGCTCGACCCGGGCGCCCCCGTCGTGCGCGACGAGATCGAGGGCAAAGCCGACAACCACGGCTTCGACTGGGAAACCGGCGATGCGGCTGCCACGTCAGCGGTGTTCAAGGATGCCGAGGTCACTGTCACCCAAGATCTTGTCTTCCCCAGGGTGCATCCGGCACCCATGGAGACGTGCGGAGCCGTCGCCGACTTCGACCGGGTGAGCGGCAAACTGACGATGTGGTCGACGACCCAGGCGCCGCACGCGCACCGCACGCTTTATGCCATCGTCGCCGGCATACCGGAACACAAGATCCGCGTCATCTCCCCCGACGTCGGCGGCGGATTCGGCAACAAAGTGCCGATCTACCCAGGCTATGTGTGCGCGATCGTGGGTTCGATCGTCACTGGCAAACCGGTCAAGTGGATGGAGGACCGCACCGAGAACCTCGTCAGTACGGCGTTCGCCCGCGACTACATCATGCGCGGTGAGATCGCCGCTACCCGAGACGGGCGAATTCTCGCGATTCGATCCAACGTGCTGGCCGACCTCGGCGCGTTCAACGGCACGGCCGCACCGCTGAAGTACCCCGCCGGGTTCTTTGGAGTGTTCACTGGCAGCTACGACATCGAGGCGGCGCACTGTGCCGTGACAGCCGCCTACACGAACAAGGCCCCAGGCGGCGTCGCCTACTCGTGCTCGTTCCGCATCGCCGAAGCCGTCTACCTGGTCGAGAGGATGGTCGACAGGCTCGCCTCCGAGCTCGACATCGACCCCGTCGAGTTGCGCATGAAGAACTTCATCCAACCCGAGCAGTTCCCGTATACGACGAAGACGGGCTGGGTCTACGACTCTGGCAACTATCCCGGTGCGATGAACGAGGCCCTGCGGATCGCTGGCTACGACGATCTGCGTGCCGAACAGGTTGTTCGGCGGGAACGCGGCGAGCTCATGGGTATCGGCGTCTCCTTCTTCACCGAGGCAGTGGGAGCCGGCCCCCGCAAGGACATGGACATCCTCGGCCTCGGCATGGCCGATGGGTGTGAGTTGCGCATTCATCCAACCGGCAAGGCCGTCGTACGGATCTCGGTGCAGAGCCAAGGCCAAGGTCACGAGACAACCTACGCGCAGATCATCGCCGAGGAGATCGGCATCTCACCCGCCGACATCGACGTCGTCCATGGCGACACCGACAACACGCCCTTCGGTCTTGGCACCTACGGGAGCCGATCGACGCCGGTGTCCGGCGCCGCCGCGGCGCTCGTGGCTCGCAAGGTTCGCGACAAGGCCAAGATCATCGCCTCCGGAATGCTCGAGGTCTCGGTCGCCGACCTGGAGTGGCGCAAGGGCGCCTTCCACGTGAAGGGGGATCCGGGCACCTCGGTCACGATCCAGGACATCGCCATGCGAGCCTACGGTTCCGGTGATCTTCCGGAGGGTTTGGAGGGTGGACTCGAAGCACAGATCTGCTACAACCCCGAGAACTTGACCTACCCGTTCGGCGCTTACATCTGCGTCGTCGACATCGACCCTGGCACCGCCAAGGTGGTGGTGCGGCGCTTCATCGCAGTCGATGACTGTGGCACTCGGATCAACGACATGATCATCGAGGGCCAGGTCCACGGCGGGCTCACTGACGGCATCGGCATCGCTCTCATGGAGTACATCGGGTTCGACGAAGAGGGCAACTGTCTCAACGGCTCGCTGATGGACTACCTGATTCCGACATCGCTGGAAGTTCCCCATTGGGAGACCAGCCACACCGTGACGCCGTCGCCACACCACCCCATTGGGGCCAAAGGGGTCGGCGAGTCCGCCACCGTCGGGTCTCCGCCGGCGATTGTCAACGCCGTCGTCGATGCCCTGAAGCCCTTCGGTGTGCAACACGTCGACATGCCCTGCACCCCTTCCCGAGTGTGGGAAGCCATGCAGGGTCGCGCCAGACCGCCCATGTGACCGGCTGCGATAGAACTCCACAATCAATGAAGGGTGCAGGTGAGTGAAGTGACTGTTCAATCCATCAATGTTTCCGAACGCTTGGCCGCGCTGATAGCCCAGCGCGAGCCGTTCGTCCACGCGACCGTCGTACGCGCACAAGAGCCCACCTCTGCTCACGCCGGCGACCAGGCGATCGTCTACGCAGACGGGACTATCGAAGGATTCGTCGGCGGTCAGTGCGCTACCGGATCCGTCCGTGCGGCCGCGTTGGGCGTACTCGAGACGGGTGAGGGAATGCTGCTCAGGGTGCTGCCGGAGGATTCCGACGCGTTCCCCGACGCCCCGCGCGCCAGCGTCGTCGTCAACCCTTGCCTGTCAGGAGGCGCCATGGAAATCTTCCTTGACCCCAAGATCCCCGCGTCGGTGTGCCACGTCGTCGGCTCCAGCCCGATCGCTTCGGCGATCGCAGACCTGGGCGGGACGCTTGGCTTGTCGATCTCACGAAGCACCGAGGGCGGTTCTCCGTCTCAGGCTTTGGCCACTGTCATCTCAAGTCACGGCGGCGACGAGCAGTCGGCGATCCGTGAGGCACTCGATGCGGGCGTCCCATTCATTGGCGTGGTTGCCAGCGTCAAGCGCGGAACAGCCCTCCTCGACGAGATGGATCTCACCGAGACGGAACGAGCTCGTGTCCATACGCCGGTGGGTCTGCAGATCGGTGCCGTCACTCCGCACGAGATTGCCGTCTCGATCGTCGCGCAGATCGTCAAGGCGATCCGCACCGAGGGACTCGGTCGTTCAGCCACCACACCTCAGACGCTCTCGACCCCGCCGCCCGCCGCCCAGGCCACCGATCCGGTGTGCGGGATGACGGTCGTGATCGGACCGGACACCCCCCACGCCGTGGTTGGCGGCGAGGAGTTCTGGTTCTGCTGCCCGGGGTGCCGCGATCGTCATGTCGCGGAGGGATGAGTGGCCTCGATCGCCGGGCTCGTCCTTGCCGCCGGCGGATCGCGGCGACTCGGTCAACCCAAGCAACTGCTCCCGTACGCCGGGGCAACACTGCTCGACGCGACGCTCACGATGGCGCGTTCCTGCACCTTCGACCAGTTGATCGTGGCGCTCGGCGGCAGCGCTGACGAGGTCGAGAAGGTCGTCGATCTGCACGGCGCCTGCGTCGTACGCAACGACTCCTACCCCACCGGCTGCTCTTCGTCGATCGCAGCCGCGCTGGCTGCTGTCGCGACCGACGCAGCGGGAATCGTGCTGTTGCTGGGCGACCAACCGTCGGTCACTCCGACAGCTGTTGCCGGGCTCGTGGACGTCGCACGCGATGCGCCGATTGGCGTGTGCCGCTATCGCAACGGGATCGGTCACCCCTTCTGGCTCGGCCGAGACTCCTTCGAGTCGCTGGCCCAGTTGCACGGCGACAAGGGCGTGTGGAAACTCATCGATGCTGCGGGGGATGGCGTGCCCTCCCACTTGGTGGACGATGACATACCCCGCGATGTCGACACCTGGGCCGACTACGAGGCCTTGCTCGCCGAGGGTCCATCAGATGGTTGAGACATCACCCGCGGCTCACTCCGTCGAAAGCCCCGACGATCTCCAGCGTCGGCTCGACGAAGTCGACTATCTCGTCGATGACGGTCTGGCGACAGCCATGTTCCTCTCGCTGAAGTTAGGTATGCCGCTCCTGCTGGAAGGCGAGCCCGGTGTAGGCAAGACAGCGGCGGCCAAGTCACTCGCCGCGATACTCGGCAGCCGCCTGGTGAGACTGCAGTGCTACGAGGGGCTCACGGCCCAGGAATCGCTGTACGAATGGAACTACCAGCGTCAGCTGCTCGCGATCAGACTGGCCGAGTCACGCCATGAGTCGCTGACAGAAACCGACCTCTTCACCTCCGAGTTCATCGATGAGCGACCGCTCTTGGCGTGCCTGAGGGACGAGGGGCCCACCCCACCCGTGCTCTTGATCGACGAGATCGATCGGGCCGATGACGAGTTCGAAGCGCTACTGCTTGAGTTTCTCGGCGAGGCTTCCGTCACGATCCCCGAGATCGGGACAATCACGGCAAAGCGTCGGCCCATCGTCGTACTGACCTCCAACCGCAGCCGCGAGCTGCACGATGCGCTTCGGAGGCGATGCCTCTACCACTGGATCGAATTTCCCGATGCCAGCCGGGTGGCGCAGATCCTGCGGCGAACCGTTCCTGAGGCGTCGGAATCGCTGATCGAGGGAGCCACCGCGATCGCGCATGACGTCCGTGGCCTTGACCTCGACAAGGCACCCGGCATGGCCGAAGCCATCGACTGGGTCCGGGCATTGACAGTTCTGGGCGTGTCCGATCTCGCGCCCGACGTCGTCGCCTCGTCACTTGGCACCCTGCTGAAGACGCCCGACGACCGTCACGTCGTCCTGAACGCGATGCGTGCAGGAGAAGCCTCATGAAGATCGAGAACGAGTTCAGCGTCAGCGTTCCGATTGGGCGGGCGTGGGACGTGCTGACCGACCTGGAGAAGGTCGCACCCTGCCTACCTGGAGCCACCCTGACCGGCCGCGACGGCGATGACTATCTCGGCAAGGTCACGGTGAAGCTCGGTCCGGTCACAAGTGAGTTCTCCGGCAAAGCACACTTTGTGGAGAAGGACGAAGCCGCACACCGCGCCGTGATTCAGGGCAAGGGTCGTGAGGTTCGCGGCGGCGGGAACGCCCAGGTCGCCATCATTGCCCAGTTGTCGGAGGGCGACGGACGAACCATCGTGACGGTCGACGCTGATTTGCGGATTGCCGGCAAGATCGCCCAATTCGGCTCGAGCCTGATCCAACAGGTGTCGATTGCTTTGCTGGGCGAGTTCGCGGCCCGGCTCGAGCAGGAACTGACGGCCTCAGACCCGCCATCTGCGTCGCCGCTCGAAACCCCGGTTCACTCCGTCTCTCCGTCGACGGGAGTGGATGCACTCCGGGTGCTCGATTACACCGATGGTGCAGTGGTTCGGCGGATCCTGCCAGTCGCGCTGGGGGTGATCGTCCTTGTCGTCCTCGCACTCATCGTCCTGCGGTGACCCCAGCGCGCCACCTCCTTGGACGGTCGACCGTGCCGCGTTCACGACTGCGCTTGCGAGCAGGCTCCGTCAGGCAGGTGTTCCGGTCGACGTGAGCTCGACGGCCAACCTCAACCTCGCGCTCGCTCTGACCGCTCCCGGCGAGCGCGGATCTCGCACACGTCTCTATTGGAACTCGCGAATCACCCTCATCGGCCACCACCGCCACCTGGCGGCTTTCGACGCAGTCTTTGCCTCGGTCTTTGCAGATCATGTCCTGTCGCCACATGCCGTAGCAACGCACGTGGACGCAGCAAGCAATGCCGTCAACGTCCCGTTGCCCCGTCAAGACAGCGATGAAGAGCACGATTCTGGGCTCCCATGGGCGACGCTCCCCCGCCTCATTGACGCCGCGTCCGGATCGGAGGGTGATGATGTGCCGGTTCCCGAACGCCGCCCCCACTACATCCCTGGCCGAGACGACGTCCCCTTCGCAGACATGGATCCGGCCGAGCTCAAGCGCCTCGACCAAGCGCTCCGGGAAGCCATGCACAGCTGGCCTCAGCGTCGCACCCGCCGCGACCAAGCGCGGCCCAGAGGAGCACGAATCGCCATGCGCCGCACTGTGGCGCGGTCGCGGCGCACAGGCTGGGAGGCGATCACTCTGGAGAGGGAAGGTCCGGTGGCTCGTGACCGACGGCTCGTCATTGTCTGTGACGTGAGTCAGTCCATGCAGGCTTACGCGACGGCTTACCTGCACTTCATGAGAGTGGCCACTCGAGCAGTTGACAGCGAGATCTTCGCGTTCGGGACGACGCTGACGCGTCTCACGAATGTGCTCAGTCAGGTGTCCCCGGATCATGCCATCGCCGAGGCAAGCCTGCAGGTCACAGATCGGTTCGGAGGTACGAGGATCGCTGCCAGCCTGCGCGAACTTCTGCACTCCCACCACGGCAACTCGCTGCGCGGCGCTGTGTGCATCATCGCCTCTGATGGATGGGACAGCGATCCACCGCAGGAACTCGCCGCGCAGATGGCCAGGCTCAGGCGTCGCGCGCACCGCGTCATCTGGCTGAATCCGCGCGCCGCCGAAGACGGTTTCGAGCCACTCACCGGCGGTATGGCCGCAGCTCTTCCGTACTGCGATGAATTCCTGCCAGCGCACACCGTCGCTGGCCTCACCGACGTCATCGACGCAATCACGAACAAGTCGCCAAGCACCCGGCGCAGACAGAGGATCTAACGTGTACGAAATCGCACAAATGGTGAAGGCCTGCCTTGGCGCCGGTACCCACGTGGCCGTGGCCTGGGTTGTGGACGCCCCCTCTTTCGAGGAGCGCGGTCGTGCCGAAGCCCTGGCGCTGACGCCGGGTGGCGGGCGAGTAGGTGCAGCGATGGCCGGTGCGCTCGACGACCAATTGAGTGGACTGGCCAACGCCGGTATCCACGGAAGGCTCCTGGACCTTCAGGTCAGCGAGATGGAAGCCCTCGTCGCCGGCTTGCCGGCGGGCGGAGACGCCCGGTGCGTGCTGCTCGCCGCCTCTGACCTGCCGGCTGCGCTCTGGGACATGCTGACCGACCGGGATCCGGTGTGTCTGGTGACCCGGCTCAGCGGGGACGAGGTCACCGGCACTGAACTTTTCACGGCGGACACGATCGACGAGGCAGGAGAGAAGGCGGCCGAGATGTTCGGAAACGGCGCGAGCGCCACCGCTGTGGTGGACGACCAGATTGTGACCGTCCTTCACCCCATACCCACCCTGTTGGTGGCCGGCCCCGGTCCCATCGCCGCTGCCATTGCCTCGGCAGCCCAGCCGCTTGGATGGCAGATCCAGGCCATGGCCAACCCCAGCGCCGCCGCCGCTATCGCGGCACAGTTGTGCCACCTGGACAAGTGTGTCGTCCTCGGGCACGACATCGACCTGGCAGGACCAGTCCTCGAGGCGGCGCTGTCCAGCGACGCTGCGTACATTGGCGCGCTCGGCACAGATCGGACCCAACAGGACCGGGCGCGATGGCTCGCCGATCGGGGGGTCACAGACCTCAGTCGGGTCCACGGGCCAGCAGGACTCGACATCGGGGCGTCTGATCCGGCCGCGATAGCCATCTCGGTGTTGGCGGAGGCTCTGGCCGTTTCCTCAGGCAGCAGCGGCGCATCCCTGCGAGGGCACTCAGTGATTGCTTAATTCGCTGTCGTCGCATGACGCCTTCACGTCTACAGTGGACGTTAGGCAACAACGCACATCCCGGAAGGAGTCTGACCATGCCACAGCAACCAGACGAAACGGTCGAGGTGCTCCAAGACTTGTGGGCAAGCACCGGCCAGAGCCGCGACGACCTCGATGAGGACTGCGGTCCACAGTCGACGTGCAAGAACATGAAGCACGTGAGCTTCGACGGAATGGCCGAACCCGGCACTGACCTAAGAGATGCCTGGCGCGAGCTGCTTGAGCGCGAAGGCAAGCGCAGCGCCGCCGCAGGCTCAGTGCGCGATCTCGTGCTTGGCCCGCTTCCCAACAACTGACCCTCGGGTCACCGTGCGATCTGATCCGCGGCAAGGAGTGACACTGGATGGATGGCACCGAAACCGTCGGCGAGCTGACTGAGACCCTGCGGGGCGGCGGCTATCTAGCGGACCGTGGTTTGGCGACATCGCTGTTCGTCGCGCTGAACCTCAACCGTCCGATCCTGCTTGAAGGCGAAGTAGGCGTCGGCAAAACCGAAGTCGCCAAGGTACTCGCGTCAGTGCTCGATCGTGAGCTGATACGACTGCAGTGCTACGAAGGAATCGACACAAACCAGGCTCTCTACGAGTGGGACTACGCCCGGCAAATGCTGCAGGTCAGGGCCTTGTCGGAGCGTGATCTGGACGATGAGGACGCTGTCGACCGGCTGTTCGGCCCGAAGTTCCTACTTGAGCGCCCGCTGCTCCAGGCGGTCAAGCTCGGGAATCGTGCCGTCCTGCTCATCGATGAGGTCGACCGAGCCGACGACGAGTTCGAAGCGTTCCTGCTCGAGCTGCTGTCGGACTTTCAGATCACCATCCCTGAGATCGGCACGATCAGTGCCGAACAACCCCCGCTCGTGATCCTGACGTCCAACCGCACCCGCGAGCTGCACGATGCACTCAAGCGGCGCTGCCTCTATCACTGGGTTGGCTATCCGACTGCCGAGCGGGAGGTCGAGATCGTCCTCCTCCGCGCCCCCGGCGTATCGGAAGAGCTGGCCCGCAAAGTCGTCGCGGCGGTCAACAGGCTGCGCGACATGGATCTGGCCAAACCCCCGGGCGTAGCCGAAACGATCGACTGGGTCAACACCTTGGGTGTGCTCGGCGAGGACGAACTGGATGTCAGGACCCTCGACGACACGGTCGGCTCCGTCGTCAAGGAACGAGACGACCTCGAGCTCGTACGGGAGAACCTCGAGCAGATCGTGTCCGGTGCCTGACGAAGGGACCGCGTTCGTCGTCACCTTGGTCGACTTCGCCCATGAGCTCCGCCATGCTGGCCTTGTCGTGGGCTCCGATGACGTCATGGGCTATTGCGAGGCCGTCTCGGTTCTCAATCCAGGCGATCTGCTGGACGTGTACTGGTCCGGGCGCACAGCGCTGGTGACCCGACACGACCAGATCCACACGTACGACCGGATCTTCGGGGAGTTCTTCTTGGGCGAAGAAGGCCCGCCCGAACCTGCCGCTCCGTTCAGCCTCAAGACAAAAGAAGAGGCTCAATCCGTCCTCCAGGTCCCCCAGACAGAGTCTGAGGAGTCAGACCGGGAAGAAGAGGCGGCCGAGCTCGGACTGGCCGCCTCCAATGCTGCGACGCTGCGCACCAGGTCATTTGGCGCATGCACGCCTGACGAGCTCGCCGCACTGCGCCGGATCAGCACATCGTTTCGACTGACTCCTCCCCGACGACGCACCCGCCGCACAATGAGGGCGTCGCGCGGCCGCGAGCTGGACCTTCGCAGGACCGTCCGCGACAGCTTGCGCATGCATGGCGATCCCTCACAGCTGCTCTGGAAGCGCCGCAAGCTCCGGCTTCGACCGCTCATCTTGATTCTTGATGTTTCCGGATCGATGGCGGACTACTCACGCAGCCTGCTGCAGTTCGCCTACTCGACCAAGCGCGGGGCCACGTCACGCACCGAGGTCTTCTGCTTCGGCACCCGGCTGACCCGCATCACCCGCGAACTCGACCACCGTCGCCCTGACGAGGCGCTCGAACGCGCGGCCAAAACGGTATTCGACTGGGAGGGTGGCACTCGAATCGGCAACTCCCTCGACACCTTCGTGCGCACCTGGGCCAGCCGCGGAATGGCTCGCGGCGGGATCGTGGTGATCTGCTCGGACGGTCTCGACCGCGGAGACCCCGACGTGCTGGCCAAGGCCGTGTCCCGGCTCTCGCGGCTGTGCCACCGCATCGTGTGGATGAACCCCCACAAGG
>Ga0307487_1002590_pt1 | contig 11398 bp, 9 predicted proteins | sample CBIW12metaG_FD_203665 | JGI IMG/M metagenome (GOLD analysis project Ga0307487, IMG submission 203665) | Sea-ice brine microbial communities from Beaufort Sea near Barrow, Alaska, United States - CBIW 1.2 | ecosystem: Environmental > Aquatic > Marine > Coastal | place: USA: Alaska | collected... | reverse complement strand
AGACCCCTTGAAGTAAGTGACTCTGAGCGAGAGGAGTTGGAGTCGTGGTTGCGGCGACAACGCATGCCTGCGGCTGAACAGTTGCGAGCGCGCATCATTCTGCTAAGTACTGAAGGCCTTCCAGGCCCTCAAGTAATTTTTGTGCAATAGCCCTCCATGTGCGGTTCAAAGAAGGGGTGTCGGCTATACTTGGTGCAGATCTTGAAACCTCGAAAACAAATCCTTTGACTGGTTGGGACGCTGTAGTAAACAGCGGAGTGAAGCCTCAGACTAGAGCTAAGTTTGTAAAGGTTCCTCACCACGGCTCGAAAACAGGTCATCACCCCAAGTTTTGGTCGGATTTGGCCGAGGAAAATCCGGTAGGAATTCTTACGGAGTTTTCTTCACACAGTCTTCCCTTGGAGAGGGATATTGATAGGCTTAAGTCTTTAACTTCGGAGCTCTATTGTACCACGGTACCTAAGGTTAAAATTCCAAAAAGGGATAAAACTATAGAAAAAACAATGAATAACGTTGTTAGGACTCGTCGAGTACTTAGTGCGTCGTCCCTTGGTCGTGTCACCTTACGTATCGGCGAACGCGGAACATACGAAGTAGATTTAAGTCCTCATTCTTTCAAACTCTAAACTATAACGGTTTTAGTATTTTCCCGTTCAGGGTGTAACTATCCGCTGTTCGCTTTAATGTTGTTTTTGAATCGTTCGGCAATGGAAATTGGCACCTTGCTTCAATTACATACCCCAATATCGCCTGAAACCGCCACCACACACTACGACGGCTAGCCCTTTTGTTTTTGTCGTTCCCCTCGTAGGTCTCCTTACCAGGAATTGGCGATTCTCGCCGCCAGGCTGAAACCTATCCTGTTTTCAGGCTGATTGCTGTCTGCGCTTTATCCATCTCGGCGCTTACCGGGTGCTACCTCGCCCACACTAATGCCCATTCTAGGCAATCTCAGGATTGCATTATTCAAAAGGTAGCACAGGTCGACACGCTCGCTTCATTCCTGCGTCTGTTGCTTGCCAAAATCTACAATAAAAGACAAAATACTGTTCAAACGTACAGCATTATGCCTATGCCTGCAGTCAAGTGCTCACTCAACAAACGGAACGTCACTCTAGAGGAGCGAGCAGGTGACCTTGTGCCCGTTCTCATGAGTTCAGGAGAACGCAAGTTCCTACCTTGGTTAGGGGTCGTTCGTAGATGCGAATGTCGCCAAGCAGCTGCCCCATGTAATACCAGTGCGCCTTGACGTAACTGCGTACTCAACGGAGATACCATTCATGGGTAAGTGAAATTATTTGGGTAAAGACGAAGCCGTACAGGGTTGCGTCGTTAGTGATGGCGTCTATGGCATAACGCATTCGATCATGCCCAGGGTCATCGCCCGGAGGGATCAGTAGGCGACTCAGAAGCATCGTGATGTCTAGTCGATGACTCAGAAGGGTTCCCCCCCGTACTGCTCTATAGTATGTACCTCCAAAATACAATCAAGTGGACGCTATGTTAACTCCTACGATAAGCTTCCTAACGGGGTTTCAAAGGAGCGAAGATGTCCCTATCAGTTATTTCTCGGCTTTTTGCCGTGGCTATCCTTTTGGTTTTTGCTACGTCCGCCTCAGCCGGTTACTACAAATGGACTGATGAGAATGGTGTTACTCATTTTTCCGATGAGCCCCCTGGGCCAGATGTAAAACCCGTGAGACCCAATGGCACGACCGTTATTCCAATGCGTGAAAACATTCGCACGCAGAAGAGGCTCGAGCAAATCAAAAACCCTAAGCCCTAAGCCCGCGCCCTCGAAATTGAAGCCTGCCGCTGTCCGGGCTACAGACTCAAAAACTCAATGGGAAAAACAGCAGGAGCTTAGGGAAGAAAAGCGTCAGCAATTGCTGTGTAAAAAATATGAAGACCGAATTTCCTGGATAGATAGCCGTTTACGAGCGGGCGGATATTCGGTTGCCAAGGGAATCGACTTCGAGAGGAACGGCGCGAACTCTCAAAGAAGCTCGCCTGGGAATGTGTGCGAGACTGAGTTGAACTCTCGCGACTTCAAGAGATCGGGAATTGAAGCTGTGTAAATTGCTGAAGGTTTCCACCTATTCCACGTGACGCCTGTCACCCAGACCGGAGTGGGGGTGCCACCCATCAGAGCATAGCAGAGCGAGTTTTTCTTCTGCGCAGTGCCCGATTGTCGGATGTGCTGAGAGTCGCTCCGTGAATCAGAATCCTTGGACGACGCCTCATGTGGTGAGCGAGTCAGTAAAACCTTTTTGGACCGTGATTTCATAACCGAATGAATAAGAATATTTCGCTAGAAGAAAGATATCAGGGCGCTCTGATTGGCTTGGCCGTCGGTGATGCATTGGGCACCACACTGGAGTTCTCGATACCTGGAACTTTTGAGCCGATTTCAGACATGAACGGTGGCGGTCCTTTCAAACTCAAACCTGGTGAATGGACCGATGACACGTCCATGGCATTGTGTCTCGCTGAAAGCATTTTGGACTCGGGTGGCTTTGATCCTCTGGACCAAATGCGTCGTTACGTTCGATGGCGCGATGAGGGCTACCTGAGCGCGACTGGAGAGTGCTTTGACATCGGAACGGCAACTACCACCGCACTAGATAATTTTCTTCGGTGGGGGGAGCCATACGCTGGCTCCATTGACCCCTGGACCGCCGGAAACGGTTCATTGATGCGACTGGCTCCAGTCCCTATGCGCTGGCGGGGTAATCTGAAGGAAACTGCTGATTACGCTGCGTTGAGCTCCAGAACGACTCACGGTGCATCTGAAGCAATAGATGCATGTCGGTACTACGCTGTGTTAGTAGCACTTGCGTTGAACGGTGTGAGTAAAGATCAGTTGCTAGCGTTGAATCCAGATGTCTTGGAAGTCTTCGACGACAGTCCGCTTGTTCCAGCAATAGCAGCAATAGCCTCAGGATCATATCGAGATCGGGGACCTCCCGAGATTCGAGGCGGTGGTTATGTTGTCCACACTTTAGAAGCCGTTTTGTGGGCTCTGAACAGTACCAATGATTTTCGGTCTGGCTTGCTTAAGGTCGTCAATCTTGGAGAGGATGCGGACACCACTGGAGCAGTCTATGGTCAGCTCGCTGGTGCGATTTATGGAATGGAAGGAATTCCTCCGGAGTGGACCGGCAGACTAGCGATGAGAGATCAGATCGAAAAGTTTGCTTCGGAGTTAAAGACCGCTGCATCGTAGGGCTACATGGGCATTCTTGCTGTCAGGTCAGACTCAAACCCCTCAACATCTTGCGATGAGGGGTTTCCGAGCACGGGGTTTGTCTTCGTTTTTGTCGTCTACACGCTGATACTAGCGGAAGCAAAAAGAATAGACGGCACAGAGCGCACTCTGTGTCCGTCTACTCGGCAAAGCCGAAGTAAAGTGAAGCTACTAATAATATTATAAGTACGTTCACTTTTTCTCAGGTTTTTGAGTCGCCTGTACGACCTGATCAATAACCTCCTTAAAATGGAAATTCTTCTTCTTTTCCTCAGAGGTCATCAATCCTCTGTTGGACGCCATCCAGTGTTTCGCATTAACTACCTTCGGCGTAACGTAGTGCAGATCAATATCAAAATTCTTTTTCGTTAGGATCAATAAGCAACGATTTTTACCCCCACTGGGATTCCCATGTTCATCTTTGTTCCTATATCCCTGATTCCGACCAATCGCTTGGTTCGCTTTGTCCGACATAATCAATGACTGCGCTTCCCAAACCTTCTTAAGACCCGTGCAAGCCATAACCTGAGCAAGCTCTTCCGGTGCAGGCAATGAGAGCATGATGACCGTATCTTGTTCTCGCAGGACATTGCTGCCCTTGCAACTGACCAAATTATATTCCGCACCTATCCCGTTCCCAATGACAACGGTATCTGCATGAATAGCATCGTCAACCGCTTGTTTGATCAGTTTCCGGTTTGACTGTCCCTCTTTGCTTTTCTCTTTATTACTAGACGTCGACGGTACCCAAACAACTTCTAAAGTTTCAAAATCCGGAGTTTTCTGAACCGTTGCGATCTCACTGAACTGAATACGGTTGTGATTGAGTTCGTATGAAGCAACTGTTTCGCTTGTCACAATACATCGCTTCAGTGCATGCAACTTCTCTCTATCGATTTCATCGGATTTTTTGGGATTCCATGAATTACCATAGATTTCAAACTCCTGACTGACATCGATATTCGTAAGCATCCCGACCTGATGCTCGTCCGTAAAGATGACGTCATTCTCGAAAATCGCCTCTTTAGAGTACTCAATCAAAAACTCGAATTTCCGCGTTGTCATCAGAAGGTGACTTGGCTTTTGCAGCTTGCTTTTGTTTTTCTCATATTCGTTTCTGACTGCGTTCAACTCATTCATTGTGACAAGCCCTTTATCAAGGCATCGGCGTAAGGCGCCTGTCGTTGAGATGCCACGAGCAACCTGTCCCAGCTCTTTCTCCAAAAGCTTGGTGGCAACTCCGCTAATGGTCTTTTTACTGCTCGCTTCAATTTTCTGGCGGCGAACGGTCTGCGAAGAGTAATAATTAGTGATCACCTCGAAAACGGGTCGGGACCGTTCTTCACCCAGCAGTGTCCCAATGACTTCAGATGTACTTTTCACAATGATGGCATTCTGAGATTTTTGTGCGAATGCATTACGGTTGGCAATTGTCAGAAATGTGTAGACGTACCTTTGATCGACAGGAGAATCACCTGATAACAATGCCAGAGCGTCACTTTTACCTGTTCCACAGTTCTCGTTAAACAGAGCATAGGGCACGTCTGACGCGATCCAGTCACGAATTTCACCAACCCTCGTGGGACGAGGTGTCGGCTTGTGATCAAGCGCCTCCTGAAAATCGTCAGCCGAATACTGCAGTGAATACCATTTTGCTTTTGACGGATCATAGATATCCCTCCAACCGCGCATGCAGTACAAGCCGGGATTGGTATCTAAACGACTACGCCAAAACTGAAATGCCCCTGCAGCTCTATTGATGGGTATCAATTTTTTATGCAGATAGCCAATTTGCTCATCAAACAGCTGTTTCACCCGGCCCTTGTGGTGCTTCAATCCAAGCTGAGCCTTCTCCCGTTTACCCGTTTTTTTAGGGGGGATAATCTTAATCTGGGCCAACTCTTTGGGGTAGAGGTCCCACAGTCCACGCCCTTGATTCAGTTTTACAATCGGTTTTTGATACCTGTATCCCCAAGGCAAAGCCATAGGCTGAACAGGAGACCAACTGACACTATCCACCGCGCCGGATTGACAGAGTTCATAGAGTAAATTCTGCTTAAGCCATTCACAGGAACGTTGATGATCATCTTGCAGGCAGTCTTTCCCGAGATCGACAAGAATGCGAAAACAAGGCTCCTCAGGGCGATAGGAGAATGTGGTGTAAAGAACGGAAGCCAGACCAATATCGGTCAGCCGCTTCAGCATAGCTTCGACACAAATGACCAATCCCTTATCCATTCCTTTTTGATCGACATCTACTGCAATGAGAGATGTCGACAGAAATGAATCCTTGGTCCTTTTACCTTCCTTCAATTCTGAAAAAACAGCAATTGGGACTTGCTTCTTAAAATGAGAAATTTTGTCCGGGCTTACATCCTGATAACTGACCGCTTCATCCGCCACCTCACGAAAAGCGTCGGCAATCTCAGACAGCGGTGAACTACAGTTCTCCGTAGGTTTCTGTTCATAGACACTAGCGTATGTCGAAAACTGGTGCTCTCTTTCGCTTCGAGAATGATTATCATCTGTTGTCACGATGGGAGAAAAAGCGCTGTCGGAAAATTTTCTTATTGTTATATCTTTGCTGTACATGGGTTCTCCTTATTTCGGAGAAATGTACATTTCCAACCCCCTTCAGTCAAGAATTATTTTTACGTAGGTTATTGATATTAAAACTAAAATAAGAATTTTAATCTAAATTAAGAAATGAACAAACAGTCGCCAGACTCCGTCTTGTTTTTCATGATTCGAGAGATCGTTGAACGCGAAGCTCCAGTCGCTTTGGTTACTTGAGACCAGCTCATCCCTCGATCAATCATATCCCGGATGAGTTGGTGCCTTTCCGTATCAGCCGGGCGACCTAGATAGCGACCCTCTGCCTTGGCTTTAGTCTTGCGCCTGCCTCCTTCGCCTATCCGCGTAGTCTTTTCTAGCGATGGCTGCCAGCATGTCCAACATCATGCTATTGAGCGCTTCCATCATACGAGAGGTAAGCTCATCGCTCTGCTCCATCATCATCCATGAAGTGGGGAGGTCTAGTGCTACCACCCTCACGCCTCGATCCGAGATAGTTCTTTTGAGTCGCCCCCAGTCCTCCGCATTTAAACGGCTCAGACGGTCCACTTGTTCGACTAGGAGCACATCTCCAGACAAACAATCATCTAAAAGACGAAAAAGCTCGGGGCGCTTCAAACTGGCTCCGGATTCATTTTCGATATACCAAGCTGCAATTCTGAGCCCTCTCTCATCCGCAAAATGTTCTAACTGTTTTCGCGCCCTGTGCGCATCCTGCTCTTTGGTCGATGCTCTTAAATACCCCCTGACGTACATTCCACCTCCGGTTCGATTTACATGGTTCTATAAAATCGGTTCGGTTTGTGTGGTGCAATTTAATTATCGAACCAAGGTAGCGTTCGCCCGAAACTAGTTCTGTATAGGTATACCTTATTAGCACTTACATCTCTGGTTGAGGCTCACAGAGTTTTTCTGATAGAAATATCCGGTACACTAGAAAGACTTCCAGCCTCTCAGAAGAACTTATATTCTCCCTTCAGCCAAAATCAGAGGGATACTTGCCGAAATTCATTACCCGAACAAGGCACTCAAAACGCTAAACCAACGTTCCAAAAAATCGATGATGGATAACCTGATAAAAATGAAAACACTTTCAACTATAAAAGGCGATCTACTCCATCGCCATTTCGGCGAAGATACATTTGCAGAGTTCAAGTCTATTTCTACGATAAGTGACCTTTACATCGTCACTTATTCATCAATGAGAACCCTGAGAAGTACAATATCGTTTATTTTTGAAAACTTTGCAGAAAAGTCTGCAAAGGCAACGATCGTAATTGGGATTAAGGGAATCAATGATGATGCAGCTATCATATTTAAAAGGGCTATAAATTTTTTAGGATCACTAAATCACTCACACCTTACAATTTACCTTCACACCAGATGCCACATCAAGCTTATCGCAGCTGACAACCTACTATACCTGGGAACACAAAACATATCCGGAACATCCAACTCCTTCATTGAGAACTCAGAAAAAAATTTTAAAGAGGTATTCAATGATCATGAGATTATTATTCGCATTGATGAAGATGGCAGGTCAACAGCAGGGAAAATTATAGGCGAGCTGACATCGGACACACATAGTTGCTTTCGTGTGCTCAGAAGAGGTGATATTGCCACTATTTCATTAGAAAAAATCAGAAATTCTTACATGCAAGAAACTATCAAACGTCATTTTGAGTCCATCAAGATACATGCTTCTAATTTCATTGAAATTGAAAGACACATTGATTCAGACTACTATGACTTTGATGAAGAGCATTCAAAAGATATCATCAAACTACTCTCGTCTATCAGCCTGTCAGTATCACGTGACCAACACGACAAGAAATTAAGGGAGCTTCTGAAATTAGCAATTTCCGAAGAAGACCTGAATTATTTATTCTATGACTACAAAGATTCTATATATTCCGCTATAAGGGATATGCAGAAAGATGAAGTTCCAATAACCCAAAGCATTAATTATCAAGAAGCAATCTCTTGTTTAAAGGAGACAGACATTGATCGGCTAGATTTTGGATTGCCTTACTTTAATGAACTCATAACTTCTATTAAAGATGAGATTCACTTTGCAGGAGCGACAGATATTCCAACATACCTCGAACACATGAGACACCACGTCGTGAGCCAACTAAACTCGAATCAAGGGCAGTATGACTTAAATAGAGTGATTGATGATGAAGGGTTTGCTTCATTTGAAAGCATTGAAGCGGGAATATGCAACAACGAAATCAGTCAATCAGACCAGCTCGATACACTCCGAAAGGAATTGAGTTTTTTTGTTAACAACATTGCCAAGCAGATCGTTTCAGCCTTAATTGAGTTCATCAAACTAAAACTTGATGAAGCTTATAATGCTATTCTGGCATGCATAGACGAAGTAAAGGGCAATCTATCAAGATTAGAGCCTACCTGAAGGGCGATTGATAACTGGGAAACTAGTGCGGCCTATCCGACCCGTTCGAGAACTGGTCGCGCCTTCCTTTTCCTTAACAGTCTAAGCGATGCGTAACTTATACGAAACAAAGTCTCGTTATGGGAGAGCATATCATGCCGGGCTCGAATCCCTGTGATATTCCGCAATGGCACGCCATTCGAAGAGAGGGCGTTTTAGCACACAACCGGGGCTGTTTATGGTCAGTTAGCTGGAGCGATATATGGGATTTCTACTGAATGGGTTTCCAAACTAAAATTTAGAGAGCTTATTGAGATATACGCTTTGGGGCTTGCTGCAGCATCACGAGCTGGAATTGTCGACGGGGGCTTTGATTAAAATGGCAAAGCTCCGTCGACCACTGATGCTAGATTAGTCTGAAACGGTGATCGAGGCGGGCGTAATGAGTGTTGGACTCCGTCTGGTCATTGGATCACTCATTCTTACTGAGTACCCCCTGTCGAGATACTGCTTAATCTCACGGAGTGAGGTCACCTCGACCTGGTCTTCTTCGAACCTTGTTTTGCTCACGATATAGAAACCATCAGCATTCTGATGTGGCGTGAAGATTGAACCAGCTTGCTTGCCACGTGCAACTCGATATTCGATTTTCATTTTGTCGTTCCTGAGTTTTTGTTTTTCTGCATGAACCTCTGAAGTAGCCGCTATTGGGTCCATTGTCTGTACTTGTAGGATAAGGTGCGCGACATGTTTCACGAGCGAATCCCGTTTCTCTTCTATCGTGTCTGGGTTAGTTTTGGTTGAAAGGGCAGAACGTTCCTTTTTTTCACAAAAATATGCTATCCGCTCCGAATTTGCGCCCGATGCATGCGGTAACCCGAACAAAACGCGGTTCGATGAGATGAGTCCCAAGTTAATGAGCTTTCTAAAGACTTCGTCAACTCCAGTCCCCAGAGGTATAAAAACGGCGTCGTTGGGCAGGATTGCGATTTCCTCTTTCAACCCGTTCAAAGCCTGGTTCCACAGATATTCGTTCGTCGTCATTGAACGTCCGCCAGAGTAGTTCTTTCCGGCGTCGAGAACCGGGTTTCTCAATGCAGATGTATAATGAACGAAATCATTATGCGCGCCGAACAGCCCGCTGCACGCCTCGATTTTCAGGTACTGATTAAGTCCGATGTAGTCCAGCATCATGGCCAAGTTCTTTCGCATTGAGCCAGCAAAACTACTGCTAGCCTTGGCCTCTTGAAGGGCTTCCGCCCACTCCAGACCGCGTTGCAATCCCGCTTGGGTCGTCTTCAGCGCGATCATCGCTTGTTGGATGCCTGGCGTGATGCCACAAATTACTACTTTGGCGCTCGCGTTGATGTGTTCAAACGGGGCGTAGTAAGTCGTGTAGCGCCCGCTTTCAGATAGCTTGAGTTCACTGGGTAAACGGTCATCACAAAGTGTGATGCTCTGAACTATGTTTTGCAGATTTTCCATTTTCTTGTTCCTTTTTAGGTCAGTGCTCAAAGCGTGCTGATCTGATTTCCCTGGCGAGAGTCACTATGCGTCCATCATCTCCAACCACTGCAGTCATGGGTGCTGGATTGTCTAAAGTTCGCTGGAGCTTTTTCAAAGCTCGTTGTAGTCGTTTCTTCTCATGGTTTTCAATGGACAAAAGGTAACATCCGCCTTTTTGTTCTCTTACCTCACCGTAGAGCATCAGGAAATCAAGTAGCTCATCGCCGACGGCTCGTTGACTAGCCCTCATAGCAGCGTGTCCGGACAAAGAATAGTTCAGTTCAGCTTTCACAGTGACCACTCCTCTATCGCTGCAATCATTGCGTTAACCTCTTGTTCGGACTCTGGTAACTGAGTGGGTACATAACGGCGCCGTTGGTTGAGCCAGCGATTGGCTTCAGAAGTATCAACCACCGTTGCGCTTTCGTAAGATTTGGTGGTTTTTATTGGGGTCTTACTTTTTGGAGAAGCCGCATTTCTCACGCTCAGCTCCCGCATGCGGGCAAGAAGTGCAACTTCATGAACGGAAAGCTCCCATTCTGTTCCCGTTAATCGATAGTGGTCTAGTCGGGACCGAGCGGCGACGGCATTGATAACGGAGTGCAGTCCCGGAGAGGGGGATTTCTGGGAATATGAACATGAAGCAGGCAACTCCGTCATTTTGAGGCAAGAGTCCAAATAGAAGAGCATTGTGGATGTAGCTTCCCTGGCAGCTATGCCCCCGGTTGCCCCATTTTCTTTGATGAAAAATGGTATCCCTTCGAACGCATATCGATACATTGCCTTGGCGCAATAGGTATCCAAGAGTGGCTCTTCTCCCATTGGCATCGACAAATTGGACAGCGTCAACCACTCGAATAGTGGGTCCTCGCAACTCTCCATTAACTCTTGCTCCAGAGTCGCCCAATTTAGCTTGGGCGACTCTTTGTCAGCCTGCTCACGGATTCCAGAGGGTATTGCAAGGTAGCCCCATGGTGTTTCTCGTTCAGTAACCATACATCTCTCCAATATGATGTCCGTTCAATGTTCAAGTATCATAATCTTATAATATTATACTGGCAACAAGTTTTGGTATCATTTTATTTGAAGGCAGTGGATGTTCAGTCGATTGCTGAAATTTTTGGAGCGATTAGATTTTCTCTAGAGTGGGTCGCCAGACTTGTTGTTGAGGTGTTGAGGTGTTGAGGTGTTGAGGTGTTGAGGTGTTGAGTGGAGACAGGGCAGCCAGGTTGGTGCTTCAGGGGAGTAAGTAGGATTAACAGAACGCTTAATCCTACTGGTAACAACTCCCCCCGGAATTTGATCAATCCAGCAATTTCGCCGCGGCTTCAAGGTGCTCTTCCGTGGAGTGCACGTAATCCATAGTCGTCGTGATGCTCGCATGCCCCAACCACTTCTGGATGCTCTTGAGGTCGATGTTATTCTCCGAGGCGCGGGTAGCAAAAGTGTGTCTGAGCCCATGGTATGTTCTGCCCGCCCCAATGCCTGCCTGCTTTCGCATGCGCCTGAACATCACATGAAGTTGGTTGTAGGGCTTGATACCGTCACTAGCAGCCTGTCGGACTTAACCTGACAAATCCGCTGTGAGATAATCGCACGGCCTTAATCACGACTGGATACTGATGATGAGCCGCTTTGTAACCGCAGACCGAGATACCCCCTATCTTTTCCCT
>Ga0307487_1002583_pt1 | contig 11424 bp, 9 predicted proteins | sample CBIW12metaG_FD_203665 | JGI IMG/M metagenome (GOLD analysis project Ga0307487, IMG submission 203665) | Sea-ice brine microbial communities from Beaufort Sea near Barrow, Alaska, United States - CBIW 1.2 | ecosystem: Environmental > Aquatic > Marine > Coastal | place: USA: Alaska | collected... | reverse complement strand
CGGGCGCCCCGGCCCTCAGCCCTTCCTCAGCCAAGGAGACACCGTGACCACCTCGCTCACCAACGTCATCGACCAGCCGCCGTCGGGACGCACGCGCGCCGTGCTGCTGGACTGCCATGACTACGCCCAGACCGTGTTGCTGCAGGGCAAGCCGGTGCCCTGGCAGGAGCCGATGGCCTACTCCAATTTCTTCGGACAGGCGCAGGCCCTGCTCAAGTCCGATGTCGTCCTGCTCAGCCTCGATCGCTGGTACGCCCATCACCTTGCAGAGAACCTCGACCTGCAGTCGGCGATGGGCGCGAGGTCTCGAACGGGCTACGCCCTGCGCACACTCCTCGCCGACACCGCGCTGCTGTCCGCCGTCACGGAATTCGCAACCACGTTCAGCAAGACCCAGCGTGCGCCCATCGTGCTGCAGATTCCCTCGCCGATGCAGTGGCTGGCCCGCACGCACCACTTCTCCGGCACGACGGATGTCTCGGATCTCGACGCCGACAACGGCGAAAACGCCTCGATGTACGTGGCGGACTGGCTCCGCAACTTCGCGGCCCTGCCTCTGGCGGGCGTGCTGCTCGACGACCGCACGCTGCCAGGCGCACCGGACACGACGCCAGTGCCCCTGGAGACGTATTCGCCCATTGCCAACGTCACGGAGCACTACCAGTGGACGCTGGCATTGCGCACGTCGAGCGGAATAGACGTGCACGGGGCATCCGCCTCGGGCGCCATCATTCGACCCGGCTTTTGGCTGGACGCCGATCAGGTACTGCCCGACGGCGACTTTCTGCTCGGGGAGATCCCGCCAGGGGCTGTGCCGGAGGACGTGCTCAACCGCATTCCGGCGCTCGCCTGAGCCCGCTCGTGCGGGTGTCGGTAGGCGGGCGTACACGACATGCGATGACGGCTCGGGGCGTCTATGCCTTCTTCGCTGCGGCCTTCGCCGCTCGTTTCGTCTCTCGGACCCGGCCCAGGGACTCCGCATCCACGATGTCGGCGACGGAACGAAAGCTACCCTCCTCCCCGTAGGCACCGGTTACGGCACGCCACCCCACCGCGGTTATCCCGAGCCGTTTGCCCAGCAGGGCCAGGAAGATTTTCGCCTTCTGCTCGCCGAAACCGGGCAGCGCCTTCACTCGGCGCAGGATCTCGGCGCCGTCGGGTTCTCCGCGCGTCCACAGGGCGGCGGCGTCCCCGTCCCAGTCGCGCACGATGGCGTCGGCCACGGACTGGGTTCGCCCGGCCATCGACCCCGGATATCGGTGCACGGCGGGCGACGTACGGAACACCTCAACGAAGGCGTCGGCATCGTAGTCGGCGATCGCCTGCGGCTCGAGGGTACCGATCCGGTCGCGGATCTTGGCCGGCCCGGCGAAGGCGGTTTCCATGGCAATCTGCTGGTCGAGGAGCATTCCGATAAGCAGGGCAAACGGGTCTTCGCTCAGGAGGGTGTCGGCGGCGTCATCGCCCGTGATGTGCAGCGTCATAGCCCCATTCTGCCACCGACTCCGCACGCTCCCTTGATCACAACAGGCTCGATCCCGGCGCTGGTCGTCTCTCGAGGGCCTCGACACCCGGCGCCGTCTACGGCGCGCCTCGCGACGAACCCGGCCCGTCACCGACCTCGACCCACTGCCGTTCTGAGTATCACGACATCCAGCTGTCTCGATGACTTCTAGTCGGGGATGATCCTCTTGCCGAAGCTCACGGCCGGGTCGGCCTCGTAGCCGAGCGCGCGCTAGAAGGCCACCGCCTGCTCGTTGACCCAGCCACGGTGTCCGTCGTATTCGGCCACTGTGCCGACGAGGAACAGCTCCGGTTGAACCGTGAGTTTGCGTTCAATGTCGAGTCGCGGGTTGTTGTGCGGGCGGGTCAGGCCGCAGTCGTGCCATAACTCGACAACCGCCTCGGTGTCGGTTCGCTCGAACGTACGGATGATCATGCTGACCAGTGTCACACCCCGATCACCGGCGTGTTATCCACGCACCCGACGGTGCCACACGAGGCGGATCGCTCGCCATGCGCCGGTCGACCACAGCGCCCACACCACCAGAGCCGGTTGGAAAAGAAGCCGGATGAATCGATCTCGATCAGTGTTGAGCCCGAATGCGTCGGTACGAGTGACGTACTGCGAGATGTTTCCGGGGAAAACAGCGATGAAGAAGCCGGCAACCACACACCCGACCAGCACGCGGTGCTTCGCAGCAGCGAGCAGCGCGACTCCGAGAGTGATCTCGACAGCTCCGGAGCCGAGAACGACAAGGTCGCGATCCATCGGCACCCATGCGGGAACCTGAGCCTGAAATTCGCCCCGCGCGACGGTCAGGTGGGTGGTTCCGGCGAATGCCAGTGCAAGCCCGAGCGCGATCCGTCCCACGGTGCGCAGAACGGAGCGTCTGCCGATCTGGAGGGGAGCCCGAGGGGCCTTCGTGGTCATTCAAAAACGCTAGCAGCGACCTGGGGTTTCCGACATTCCTTTTCCCACCCAGGATGCCATCGAACTGCTCTCCCCGCTGCCGGGCGACCACTACGTCTTGAGCGCCGACATGCCGGGCATCGACCCCGGATCGGTCGACATCGACAACATCAGCGCCACCTACAACAACGGCGTGCTGACCGTGACGATCCCGGTGACCGCAGCCGCCAAGCCCCGCCGCATCGAGGTAAAGAGCGAGGGCGATCCAATACTGCAGGTCAAGGAAAGATCCGAGGACCGCAGAACAAACGCCTGAGTTCAGGATGAGGGAGGCCCGGGAGATTGCCTCCCGGGCCTCATCGCTCGGTCCTGACCGCTGCCACTCGAGCCCTGACCCCCGTTGAGGGGACGCCGCAGGCATTGACGTATGCCCCGAGCGGGATAAGGCTGACCCCACACGGGGTGAGACCGCCCAAAAATCCCCAGGCGCGCCGCCCCCAGCGAAGGGCATGTCAATGCGCGCATCCGCCCGATCGGGCTCGCTTCTGGCCGTTGCTGTCGCTCTCGCCATGGTGTGGACCTTGATCGGGTCGCCCGCCACGCCGGCGCTCGCCGCGCCCTGCGACGTTCCCATTGCCAATCCGGTTGCCTGTGAAAATACCAGGGCGGGCGCACCGGCCTCCCAATGGGATGTCTCCGGCTCCGGAAGCGCCGCCATCCAAGGTTTCGCCACGGACATGAGCGTGAACGTGGGGGGCCGGATCGGGTTCAAGGTCGACACCACCGCCGCGGCGTTCCGCATCGACATCTACCGCCTCGGTTTCTATGGCGGCACGGGGGCCCGATCGATTGCGACCATCTCGAGCACGGTTCCACGGCGTCAACCCGTGTGCCTGAGCAACACCGCCACCGGGCTCGTCGATTGTGGGAACTGGACCGAATCGGCATCCTGGACCGTGCCCGGCGACGCCGTGTCCGGGGTCTACATCGCGCGACTGGTGCGCACGGACGGCCCGACCGGCGCCAGTCACGTGGTCTTCGTCGTGCGCAACGACGCGAGCACCTCCGCCCTCCTGTTCCAGACCTCAGACACCACCTGGCAGGCGTACAACCAATATGGCGGGAACAGCCTGTACACCGGCTCCCCCGCGGGCCGGGCGTACAAAGTCAGCTACAATCGGCCGTTAACGACGCGGGCGACCGCGCCGGAGGACGCCGTATTCAATGCCGAGTACCCGATGATCCGGTGGCTCGAGGCCAACGGCTACGATGTGAGCTACACCTCCGGGGTCGACAGCGACCGGCGAGGCGCTCTGATCGGCAACCACGGGACCTTTGTCTCGGTCGGCCACGACGAGTACTGGTCGGCCACGCAGCGCACGCACGTCGAGGCGGCCCGGGAGGCCGGAGTGAATCTGGCGTTCTTCAGCGGAAACGAAGTGTTCTGGAAGACCCGCTGGGAGTCCTCGATCGACGGTTCCGGCACCGGCCACCGCACCCTGGTCAGCTACAAGGAGACCCACGCGAACGCCAAGATCGATCCGACGAGCGTCTGGACCGGCACCTGGCGGGACCCGCGTTTCAGCCCGCCCTCCGACGGCGGCCGCCCCGAAAACGCCCTGACCGGCACCTCCTTCACTGCCAACTGCTGCACGACGCAGATGCGGGCCACCGGCGCGTTCAAAGACCTGCGTTTCTGGCGAAACACCCGGGTGGCGACGCTCGGCGCCACCGCGTCGACCCAGCTCGGATCGAACACCCTCGGCTATGAATGGGATGAGGACCCGGACAACGGATTCCGGCCGGCCGGGCTCGTCCCGATGTCGAGCACCACCGTGGGCGGGATGGACGTGTTGCAGGACTACGGGTCCTCCTATGCCACCGGCACGGCCACCCATGCGCTGACGTTGTACCGGGCCTCGAGCGGCGCCCTGGTCTTCGGGGCCGGCACGGTGCAGTGGTCCTGGGGCCTGGACGGCACCCACGACCGCGGCGCCACGACGCCCGACGCGGCCATGGCTCAGGCGACCGTCAACGTGTTCGCCGACATGGGCGCGCAGCCCGACACCATCCGTGCGGGGATTTCCCGGGCCTCGAGCTCGGGCGACACCGTCCGGCCGACCTCGGTCATCACCGCGCCGGCCGCGGGCGCCGTTCCCGCCAACAGCACGATCACCATCTCCGGCACGGCGTCGGATGCCGGCGGCGGCGTGGTTGCCGCGGTCGAAGTCTCGACCGACGGCGGCACGACCTGGCACCGGGCCACCGGAACCGCTGCGTGGAGCCACAGTTGGCGCACGCCGAGTTCCGGCTCGGCCACCATTCGGACCAGGGCCGTGGACGACAGTGCCTGGCTGGAAAACCCCGGCACCGGGGTGACCGTGACGGTCGGCGGGACGGCTCCACCGGCGGCGTGCCCGTGCAGCCTGTGGCCGTCCACGACGGTGCCCGCCGTGCCCGCCGACTCCGACATCTCGGCGGTCGAGCTCGGGGTGCGCCTGCGCGCCGATACCGCCGGCACGATCTCCGGGGTGCGCTTCTACAAGGGCCCCGGCAACACCGGCACCCACACCGGGCGGCTCTGGAGCGCCGCCGGGGCGTTGCTGGCCACCGCTACGTTCACCGGTGAGACGGCCAGCGGCTGGCAGCAGGCATCCTTCCCCACGCCCGTCGCCGTGACCGCCGGAACCGCCTACATCGTCTCGTACCACGCCCCCGTGGGCCGTTACGCGGCCGCGAACGGATTCTTCACCACCGGCTACACCAGCGGGCCGCTCTACGCGTTCCGCGACGGCGAGAGCGGGGCCAACGGCGTCTACCGCTACGGCAGCGGCGGAGTCTTCCCCACAAACACGTACCAGTCCTCGAACTACTACGTCGATGCCGTGTTCAACACCAGCACGACACCGCCTCCCCCGGCGGACACCACACCGCCCACCCTCACCGCGCGCACCCCCGCCGCCGGAGCCACCGGTGTCGCCACAGACACCACCGTCACCGCCACCTACAGCGAAGCGGTCACCGGCGGAACCCTCAGCCTCGCAGCCGGCACCACCCCCGTCGCCGGCAGCCAAAGCCTCGACAGCACCAACCGCATCCGCACCTTCACCCCCAGCACCGCCCTCACCCCGAGCACCACCTACACCGCGACCGCCGCCGGAGCAGCGGATGCCGCCGGCAATACCATGACCACCACCACCTGGACCTTCACCACCGCCGCCGCCACGCCACCACCCCCGACCGCAACCTGCCCGTGCAGCCTGTGGCCGTCCACGACCGTGCCCGCCGTGCCCGCCGACTCCGAGACGGCGGCGGTGGAACTCGGGGTGCGTTTCCAATCGACGTCCGCGGGCTTCATCACCGGCATCCGCTTCTATAAGGGAGCCGGCAACAACGGCACCCACCTGGGGCGGCTCTGGACGAGCGCCGGCGTGCAGCTGGCCACGGGCACCTTCACCGGCGAGACTGCCAGCGGATGGCAACAGCTCACTTTCGCCACGCCCGTGCAGATCACCGCAGGCACGGTGTATGTTGCGTCCTACTACGCTCCCGTCGGCCGATACGCCTTCGGTCAGGACTACTTCGCGGGCACGGTCATCACGAGCGGGCCGCTCTCCACGGCGACCGGGGCCAATGGGGTGTACCGCTACGGATCCGGGGGCGGATACCCCACCAGCACCTTCCGCTCGAGCAACTACTGGGTGGACGTGGTCTTCACGACGAGTTGATGCCCGTCGCGCTAAACGGGACAGTCGAGCCCGCACCGCTACCTTGTTCCTGACCTCAGATGGTGTGAATATCTGAGGTGTTGGCCTGTCGGGTCCGGCATAATTGTTGGCCCCGTCGTTGATGATCCGGGGGTGTTGTCACCGGACTCGATTGGTGTCGAGTGATCGCTGCCGAGACTTGACGCCGCAGACCACCGGCTCGCGCCCTCCGCTCGAAGTTCGGCCCCGCACCAGACCGTCAGGCGGGCCTCGGTCCTTAGGATGAGGTCATGACGATGCCGGTCCTCAGCACCAAGCTCTTCATCCCGATCTTTCGGCCCCGGGCCGTTGTTCGACCGGGTCTTGTCGGGCGGTTGCGTGAGGGCCTTCAGGCAGGCCGCAAGCTGACGCTCATCTCCGCACCGGCCGGTTTCGGCAAGACCACGCTGCTCAGCGAGTGGGTGGCAGATGCCCAGGGTCGGGATCCACAGCTGGGCGTGGGCTGGTTGTCGCTCGACGCGGGTGACAACGATCCGTCCCGATTCCTCACGTACCTCGTGAGCGCACTGCAGACGGCGGATCCCGCTCTCACTTCCGAGGCACTGCATTTCCCGCTTGCCTCGTTCGAACCGGCGTTGACGTCACTGATCAACGACGTCGCACAGAGCTCGAAAGAGATCATTCTGGTGCTCGACGACTTCCAGCTGATCGAGGAGAAGTCGATTCGTGACGCCCTCGTCTTCCTGCTTGATCGCCTGCCGTCGACCCTGCACCTGGTCATCGCGAGCCGCTCCGATCCACTCCTCCCGATAGCGCGACTACGCGCCGGCGGCGAACTCACCGAGTTGCGTGCGGCGGACCTGCGCTTCACACCCGACGAGGCCGCAACATTCCTCAACCAGATGGTGGAGCCGGAACTCTCCGCCGACGACGTCGTCGCGCTCGACAAGCGCACAGAAGGGTGGATCGCCGGCCTCCAGCTGGCAGCCCTGTCCATGCGCGAACTCACGGATGTTTCCGCCTTCATCAGCGGATTCACGGGCAGTAACCGCTTCGTCATCGACTACCTCGCCGAAGAGGTTCTGCAGCGCCAGCCCGATCACGTGCGCGATTTTCTGCTTCGCACCGCCGTACTGGACCGGCTTTGTGGGCCCCTCTGCGATGCCGTCACCGGGCAGTCGGGGAGCGGCCAGGTACTGGAATCGCTCGAACGGGACAACCTTTTCCTGGTTCCGCTGGATGACCGGCGGCAGTGGTACCGCTATCACCATCTCTTCGCGGATGTGCTGCGAGCGCGGTTGCTGAGGGATCAACCCGAGCGAATACCGCACCTCCACGCTCTCGCAAGTGAGTGGCACGAGCAGAATGACCTGCCGGAGGACGCCGTCACGCATGCGCTGGCCGCGAAGGATTTCGGGCGTGCGGCGGGGCTGGTCGAGGGCCTGGTGCCGTCGGTTCGTAAGAGCCGGCAAGACGCCACTTTCCTCCGCTGGCTGACGCTACTGCCGGAGGACATCATCGACCGCAGGCCCGTGCTCGGCGTCTACCGTGCCTGGTCGTCGCTCGTCTCCGGTGACGTGGCGGCCGTTGAACCCCGGCTGCGAGTCGCAGAGCGGGCACTGGCGGCCAAGACGGATGCTGGCACGCCAGCGCACGACTCGGTCGCCGGCGAGGAACTTCGAACGCTCCCGGTGACGATCGCTGTCTATCGGGCAGCCGCGGCACAAGCGCGCGGGGATGTGGCCGCCATGGTGACATACGCCGAGCAGGCCCTGGAACTCTCCGGGCCGGACGATCATCTGGGGCGCGGCGCTGCCGCCGGGTTCCTCGGGCTGGCGGCCTGGGCGACCGGCGATCTCGACGGCGGACTTCGGGCCTTCGGTGAGGTCAGAACCAGTCTGCATCTGGCGGGCAATCTGGCCGACGCGCTCGGGACGACGGTCGTATTAGCCGACATCCTCACCGCGCAGGGCCGGCTGCGGGAATCGCACCGGTCATACGAGCAAGCCCTGCAGCGGGCAGCCGAGCAGGGCGAGCCGCCGCCGCAGTCCACGGCCGATTTGCACGTCGGCATCGCTGATCTGCTCCGCGAGCGCAACGAACCACTCGCTGCCGCCGAACACCTCACGACGAGCGAGGCGCTGGGCGAGCCGGCGTCGTCGCACGAGAATCGCCATCGATGGTTCCTGGTGATGGCGCGAATCCGGCAGAGCATCGGCCAACTCGACGTCGCCCTTGATCTGCTTGCTACGGCCGAGGGCCTGTATCGGCGGGGCTTCTTCCCCGAGGTACACCCGATCGCCGCAATGAAGGCGCGGATCTGGATTGAACAGGGCAGGCTCGACGAAGCCCGAGACTGGGCCCGCGACCAGGGCCTGACCGCAGAAGACGACCTGAGCTACGTGCACGAGTTCGAGCACATCACCCTGGTGAAGCTGCTCATCGCCCAGCACCGGGCCGAGCCACGGGAGGACACGCTCCAGGCGGCCACGGGGTTGCTCGACCGACTACTCGCCGCCGCCGACGCGGGAGACCGCACCGGGAGCGTTATCGAGATTCTGATCCAGCAGTGCCTGGCAAATGAGGCGCACGGCCGCATTGTCCGGGCGCTGCCGCGCCTTGAACGCGCGCTCACCCTTGCCGAGCCGGAAGGCTACGTCCGACTCTTCGCCGACGAAGGTGCGCCCATGGCTGCGCTGCTCCGCGCGGCCGCCGACGCGCGAATCCTCCCGGACTACGTGGGTCGGCTCAGGCGGGCCATCGGGCAGACGGATGTCGACGTGGTCAACATCCGCGGCATCTCGGAAACATTGAGCGCGCGCGAGTTGCAGGTGCTCAGGCTGCTGGCGACCGAACTCAGCGGTCCCCAGATCGCCCGCGAACTCTATGTTTCACTCAACACCCTGCGCACCCATACCCGGCACATCTTCGGCAAGCTCGACGTCAACAGCCGCCCGGAGGCGGTCCGCCGCGCGACAGAGCTGGGTGTGATCTAGCCCGATCAGCGGATCGACCGGGTGAGCACCGGCCCAATCACCACCGCACAATCACCACGGTGATCACCATGTCGGGTGATGCCCCGTCACCACATGCCTCCGTAGATTCGCCTTGTCGTCAGGAACCCACCGGACGACGACACGCTATCGGAGATGAAACCATGACCATCACACCGTCCACCCTCACCCGGGCCGCTGCCGTAGCCGCCGCCCTGTCCGGCCTGATTTACATTGTCATTCAGTTCATACATCCTTCCGACGAGGTCGCTTCCCTCACCACCCAGGCCTGGGTGACCGTGCACAGCCTCAGCTTCGGCATGGCCGTGCTCGGCATGATCGGGCTCACGGGAATCTACCTCCGCCGGGTTCGAGAGTTCGGGCTGCTCGGCCTGATCGGATACGCCCTGTTTGCACTCTTCTTCGTGCTGCAATCGGCCTTCGTCTTCGCCGAGGCGTTCATTGCGCCCCTCGTCGCGGCGGATGCGCCGCAGTTCGCCGAGGACTTCGTCGGACTCTTCGGCCGGCACCCGGCCGTGACCGACCTCGGCCCCCTCGCCGCGCTCCCCGTGGTCGGAGCCGCACTCTACGTCGTAGGAGCCGTCGTGTTTGGTGTCGCCATCCTCCGCGCGCGCGTGATGTCGCGCGAAGCCGGCATCCTGTTGATAGCCGCCGCCGCGGTGACGCCCGTCGCCGGTGCGCTCCTCCCGCACACGCTCGAGCGAATGGCCGCCATCCCGATGGGCCTGGCCTTGATCTGGCTCGGGTTCTCCCTGTGGTCCGACCAGCGCAGGAACGCCGCACAGACGACCCCCGTTGGGCGCGGCACGCGACTCGACCCGACACCGGCGATCTGACCATCGACGCAGATTCCGTGCGAGGCGAAAGGCGCAGAGCGATGAGTGAAGATCATACGAGGCCACGCGAACACGACGAACCGGGCCGATATCAGATTCGCCTCCACGGGCAGCTCGATGCCGGTTGGAGCGACTGGTTCGAGGGCTTCACACTTACCAACGAGAGTGATGGAACGACCACCCTGACGGGCTCGGTCATCGATCAATCCGCCCTGCACGGAATGCTCCGGCGGGTCGGCGACCTCGGCATGACACTGGTCTCAGTCAACGTGCTGAGGTGAGCGAACTGTGACGCACGACACCGCTTCGACCCGAATACCCCGCCGCATTCGTCCACGGAGCTCTCATGCGGGGTGGATTGTGCCGACCGGGTTGATCCTCCTCAGCCTCATTCCCGTGCTGGCGGGGGCGGCCCGACTCACCGAGCTGACGGGCGGGCACGTCGTCACCCCGCAGAACGCCCGGTTCCTCGACTCCCCCGTGCCCATCGTGACGCACGTCGTGAGTGTGACCGTCTTCTGTCTGCTCGGGGCGTTCCAATTCGTCCCGGCACGGCGCCGTCGCGGCCGCCGCTGGCATCAGGTCGGCGGACGCCTTCTCATCCCCGCCGGTTTGCTCGCCGCCCTGTCGGGTTTGTGGATGGCGGGCTTCTACCCACACCCGCCCGGGGACGGCGCGCTCCTGCTCGGCTTTCGGCTGCTGTTCGGGTCCGCCATGCTGGCGAGCGTCGGGTTGGGGATTCGCGGGATTGTGCGGCGAGATTTCGTCCGGCACAGCCAGTGGATGACCCGCGCCTACGCCATCGGGGTGGGTGCCGGCACGCAGGCATTGGTCCTCATCCCCGAATCGATGATCTTCGGCCCCACCCACGAACTGGCCCGGGCCGTGTTCATGGGTGCCGCCTGGGTGATCAATCTCACGGTGGCTGAGTACGTCATCCGTCGCCGCGCCGCAGGCCAGAACCCGTTGGCGCGGGCGGACGATGATTGGGCGCGCAATCGAGGGACATGACGACCGGCCGACGATTCCCTTTGCTCGCGGCCGGGGCTTTAATGCAGGGTCCTGATCCCCGGCATTCGTTGTACCGAGATCGAGACGACAGACATCCGGGCTTCTTGCGGGCCCGTTGACACAGGCAACATTCACCCTCTGCTCGGTGAACGCATTCCTCCCCGACCCCGGAGTCATCGACTATTCCGCCGCGAAGGCAGGCGTGTGGAACCTGTCGAAATCTCTCTCCAAGGAGTTCGGCAACCGCGGTCTCCGCGTCAACACCATCAGCCCCGGACCCGTTTCGACGCCGCTCTGGTTAGGCACGACCGGAGTCGCGGCAAGACCGCACGCACCGCGTGGATGAGCCCGATGGCCGAGAACTGCAGTGCCTCCAACGCCAGCTCCGGAGTCATCTCGAGCACTGGCTTCAGGTAGTCCCGCGACGGGAGCGGGCTGTACTG
>Ga0307487_1002581_pt1 | contig 11429 bp, 11 predicted proteins | sample CBIW12metaG_FD_203665 | JGI IMG/M metagenome (GOLD analysis project Ga0307487, IMG submission 203665) | Sea-ice brine microbial communities from Beaufort Sea near Barrow, Alaska, United States - CBIW 1.2 | ecosystem: Environmental > Aquatic > Marine > Coastal | place: USA: Alaska | collected... | reverse complement strand
GCCTATGCGGCCAGATCACGGTCATAAAATGCTTGATGATTTGAAGAAGAAAACTAATCCTGGATATTCTGCTATTGGTCGTTTAAGAGGCTTAGCTGAATTGAGGGGGCTAGAAATGGGCATTAGGGAATCTAACTCTTAAATTATTGATCTATTATTTCTCAATGTATGAATTAATAATGAAACTCGTTTTAATTTTTTTATATGGATAATCGATTATAATTCATTTGAAAACATTTTTTTATCACATTCAGGTTTTCGAAAAGTGATAGATTTAGTTGGTCCTTTCATAATATCTCGCTTGCTTGCTAAAAGTATGATAGAGCCCAAGTCAGAAAAAACAATTAATATTTGTTTAATTATTAGTGAATCTTTACGAGACAATGTATGCTTATTTCGATTTTAAAAGGGCTTAAAATGTTAACCTTAACATAGCTAAAGAATGGGCTAAATATAATATTCAGTTAAATGAAATTCAACTTGGATATACCCGTTTATAAATTCTCACTATCTACAAAAAAATAATTTTTTTGTAGATAGTGAGAATTTTTGCATCTCTTTTATGCCAAACAACTTAGCAATTTGCCATTTGAGTATATTCTAAGTATTTGCTTCTTCTTATTCCAATACGATTTGATTTTTCCTGCCACACTTTTTATTTTGATGTATAAGGACCAAGTAAAATCAGGATCGGATTAGACAAAATAGCCAAGAGGGGCGGTTTGCTGGAGTAATTTAATGTCATTACCGGATTTGTAATAATATTTATGACTTGAATCCAGCTGATTGATGAAGAGATTTAAAGATATCAAATTATTATAAGGATAAATTATTAAGGTATTGCAGTCTGAGCACTTGAATTCCTGTTATTATAAAATTTATTTAACAAATAATTTTGTTTTTGTAATATTTATGATGTAAGTTTGGGCAATCGGTTGCATTAAATAGATTGTTAAATTTGTATGCGGACACGGAAGTATTGAAATTTTATAAAAGTCGAATAAAAAATGTTCCATTAAGCCGTTAGTTTTAAAATTGTGGGTGCGCACAGTTGGAATCAATCTATAAAGTTTTTATAAACAAATCTGAAATCACTAAATGTTCAAAAGAATAAAAATCAAGATAATGTTCGCTTTAAGTATTGTGGGGCCAGGGTTATTTTTGATAGGATATAATATAGGCACTGGAAGTGTAACCACCATGGCCAAGGCAGGTGCCGAGCATGGAATGACTTTATTGTGGGTTATTATTCTTTCCTGTCTATTTACTTATATTTTAATGGTCGCCTATGGAAAGGTAACTCTCGTTACAGGAAAGTCTGCCCTTTTTAATATTAAAACAGAATTAAGTGGAGGTAAATGGTTGGCATTGTATATCTTGATTGCACTTATTATAGGTGAGTTATTGGCGTTGATAGGAATCATGGGGATAGTTGCCGACCTGTTGCAGGAAGGTGTCCGTATGGTTACGGGACTGGTAGTGCAAACCGGGTGGATCATATTGATCTTGATAACTTCGTTATCTATTTTGTTTTGGTTTGGGAGATACAAGATATTCGAAAAAGTTATGGCCATTATGGTTATCTTAATGGCTTTCTGCTTTTTAGGGGTGTTTTTTATGGTAAGTCCATCCTTTACGTCTATTGCAGGGGGAATAGTTCCAACAATTCCGGATGTACCGGGAGCATTTGCACTCGTCGCAGCAATAGCTGGTACTACTTGTTCCGCTGCTGTTTTTATTCTTCGCAGTACAGTCATTCTTGAGAAAGGATGGACCATCAAGAATCTAAAGAATGAGAAAATAGACGCGTCTTTTTCCGTGTTTATGATGTTTTTGCTGAGTGGTTTAATTATGGCTGTTTCAGCTGGAACACTTCATTTGATGGGACTAAAATTGGATAATACACTGGAATTAATCAGTCTTTTTGAACCAATAGGAGGGAGGATGGGAGCTTTCTTGCTTATTTTAGGCATCGCTGGTGCGGGCCTCTCCTCGATATTTCCTATAGTTTTGATTGCTCCCTGGTTAGTTTCTGATTATACGGGCAAACCTCGAAACATTCAGTCCCCTATGTTTAGGGTGCTTATCGGGATAGGGTTGTTAATTGCTTTCGGTTCAATATTCCTTGAACAGAGTCCTACGATTTTGATGGTCTTCGCCATGGTTTTCCAAGCTGTTATTTTGCCGGCTGTCGCAATTCCTGTGTTCATTCTATTGAACAGAAAGGACATCATGAATAAAAATAAAGCATCTCTAGGGATGAACATAGGATTGGTAGCTGTAATAGTGTTTTCTATCATAACAACTTATTTTGCAATCACAGAATTTTTATAAACAAAAATTAATAGAAAAATTATGAAAAAATCAATTAACACGTTCGTTAAAGATAAACTTCAAGTTAAAATCTATGATGATAAAAGTCAAATGGGTAGTGCTGCCGCAGATTTTGTAGCAGAAAATTTACAGAAAGCTATTAAAAAGAATGGCTCGGCAAATTTGATTCTGGCAACAGGAGCTTCTCAATTTTCTTTTCTGGAATCTTTTATTCAGAAAGATTTGGATTGGGAAAAAATTTCTGTTTTTCATTTGGATGAATATGTAGGAATATCCGACGAACATCCTGCCAGTTTTCGGAATTTTCTCAAAGAACGAATTATTAATACTGTTAAACCAGGCCAGACTTATTTTATAAATGGAGATGCAAATAATTTGGAAGAAGAGATAAAAAAATATGAAACTCTATTGCAAAAGCATCCTATTGATGTTGCTTGTATCGGGATTGGTGAGAATGGACATATTGCATTTAATGACCCGCCTGTAGCAGACTTTAATGATCCTCGTTTGGTGAAAGTAGTTAAACTGGATGAACTCTGCCGAAAACAACAAGTTGGGGAAGGTTGGTTTTCTTCATTAGAGGAAGTGCCTAAGGAGGCAATTACACTTACCATTCCGGCCATCATGAATTGTAAGAGTATAAGCTGTGTAGTTCCTGAAAAGAGAAAAGCGCAAGCAGTTTACAATACCTTAAACAGTAAAATTAGCACTAGTTGTCCTGCCACAATCTTGAGAAATCATTCGAACACTGTTTTATTTCTTGATAAGGATTCTTCATCAAGTCTTTGAAGGTATGATGAATTTTAGAGTAGTATTTGTTAAATTATCACAGCTATCCAAAAGTTTTAGAAAAAATCTAAATTTCCTTTGTTAGGCACTGTTTTTATCTGAATATTTTGTTTAATTGCCTTGAAAAATAATTCTATATCCCATCTTTTTTTATACAAATCTGCAATAGTTCTAGCTGTCCAGTCCAAGTTGTTTGTAATGATATGGATAACTTTGTTCTCATCTTCTTTGTAAACGCTCACTAATCTTAATTTATGCTCATTTATTCTTGATGTCTGGGTATAATTGGAATAGGATAATGGCTCTTTCGGTTTGTTTTGAGCTCCAGTCTCCTAGTGATTTAAATAACAAAAAACAATTCTGGCCAGAATTGTTTTTCTGGTATCACCATTGTCAAGGTATACCGATTTATAGCTCATATTTTTGTTTTTTGCTTGTTGTATTTCTTGATTTTCCTGATCAATTGCATCCCAGCGATGCTTGATTCTAATATCCTGTAGCGCCTCAATAGCCAGTTTCTGAACGTGAAAGCGATCAGTTACCTGTATTGCTTTTGGAAAGCATTTTTTTGCAATATACTTCATCGTAGGAGCCATATTCAGGGTTATTTCAGTTACTTTATTCCTTAGCGTTAATAGGATTTTAAGTAATTGTTAACTATTGGACTCCAGAAAATCCGAGTAACGAGTTTCCAAGACCAAATTCCAATCAAGATAGTCCATTGGACAGTAGTGTTTTGAGCTACATAGATGCTTCATTTGTCAGGATTCGTAATATTACACTTGGTTATGATTTTGAAAGAAAGATCATAGAACCATTAAGGCTTGAAAGCTTTAGGTTATATGCCACGGCTCAAAATCCTTTCCTTTTTGCTTCAGAAGATTTGGATGGCATAGATCCAGATATTTCGGATGATGACAACTATACCCCAAGTCCAAGGACATTTCTATTTGGCATCAATGTTTCTTTTTAATATAACTCCCCTTAAAGGACTGATAAGGCAATATATTCCTAAAAAAACCGACTTCTCTTTAATCAGTGATGATTATATTTGTTATGTTCAAAATAAAATCAACAATAGACCAAGAAAACGTTATGGTCACCATTCACCTTTAGAAAAAATGGAAAAATTATTGTTTAACTAAAAAGTTGCGTTTGTGACTTGAATCCTGTTTTTAATTAAAGGATCTTTCTCTAATAATATGTTTTATTGGTTAGCAATTTTTATCATATATTTTTTACATCAATCTCCTTTGTATTCCCAAGTTATTAATACGGAAACCAATAAATATGATAATATTAGGAATACCAGTGAGTTTTCTCAAGACCTGGTATCGTTTTTTCTTGATTGCAGTTCCTGTGACAATTCTTATATTCGACAACAAATAAACTTTGTGAATTATGTTCGGGATGTACAATTGGCACAGATAAACGTTTTTATTACAAGACAAGCTACTGTCAGCGGTGGCCTAACCTTTACAATATCATTTATTGGTAAAAAAGATTTTGATGGAATTAATAATAATTTGACATATACCTCAATAAAAACCAATACAGAAGATGAAATAAGAAAAGGTCTTAGCGAGAAGATTCTATTGGGATTGGTACCGTATATCTCTCATACTTCACTTGCTGAAAAGATTTCAATTTCCATTTCAGGACAATCAAGTGAGCAAAGACATGTAATCGATCCATGGAATAATTGGATTTTTGAAGTTTACGGGGGTATTAATTTTGCAAAAGAAACAAGTAAAAGTTCTCTCAATTTAAGATATGGATTTTTTATTGACTATGTAACAGATAAATGGCGCATCCGCATGCGACCCTATTTTAATTATAATCAGGAAACTTTTATAAAAGAAGGGGGAGATATCCTAAGTGTGTTGCGTAGGGATGGATTTGAAGGAAAGTTTATTCGTAGCATTAGTGATCACTGGTCTGTAGGTTCTTTTACAACTATTATTTCCAATACTTATGAGAATATTGATTTGGGATATAGGGTTGCTCCCGCGATAGAGTATAGCCTTCTGCCATATAAAAAGGCGCTCCGCAAAGAATATACTATTGCCTATAGCATTGGATACCTTCATCAAAGATATTTGGAAGAAACTATCTATAACAAAAAAAAGGAATCTCTCTACAATCAATCCCTCAAATTAGAAGTTCGGGTTTTGCAACCCTGGGGTTCACTGACAGCGAGCCTTGAAGGTTCCCATTTTTTGCATGATTTAAGTAAAAACAGGATTTCCATAGACAGCCGATTGTCAATACGAGTCTTTAAAGGTTTGTCTGTTAACTTTTCCTCAAATTATGATTATGTACAAGACCAGTTGTCTTTACCCAAAGGGAATGCCTCCCTGGAAGAAGTATTGCTAGGAAGAAGGCAATTAGCAACCAATTACGGAATTTCTGTTTCTGCCGGAATTAGTTATAGTTTTGGTTCTATTTATAATAATGTGGTGAATACTCGTTTATAAATTTTTTGGATTACTCGTTAGTTTGCCAGAAAGGATAAACACTTGCTACCACAAGCCTTTCAAAAATTGACTTAAAATATCTTCTATTAAGTTTGTAAACAAATTCATCAAGATATTTTTGCAGATGCTCACCATTGATTTTATGGTAGACTCCTAAAAAGTTTCTTTTTGCATTACTAATAGCAATATGTATCCATTTCAACATTGTAATTGTTGTTTGGTTGATTTCTCAGCTATATGAGCTTCCATGTAATTTTTAATATTAAAGTAATGTTAAGTGTGATATGACGCATTAAATTAATTTTTAGTACCTTTTGGTAAAACCAATAGATCATGATAAGTTATACCATTAAGCTGAGCAAAGAAGAAGAAGTGGACGAACTTATGTCTATAATCAATAAAGGCACCCATACCACACAGAAGTTCCGTGCCGCCTATATTTTGTTAAACTGCGACCAAGGTGATTATTCCGAAAAGGTCACCAACGAACAGATAAGCAAAGTTTTAAAGGTGGGAATGCAACCATAGACCGTGTAAAGAAAAAATTTATTGAGGAAGGTTTCGAAGCGGTGCTTGAACGCCGCCCCGGCACCCACGTTTATGAAAGGAAAATAGACGGCGATGTTGAAGCAAAATTGGTCCAACTTTGTTGCAGCGAACCTCCTCCGGGTTTTGCAAAATGGTCTTTGGGTTTATTGGCGGACAAGATGGTCGAGTTGGAATATGTCCCCAGCATCTCCCATGTTTCCGTTGGGGAGGTTTAAAAAAAAACGAACTTAAGCTTTGGAAAGTGAAAGGTTGGGTCATACCACCGAAAAGCAATGGCGAATTCGTGGCAAACATGGAACGTGTGCTGGATGTTTACAAAAGGCCATATGATGAAAACAACCCGGTAGTGTGCATGGACGAGTCTCCCAAACAATTGATATCCGGGGGACAGTCCTCCATTCCCCTAAAACCGGGACAAGAAACGCGTGTGGATTATGAGTATATCAGGCATGGGATGGTCAACATATTTATGGCCAATGAACCGTTGAAGGGCAATCGGCTTGTAGAAGTCACAAAACGGAAAACCAAAAAGGACTGGGCGAAATTCATCAAGAGGTTGGCGGACGAGCAATATCCCAACGCGCATAAAATAACCCTTGTGATGGATAATTTCACGACGCACACAGCTTCAGCTTTTTATGAGGTTTTCGAACCGGAAGAAGCCAAGAGGTTATGGGATAGACTTGAATTTGTGTTCACGCCCAAACATGGGAGTTGGCTGTACATGGCAGAGATAGGACTGCACGTGCTGAACGGGCAATGCCTCAACAGGCATATACCCACAATGGACAAAGTCAAGCAAGAAATAAATGCCTGGCAAGATAACAGGAACAACAAAGGAGGTTCGATAAATTGGCAGTTCACAACCAAAGATTCAAGAATAAAACTCAAAATACTTTACCCGTCAATTAATGATTAACATAACAGTAGCTTGTACTCTTATCGGAGAATACAATAGCTTTTGGATATATTTGAAAAGGCTAAAAGGGCAGGTCTAACCACCTCCCTTGATCTACAATATGATCTAGATGAAACATGGGATTTCGATTACCAAACCTGTCTCCCATTTGTCGATGTTTTTTTACCTAATGAGGCTGAAATACGTGTGCTTACAGGAAAAAATAATAATGATGCCGCCCTTGAAAAATTAAAACCTTTTGCCAATACTATTGTATTGAAATTAGGCAAGAATGGAAGTCGGCTTGTGAATGATGAAATAGATATTGAAGCGGCACCCTATACATATGATGAATATCAGGACCCTATTGGCGCAGGAGATTCTTTCAATGCAGGATTCCTTCAAAAATTTCTGGAGGTGCTGTAGTTATGAGTGTCTTTTGAATGGTAGTCTAATGGGATCTATTAATACCACCGGTGCTTTTTCATCATAGGACTAAAATAATTAAAAAAATACAGTTACTGTTAAATCAATAACCAAAATTCATGAAAGGCATAAAAAGGTTCCACATTAACACCATTGAAGTTTAACAGGAATTAGGTTATTACCATTAAAAAGAATAACAATATATGAAAAAGAATCGAAGAAATTTTCTTCGCATAACCGGCTTAGGCGGACTTGGTTTGGTAAGCGGAAGTTTGGTTAGCTGTAATGGCGCCAATTGAGTTTGGGCTTCGGTTTCACAGCTAAAACAACGACGTTTTAATATTTTGGTTTCTGCCGCAGTACCGTGTTAAATGCGTAAGGAATGCTGTATCCCTATAATTTGGGTCTTATACCAAATAATGCATGTTAAAAGGGTTGTCAAATGAATTATGAAAACTCATGGGAATTTTCAAAATGCTGCTACTGCAGAGAAATTGCGGGTGAGATGATTTTAATTTTTGATGATAAAATCTTTTTATGAAAATTTTATTCGCTACAGTATCCTTCTTTTAGATTGTTCGGATCAATTTTCCTCTTAATGAAATCTTTTTGCTTTTTTATATAGAAATTTTAAGTAACTTTGTGTAATCGGTTGCATTTTTAATAACAAAATTAATTTTAATAATGAAAATTAGCATAAGTAAAAGTTCGAAGGAATTAGGCAAGGTGGCTGGAAATAAAGCAGCACATCTTATTCGTGAGACAATTTCAGAAAAAGGAATGGCAAATGTTGTATTAGCAACGGGCACTAGTCAATTTGAAACTCTAAACCAATTAATAAGTGAACAGGATGTAGATTGGAGTAAAGTAAATTTGTTTCATCTTGACGAATATATCGGTATATCAATAACTCATCCAGCAAGTTTTAGAAAATATTTAAAAGAAAGATTTATAGACAAAGTGGGAGATGTGGGTTCTGTAAATTTGATTAATGGGGAAAAGAATCCTAAAGAGGAATGTAAGCGATTGGGCACTATTATTTCTAATCATCCCATTGATGTAGCCTTGGTAGGGATAGGTGAAAATGGCCATTTAGCATTTAATGATCCTCCGGCAGATTTCAATACTGAAGAGCCTTATCTGGTGGTGGAATTGGATGAGCCTTGTAGAAAGCAACAGTTTAATGAAGGGTGGTTCAATAATTTGGAAGAGGTTCCAAAAGAGGCTATAAGTATGTCCATTCAACAGATTTTAAAATCAAAAAATATTATTTGTTCCGTACCTGATGCAAGAAAAGCGGGGGCAGTAAAGGATTGCATAGAGAATGAGGTAAGCAACTTACATCCCGCCAGTATTTTAAAAGAACATGACGATTGTTATTTTTATTTTGATGCATCGTCGGCAGCATTATTAACGAATCAAAGGGAGATTGATTTATAATTTCTTTCTCTAGAGGTTAAGGTACTAAGTTTAATACTTAGGTTAAAAATTTTCTTATCTGTAAAGTTTCACTACATTGTTAATGGATAAAAAAGTTGATTATTTTTGTTTTACCACAAATAAAAATAAGTATGCAACAAATCTATCATTCCAATGCCACTACGAATATAAATATTCGTAATCTAATTCAAAATAATTCTGTCACAAATTCAGAATTAGCATCTAGGTTTAACGTTTCTCAAAATACCATTTCAAAATTGAAAAACGGGGATTTTGTTCAAGATGTTTCTTGTAAACCTCATAGCATTAAATTTGCTTTGACCGATATAGCAAAGGCTGTTATTATAAGTTTGAGACGTTCCACCTGGCTACTTATTGACGAAGTCTGGGAATTCTTATTAGAGGGCAATAACTCAATTTCAAGAAGTTCTGGTTACCATTGTTTTGTGAAAGAAAACATCAAAAAGTACCGCAAGAAAAAAGAGATATTGCCAAAAAATTTAAAGCATACAAACCAGGATATTTACATATAGATGTAACCTAATTTGCCAAAAATATTCAAGGGCCAATCTTATCATTTATTGCAATAGATCGGGCTACAAGGACTTGGCTGCACCAGTGCTTGAAAACCCGTACCATGATAATGCTATGAAAATCATGAACCGGGAAAAAATTTAAAAATTCTAATCAGCATACGATTCAGAGATTAACGGAAAATACTTCAGTATCTAAATGAGAAGCAAGCAGAACAAACGCAGAGATTTCATAAAGCTTTCTGGCCTTGCTGGTGCAGAAATGATATTAGGGACGGATCTGGTTAGATGAGTTCTTTTCCTGAAACAAATCATCCGGGGTTTAATATGCACGGGTATGCTGGCTCAAATTGTATATATTCATAAAAAAATCATGAATAGGGAAGTGTTTGAATAAATAATAAAATTTATGATAAATAAGATTAAAACAGGAGTTTCAGAAAAATCTAAATCAAAAAATATATTACAAAAAATATTTTTGGGCTTGAGCCTTATTGGACCAGGTTTGTTTTTAATTGGATATAATATAGGGACTGGTAGTATAACAACAATGGGAATGGCAGGTGCTCGTTACGGCATGACGCTACTTTGGGTAGTAGTTCTTTCAGGCGTACTGACTTATATTTTGATGGTTGCCTTCGGACATTTAACATTGGTTACAGGAAAGACTGCTCTTCATAATTTTAAAACCGAGATTAGAGGTGGTAAGATACTGGCTTTATATATTATGGCGGCGTTGATTCTCGGGGAGTTATTGGCGCTGATCGGAATTATGGGTATCGTCGCAGAGCTAATCCAGGAAGGATTCCGTCTTTTCTCGTCAGGAGAAACTTTAATGGTTGAAACTGGATGGATTATTCTGACTTGTAATACATTATTGTTTTTCGCCTTGTGGTATGGGAGGTATAAAATGTTCGAAAAGATTCTGACCGTTCTCGTTATTTTGATGGCCTTATGTTTTGTGGCAGTATTTTTTATGGTAGCCCCTTCCTATTCGGTAATTTTTAAAGGAATGATTCCTGGAATTCCTGATACCTCGGGAGCCTATATGCTGGTTGCGGCCATGGCCGGAACAACTATTTCTGCAGCTGTTTTCATTATCCGTAGCACTGTTGTTGTTGAAAAAGGTTGGACGATTAAGAATCTGAAGGATGAAAAAAGAGACGCTTTCGTTTCAGCTTCTATGATGGTGTTCTTGAGTGCGATTATCATGGCTGTTGCGGCAGGAACCTTACATGTCATGGGACTGACCCTCAGTAGTACAATTGATATGATTAGAATGTTGGGTCCTATTGGTGGGGATGCAGCTGCCCTGTTGCTGATTATTGGAATTACAGGGGCCGGTCTTTCCACTATTTTTCCAATTGTACTTATTGCTCCCTGGCTAATCGCAGATTATTCTGGAAGATCAAGGAACATTAAATCTCCTATGTTCAGGGGATTAATTGTTGTAGGTTTATTATTCGGTTTTGGATCAATTTTTCTCGATCAGGCTCCTCCTCTTTTAATGGTTGTTTCTCAGGCCTTTCAGGCAACAATTCTACCAGCTGTTGCTATTCCTGTTTTTATTTTACTTAATAAAAAAGGTATAATGGGTCCCTACCTTCCTTCAAAAAAGTGGAATCTGGCTCTAATGTCGGTGATTCTTTTTTCTTTAATAACGACCTATTTTGCCATTAGAGGATTTTTTTAAATAGCAGTATTCAAGTCACAAACGCAACTTTTTTATTAAACAATAATTTTTCCATTTTTTCTAAAGGTTGATTTGATATTATTCGTAGAAGTTGTAATCTTCATCGGCAAGGATGTTTTTACCTAAGTTGGTGAAAATATTTGAATTGGAAAAGCCTTTTAACCGGATCAAGTCCAAAAGTTGTGGGATTTTAGTATTATGCAAAAATTGTTGTCAGTCTAAATAGAAAAAAATCTACGTTCCTCACTCCCCTGAACTGTGCCCTAAACGCTTTTATTTTTGCGTTGAAT
>Ga0307487_1002580_pt1 | contig 11441 bp, 6 predicted proteins | sample CBIW12metaG_FD_203665 | JGI IMG/M metagenome (GOLD analysis project Ga0307487, IMG submission 203665) | Sea-ice brine microbial communities from Beaufort Sea near Barrow, Alaska, United States - CBIW 1.2 | ecosystem: Environmental > Aquatic > Marine > Coastal | place: USA: Alaska | collected... | reverse complement strand
CAGCCGCCTTGCACGCGGGCGACGGCTCCGTCGACGTCGAGCACTTTCAGCAGCAGTTCGAGTGGGGTGCGGCGCAGGTTGACGCGGGCTTCGAGGGCGGGGGTGGAGAGAACACCGTTTCCGGATGTGACGGCTTCGGTGAGTTCGGCGATGACGCGTTCGGCGTTGGCTTGGTCTGGCATGGATGAGGTGGCGAAGTATTCCCAGATCGCTTCATCTTCTGGCCCGGGCATGAGCAGCACGTCGGCGTTGTCGGTCGCGCGTCCGGCACGACCGACCTGTTGGTAGTAGGCGACGGGTGAGGACGGGGCGCCGAGGTGCACGACAAAGCCGAGGTCCGGTTTGTCGAAGCCCATGCCCAAAGCGCTGGTCGCGACGAGTGCTTTCACGGTGTTGTTCTTGAGCGCCTCTTCGGAGGCTTCCCGCTCCTGGGGATCGGTTTTGCCGGTGTAGGCGCGCACGTCCATCCCGGAGTCGCGCAGCAGCCGCGCGGTGTCTTCGGCGGCAGAGACGGTGAGGGTGTAGATGATGCCGCTGCCTGGGAGTTCGGCGAGGTGGCTCAGTAGCCAGCCGAGCCGGGCTTGAGCGTCGGGCAGTGTGAGAGCACCGAGGCGCAGGGATGCGCGCGCGAGGGGTCCGCGGATGGTGACGACTTCGGTGCCGCCGGTGCCCTCTGCCGCGCTGGCGTCGGAGCTCTCGAGCTGAGCAGCAACATCGGCGACGACTCGGGAGTTGGCGGTGGCGGTCGTTGCCAGCACGGGTACCCCGGCGGGCATGGCGGCGATGAGTTCGCGCAGGCGGCGGTAGTCGGGGCGGAAGTCGTGGCCCCAGTCACTGATGCAGTGCGCTTCGTCAACAACGAGCATCCCGATGCGACTAATCAGTGCGGGCAGCTGGTTGTCGCGAAATGCCGGGTTGTTGAGGCGTTCTGGGGAGACGAGCAGCACGTCGACTTCGTCGTTGGCGAGCTTCTGTTGCACCTCAGCCCATTCGTGCGGGTTGGTGGAGTTGATGGCGACGGCACGAACTCCGGCGCGGGATGCCGCGGCAATCTGGTCGCGCATGAGCGCCAGCAGTGGCGACACGAGCACGGTCGGGCCCGCACCCCGCCGGCGCATGAGCAGCGTGGAAACGAAGTAGACGGCGGACTTTCCCCACCCAGTGCGCTGCACGACTAGCGCTCGGCGGCGCCCATCGACGAGCGTCTCGATCGCCTCAAACTGCCCCTCATGAAAATCGGCAGTGTCATTGCCGACCAGCGTGCGGAGAACGGCAAGGGCGTCGGTGCGGGTATCTGTCACGTGGCAAGTGTGGCAGGGGGCGCTGACTTTGGGGTGTGGGGAACGAGCAAGCGATCGCCGAGCCGCAGCTAATCCGTCAAGTTTGTGTGGAAGTAATCGAAGAGACCAGCCGGGATTGGCTTTTCGAATCGCAAGTGCATCCGAACCACGGATAGCTCCTTTCCTGAAGCGCTCGCCATCGTGGTTTGCTCCGCATCCTGCGCAGTGGCTTGGCCGAGGTAGTAATGGCCCGGGCCGTCCGCGTCGCTCTTTTTGGAGAACACATGGATGTCGACAGCACCGTCGAGAATCTTGCGGACTTCGGGGGTGTCAAGATTCGTTCTGCTGCGCGTGTACCAAAGCATCGTGCGGGAGTCGAGCAGTTCATCCTCGTAAGCAGTGCTTTCGGAGACCTCGTCCGATTTGTGAAGCGTCACGAAAATTGGGCACGTGCTCGTGTCGGTATCGACCTTGTAGCCATAGATAGTCGAGTACATATTGCTTCGCCAGTTGAGAAGTCGGCTCGCATCCTTGCGCGAATACTGACTGCCCGGAGTGAACGGCCCAGCAAGTGAGTAGCGATCTGCCGTGAGTTGCAGGCCGCTGTCGATCACATCGTTAAGGTGCGCTCGAAACGCTGACGACGTTCGGTACGCATCTTCGAATCCGGGGCTTAGTTCGGCGACTCCGCGCTCGTTCCTGATCGCGGGGCCTGACGTCTTGAACATGGCGACTTCGGATGCAGTATTGAACTCAAGAGTGAGGCTGCGGAGAACAGCTTCCACGGTGGTGTTGTCGACCGATAGCCCCGCGGAAGCGAGCGTCATCACCGCGGACTCTTCGTCTAAGTTCCCGCCAGCCAACAGCGTGCGCAGGAGTAGCAGTTCGTGCGGGCGCTTGGCTGTAAGCAGTTCTTTAGATACCACCGTGAGCGCGCGTGATTCCTGCTCGGAGAGCCCGTTCTCTGCCACCTTGACCTTGGCGAGCAACGCGGGATAGTTACCCATCTTTGTCGCGAGAACAACAGGGTCGACTGACTCAAACTTCAAAAAGTCCGAGAGTAGTGGAACTCGACCGACGCGTCTCCGCACAGTTTCGATCGCGCTCTTGAGGTGCTGAAAGCTATCCAACTTGACGGTTGCAAGCGATTCAAGAACGCGCTTTTGAGAGATGCGGTCAAAGCGCACACTAGAGAGGCCAGCGAGAACTCCGACCTCCTCGGCCGCGATGAGGTTCTTGCGAATCGACTCCTTATTGAGCGAGTCATCACCAAATAACGCGATCGGGATGAGGAAGTTGTTCGCGTAATTTCCGATGAAGTCGATGACGACGAGGTAATCCTTGCCCTCGACCTTTCTGAGGCCTCGACCGAGCTGCTGAACAAACACGATGCTCGACTGAGTGTGGCGCAGCATGATGATCTGGTTCACGGTGGGGATGTCGACACCCTCGTTGAAGATGTCTACTGTGAGCACGTAATCGAGTTCACCCGCTTCAAGGCGTTCAACTACAGCCTCGCGCGCTTCGATCGAATCTTGGCCGGTGAGCGCGACTGTGCGCAGCTTCCTTCCGCGGAGGTTCCGTTTGTTCAGCTCAGCAGAGAGGGCGTGCGCTTCCTCTTTTCGGCTGCAGAAGATCAGGCCGCGCGGGCTTGCTCCTGCTTGACCGTAGGTCTCGATGGACTTCAGGATCAGGTCGATACGTTCTCGAGTTACAAGCCGTGAAAGCGAAGTCGTTTCCGTCGTGGTGAAGCCGTCGTCAAATGTGATGTCAGCGACCCCGTAGTAGTGGAACGGGGCGAGCATCTCCAGTTCGAGAGCGGTGTTCAATCTGATTTCATACGGGACGTTGTAGTCGAACAACTCAAAGATGTTCTCGCCGTCAGTGCGCTCGGGCGTAGCCGTCATCCCCAGAAGGAACTTCGGTTGAAAGTGGTCGAGAACTCTCGTGAAGCTCTTTGCTCCGGCACGATGTACTTCGTCGATCAGGATGTAGTCGAAGGTGGTGGGGTCCAAGCTGTCGAGTACGTGCTGCTGCGAGAGAGTTTGCACAGTGGCGAAAACATAACGCTTGTCGGGCTCACGCTCGTTGCCGGTGATCTTTCCAAAGTCTGCTCTGGGCGCACCGAGCACTTTCTGGAACTCGGTGATGGCTCTGTCGAGGATCTGCTCACGGTGGGCAACGAAGAGTAGGCGTTGCGGATTGACAGCGCGAACATCCAAAGCAGAAAGAATTGTCTTTCCTGTGCCGGTCGCGGAGATAACCAGGGCTCGGTCCTTCTGAGCCGCACGCACTGTAGCTATCGCGCTGAGAGCATCGACCTGCATGACATTCGGAGTGATCGACCCGACTGTCTCTGGCTCATCGAGCGCTGGGGTCGACCGTCGGACGCTTCGCGCGCGCAGCGTCGGAGGTCGGTAGTGGGCGGCGTAGTCGTCGATCCAGTCTTGAGTGAGAGGCGTTGAGTTGAATAGCTCATCGTCAAGAAGGTTGGTGAATTGTTCGGCGAGGTCACTATCGCGGGTAGCTGAGACCCGGAGGTTCCATTCGTGGTTCTTCGCTAGAGCGGTCTCAGTCAGGTTCGAACTACCGAGAATTGCAGTGACGCCACTCGGCTGTTGAAAGACATAGCCCTTCGGATGGAACGCAGTCTCGTTGTGGATGCGAACATCGATCCCGAGCTCTTTGAGATTGAGCAATTCAGAAAATGCGTAAGGCGAGTTGAAACCGAGATAGTCGGAGGTGATGATTCGCCCGACGCCTTCGAAATCGATCAGTTCCTGTTTGAGTAATGCGATTGCACGCGGCGAGACGAAAGCCACCGAAAACGTGAAGGAGGTGGCTCGCTGCAATTCAGTTCGCAGCGCCCGCAGCATCGAGTCGTTCTCTGTGTTGAGAACCAGATGAGGATGAAGTCTTCGCGGAGCGTGAACGGTCTTGTCGACATACCCAAATTCGACATCTCGGCCAAAGGGCTCGAGTTCGCGAAGGTCGGTTGCCACTAGGCGCTCGCCGCCTTCTGAATCAGCTCAACCGCCGGGATGTCGGCCGGTGCCCACTCAAGCGAGCTCAGTTCTGCGGGCGAGAGCCAGACAACTTCAGCGTGTTCGGTCAGCACCGGTATTCCGGAGAGCAGCTCACAGTAGAACGTGGTCAGCGCGACGAGCCCAAAGTCGTACTCGTGTGATGTCGTGGTGATCAACTCGCCGACTTCCACCTCGCACTCGAGTTCTTCGGTGATCTCCCGTGCGAGTGCATCGTGGGCTGTTTCGCCGACCTCGATCTTGCCGCCCGGAAACTCCCACAAGCCCGGCAACGCTCCGCCGGGTCCACGTTGGGCACAGAGAATGAGGCCTTCGCGCACGATGACTGCACCGACAACATTGATCTGCTTCTTCACGGATGATCTCTCTCAGGGACATGCTCGATGGCATCCCTAGGTGTGTGCTGCCGGGACGGCCTGTTTGTTCAGCCTATTGCTGAGCGGTGATTCCGCGACGGGCGACACTGCGCGCAGCCGAGGGTTCATCACTTCTGGCGGCATGGGCATCACGGGATGCAGCGAGTATCCGCTGGCGGAAATCCCTGAGATTGCGGGAGCTGTGGCATCCTTGCTCGTATGACACGCGTTCTAGCCGACTTCGATGATTCCGACCCCGGCGGGCGGCGAATGGTGATTACGCTCCCGTTCGAGTTGGAGGAAGGCGATTGGAGCGAACAATTTGATTCCGCGATCGTCGAGCTAGTTCCCGACGGGTCGGACTGCGTTGACGTTGTTTTCTTTGATGGCCGGAGTACGAGGATGTATGAGGGCGATGAGTTCGTGGTATTTCGTTCGTCTCAGTAGCACAACGACAATGAGCTGACGCGCCTGGATCGAAAACACGCGCTTGGATTACCCCAGGGCATTGTCGAACTCACGCTGCGCGGAGTGCGACGCTGTCGAGCGAGCATCACTTCTGGCAGCTCGGACACCACCACATGAAACGCGTATCCGTCGGGCCAGTGCCGAGCTGCGCGGACTCGATGCGAGTGCCGCAGCGCAGGCAGGCATCCCCGCGGCGACCGTGCACCCAGTACTGCGGTTTGCCCCGCGGCAGACCGGTGAGGTTGCGGGCGGGGCGATCACGATTCACCGTGATTGCTTTGTGCGCGAGCGCGACCAGCCGCTCCGGGTCGGTGACGTCACCGATCGGAGTATCGGGGCGGAATCCGCGCAGAAAGCTCAACTCGTTCGCGTAGACGTTGCCGAGACCGGCGAGGTTGCGCTGATCGAGCAGCGCGAGCGCGACCGGTCGCGCCGGGTCCGACAGCAGGTTCGCGAGAGCCAGGTCGGCATCCCAATCGGGGCCGAGAAGATCCGGGCCCAGATGTCCAACAATGCTGTCTTCGGATGCCGTCGGCACCACCTCAAGCAGGCCCAGTTCGAAACCGACCGCCGTCTTCGCTGCCGTGCTCAGCACAACGCGGGCACCCGGAAGTCGGTGCCGGTGAGAACCTGGCCGTCGAGAGCCGCCCGCAGTTTGGTGGCCGCCCGATAGACAGAATCACCCTCAGGCACGCAGCCTCAACCCCTGCGGTGTCGCCACGAATCCGGCCTCCACGAGCGCGATGCCCACGGGAGTTCCGACCGCGAAATCGCCATTGACGCGCTCGATGCGCAGCTTCGGCAGTGTGCCCCGCAGCGTGTTCGTCAGCGACCGCGTTGCCGCCTCGATGACGGCCGGCTCGGAATCGAAGGCCAAAAGTGATTTGCCGCCACGCTCCAGGTAGAGCGCGAGGTGCCCATCAACGAGCACCACAATCGCGCCGGCCTTGCGGCCGGGGCGGTGCTTCTTGGGGGAATCAGCGGGAGGCTTAGCGGATGACGCGGTCGCGGTCATAGCCGCGCTCGCAGTCGCAGTCGAGGCGTCAGCGCCCGCCTGCTCGCCCGCGTCCGACCCGGCATCCACGCCACCCAGCACCGGCCAGCCCAGAGCGGCCCCGTAGGGGTTAGCGGGGTCTGTCGCGGCGAGCGTGATCGCGCGAAGCTCGGGGGCGGCATCCGGATCCCGGGTGAAACTGCGCAAGCGGTCCACGGTGGCACCGGTCGCAAACTGGGCAGCACCGAGCCCATCGATGAAGTAGCCGCGTCGAGCGCGACCGGTCTCCTCGAAACCACTCAGCACCCGGTAGGTCAGCGCGAAACCTCCGCGGATGCCCTCACTCACGACAGCGCCGCGCGTGACAACAGCGTGCCGCTCCAACATCAACTCGGCCGTCGACTTTGCGCGCACCGTCGTATCGCCCTCGGCAGCCTCGAGCAGCGCCCACCGGCCGGACGCACTCGGCGGGCCAGCCTGCATGACCGTCGACACCCGGCCGCGATACGCCCGCGCCCGTGCCGGACGCGGCGCGCGGGTCGCCCGCACCGTTCCACCCAGGTGCGATCGAAGTGGAGCAAAACTGTCATTCGTAATGAGCGAACGCCACACCAAATCCCACAGCTCGGTCAGCAGCAGCTTGTCATCAGTGCTACCGACCTGATTCGACAGTTGCCGGAAGAAGAACGCGCCACCACCGGTCAGCGCATCAAGAATGCTCTGCTGCAGCTCGCTCAGCCCATCACGATCGGCCTCCGGCAGAGTGAGCGCGGCCGTCGCCGCCGGGTGCAGACTGATCCAACCATCACTGCCGGCCAGCGCGCCATGCCCAGCCCACACCACCTCGCCCGAGGTCGTGAGCTCATCCAGCCAGGCCGGCGAATAGTCCCGAATGCGGGCACTCAAAATGAAGTCCTCCCACGCGGATGCCGGAGCCGAATACCCGGCAAGCTGGTCGATCACCTGTGCCAGGCCATCAATGCCGCGCAGCGAGTCACCGGCAGCAGACACGTGTTGCCACGCCGGCAGGAAACGGCCGAGCGTTGCCGCGGACACCGGCTCGACCTCTTGGCGCAGTGCCGCGAGCGACCGGCTGCGCAGACGGCGCAGCACATCCACCGAACACCACTCGGTGCCGGTGGCTCCGGGGCGAAACTCGCCATCGACCACACGACGGTCGGCGGCGAGACGGCGGAGGGTGTCCTGCACGACGGCGGTTCCGAGACCGAAGCGGGCGGCGGCATCCGCCAAAGTGAATGGCCCATGAGTGCGGGCGTAGCGACTCACGAGGTCACCGACCGGATCATCGACGGGTTCGATGAACGCCGCAGGCACCCCAATCGGAAGCGGCACACCGAGGGCGTCGCGCAGTCGCGCCGAATCTTCGATGCCGGCCCAGCGACGTTCGCCCGCGATCGTCACTTCGAGCACACGGTTCGCTTTCGCAAGCCCGGCCAGATCGGTGGCGAGGGCCGCGCCTGTCACGAGCGAGCGCGCCTCGATCTCGGCAACCGTCTGCGGGCCGAGCACGCGCAGCAGGTCGACGAGCCCCTCCGAATCGCGAGCATGCCGTTCGGGCACGAGGCGTTGCAGCTCGTTTTCGGTCTGGGCAATCACGTCGGGGTCGAGCAGTTCACGCAGCTCGGCACGACCGAGAAGCTCGGCCAGCAACGCCGGGTCGAGCGAGAGGGCAGCGGCACGACGCTCGGCCAGCGGTGAATCACCCTCGTATACGAAAGCGGCCATATAGCCGAACAGCAGGCTGCGCGCGAACGGCGATGGCACCTCCGTCTCGGTCTCCATGACGCGGATGCCGCGGCTCGCGATGCGCTTCGTCAGCGCGGTGAGCGCGGGCAGGTCGTACACGTCCTGCAGAACTTCGCGCACGGTCTCAAGCACGATCGGAAAGCTTGGGTATTTGCGCGCCACATCCAACAGCTGCGAGGCGCGCTGGCGCTGCTGCCACAGCGGCGACCGTTTGCCGGGGTCACGGCGCGGCAGCAGAAGCGCGCGAGCGGCACACTCCCTAAAGCGCGCGGCGAACAGCGCCGAACCGCCCACCTCCTCGGTGACGATCTGTTCGAGCTCGTCAGCGTCGAACACAAAGAGGTCGGCACCGGGCGGTGGCGCATCGGTGTCGGGAATGCGCACGACGATGCCGTCGTCTCCGGCCATGGCCGCGCCATCCACCCCCAACTGTTCGCGAATACGGGCCGTGATCGCCAACGCCCAGGGCGCGTGCACGGGCATGCCGTACGGGGAATGTAGAACAACGCGCCAGTCGCCGAGCTCATCCCGGAAGCGTTCGACCACGAGCGTCGTGTCGCTCGGCACATGACCGGTCGATGCCTTCTGCTCGGTCACGAGGGCGATCAGGTTGCTGACGGCGTGCTCATCGAGCCCGATCGACTGCGCCCGAGCAATCGCAATAGCGGTCGATGCCGTCGCGATTTCCTTCGTGAACGCCCCGATGGCTTCGCCCAGTTCTGCCGGGCGGCCGAGGCCATCGCCCTTCCAGAACGGAACGCGGCCCGGCTGCCCGAAGGCGGGGGAGACGAGCACCTGATCGTGGGTGATGTCTTCGATGCGCCAACTAGTCGTGCCGAGCGCGAATACGTCGCCGACGCGGGATTCGTAGACCATCTCCTCGTCGAGCTCGCCGACGCGGCGGCCGGGGGCTCCGGCTTCGCCGCCGATCATGAAGACGCCGAACAGGCCGCGGTCGGGGATCGTGCCGCCCGAGGTGACAGCCAGCCGTTGCGCGCCGGGGCGGCCGGCGAGCGTGCCTGCTACACGATCCCACACCACGCGGGGGCGCAGCTCGGAGAATTCGTCGCTCGGGTACAGCCCGCTCAGCAGGTCAAGGGTCGCATCGAAGGCGCTGCGCGGCAGGGTCGAAAATGGCGCGCTGCGGCGCACGGTGTCGAACCAGTCCTCGACCTCAATCTCGTCAAGAGCAACGGCGGCGACGGTCTGCTGCGCGAGCACGTCGAGTGGGTTCGTCGGAACGGCGAGGGCTTCGATCTGTCCGCTGCGCATCCGCTCAACAGCAACCGAGGTGTGGATGAGGTCGGTGCGGTGCTTCGGAAACAGCAACCCTTTAGAGATTTCCCCGACCTGATGCCCGGCTCGCCCAATGCGCTGCAGCCCACTTGCGACCGAGGGCGGCGACTCGACCTGGATTACCAGGTCGACGGCCCCCATGTCGATACCGAGTTCGAGCGAGCTGGTCGCGACAACGCATCGCAGCACGCCCGTTTTGAGGTCATCTTCGATGATCGCGCGCTGGTCCTTGCTGACCGAACCGTGGTGGGCGCGGGCCAGCAGCGGTGCGGCGCCCATCGTGGATCCGCCCTGCGCCATCATCTGGGCTGGCGGCTTCCACGGTTGCTTCGGGGCGGCGTAGGCGGCGGCATCCGCGCTGGCCTGCGATCGCGCCAGAACGGATGCGGCATCACCGCCGGCACCGACTGCACCGCCGGCGCCGTCAACGTTGCCGTCCCCCATCCGCTCGTCGTAAATCTCGTTGAGGCGGGCGGTCAACCGTTCGGCCAGTCGCCGCGAGTTCGCGAACACAATCGTGGAGCGGTGCTCCAGAATCGCATCAACGATGCGCTCTTCGACGTGCGGCCATAGTGAACCCGTCGACTCCGGGGTCGCGTCGTCATCACGGCCGGACCCGCCAGCGTCCTTGTCGCGGGCCGACGCAACAGTGCCCGGAATCGTCATATCCGGTACGGGAACAATCACGCTCAACTCGAACGTCTTCGCCGACGGCGGGTGCACGATTGTCACCGGCGCACGGCCGCCCAAGAAGCGGGCAACCTCCTCAATGGGACGCACGGTCGCCGACAGCCCGATGCGCTGCACGGGTGTCGCGAGCAGAGCATCCAGCCGCTCCAACGACAGAGCAAGATGCGCTCCGCGCTTGGTGGCGGCCACCGCATGCACTTCGTCAATGATGACGGTGTCGACATTCGCGAGCGTTTCGCGGGCCGCCGAGGTGAGCATCAAATACAGCGACTCTGGGGTCGTAATGAGGATGTCGGGAGGCAGCCGGGCCAGCAACCGCCGGTCGGCCGGGGTGGTGTCTCCCGAGCGCACGCCAACCGTAATATCGGTCTGGCTGAGCCCGAGCCGGCGAGCGGTCTGGGTGACGCCGACGAGGGGTGCCCGCAGGTTGCGTTCCACGTCAACGCCGAGAGCTTTCAGCGGAGAGATGTAGAGCACCCTGGTGCGCTGCTTCGGATTCTCCGGAATCGGTCGCGACGCCAACTGGTCAATCGCCCAGAGGAATGCCGCCAGAGTTTTGCCCGAACCGGTCGGGGCGACAACGAGCGCGTGCGCCCCAGACGAGACCGCATCCCACGCGCCCAACTGGGCCGGAGTGGCAGCATCGAACGCGCCCTCAAACCACTCCCGGGTGGCGGGCGAAAACTTGCCGAGCACAGCGCTCATTGTTCTATCTTCGTCGCAACCGCCGACAGCGCACTACCCGTGTTGCCGCCAGACCGTCCAATGTCATCACCGGCGCCACCGCGGCCTTGGCCTTGCCTAGCCCGCACGGCACCGCATCACCGCGCGTGCGTCTGCAGAAAGCTCACCAAATCGTTCAACTCATCAGTCGAAATCGAATGCGCGAGCCCCTCGTAGATGTGCGACTCGGCGCGCGCATGGTCAACAAGCCACTTCTCGGTGCGCTCGATATTTACTGTCGGAATCACCGGGTCGTCGGTGCCGCGACCCCAAAAAACGGGTGGGCGGATGCTCGTGAGCGCCGCATCACCCGGATGCTCGTCACTCACCACAAAGCCCGAGAGTGCCACGGCGCAGGTGAAACGCTCCGGGGCGAGCCGCAAAAGCTGAAGCGCCATCGCGGCACCCTGCGAGAACCCGAGGAGGCTGACACTTGTGAACTGCTGGGCATCAAGCCACTTGAGGACGGCGTTCGCTGCGTCATCCACAAGTTCAACATTGTGGCGACCGTCACCGCTGAGATTGATGGGAAACCATGAAAAACCGCCGTTCTCGGGGATCGGCGCCCGCAGCGAAGCAATCACCGGATCAAGCGGAAGCCCCGGCGCCATCGCAAACAGATCACCCTCATGCGAACCGTAACCGTGCAACAGCACAAGAAGCGGACGCCCGGCCCGTTCACGTTCGGGGGCCGACCAGAGCACTGCTGAAGAATCGATCTGCATCTCAGGAATCCTACGCGGCGTTGGCTGGCTGCCCGCTGCTGACCGTCAGCGGGGTTTCTGGCTGACGCCTCTGACGGACTGCTGAGACGGATGCCCGC
>Ga0307487_1002579_pt1 | contig 11451 bp, 8 predicted proteins | sample CBIW12metaG_FD_203665 | JGI IMG/M metagenome (GOLD analysis project Ga0307487, IMG submission 203665) | Sea-ice brine microbial communities from Beaufort Sea near Barrow, Alaska, United States - CBIW 1.2 | ecosystem: Environmental > Aquatic > Marine > Coastal | place: USA: Alaska | collected... | reverse complement strand
ATAAAATAAAATAAAAACGGAATATCAAATCAGGTCAACCTTATAAAGGCATATCCAATCGACAACACAATACTAATTTCTCACATCTCAAATCTAATTCAGGCATCGACAACTCAATACTCAATACTAATATCTCAATTCTATTTTCTCACATCTCAAATCTAACATCTCAAATCTAACATTTACATTCCCGTGCGTATCGCTTCCACCGGGTCCAGTTTTGAAGCTGAAATTGCCGGGATTATTCCTGATATCAACCCAATAACCGCAGAAACCGCAGTGCCAATAAACATATTCCAGGGAGAAAGTATAAATTCAAAATCGCCGGTAAACTGAGATGCAGCCAAAGAGACAATCCACACCAGGATCAATCCTATCAATCCTCCAATAACCGCAAGAATAACAGCTTCAAACAAAAATTGAAATAAAATGAATTTATTTTTAGCTCCAAGTGATTTTTGTATTCCAATAAGGCTGGTTCGTTCTTTCACGCTTACAAACATAATATTCGCAATTCCAAAACCACCCACAAGAAGGGAAAATCCGCTGATTATAAGTCCAAATAGATTCATTTTCCCGGTGATATTATCTATTAGATCGGCAAATCCCTGCAACTGGTTTACAAAGAAATTATCTACTTCATCCGGTTTCAAGGCCCGGTAATTTCTCAATTGCTGTTTTAAAACTGCTATATATTCGGCATTATCTACCCCGTCATCAGGTTTCAATATTATTTGCGGGAAGGTGGACTTATTATTATCGCCATAAACCCTTCGCACCACATTAACCGGCAACCACACGCTTACGTCTTTAGAATTGCCAAATAAACCGGCTCCTTCCTTTTCAAGAACCCCGATAACAGAAAATTTCCTGCCGTAAAGCCGAACTTCTTTCCCAAGGGGATTGCTGTCTCCAAAAAGATTTTGAGCAATCTCATGCCCAAGAACTATTACCGGAGAACCGCTTGTAGATTCAGATTCATTAAAAAACCGGCCTTCGTTTATCTGCAAGTCTTCAATTTGGAGATATTCCTGGGTAACGGCAGCTATTTCTACGTTGGTAGTGGTTTTCTCTTCAAATTTAATGGATTCCCTGGGCACATTCATTGAAAAACTGACGGCTTCGGTATTCGGTAAATTTCGTTTTAGGAATTGATATTCCTCATAAGACATATCAGGGAATTGCTCCCTTTTCCACCTGGGGACTTCGGTGGGACCAAAGGAGAACCTCATCAAAATGATGGTGCTGTTGTCTAAAGAACTCAGGCTGCCTTTAATCTCGCGCTGCAGAGAATCTACCGCCGCAAGCACGGCGATAATTGAAAAAATGCCAATAGTTACTCCCAAAAGTGAGAGAAAGGTTCGCAGTTTATTGTTTCGCAATGCGTTAATGGCAAAATTGAAACTCTCCTTTAAGACCCTTAAATAAATTAGCATAGTAAAATCAGGTGTTTTGCGTAGATTAAAGATAAGACGCAGAGATGAAATTTTTGTTACATTTTTTTTCAGAAATAAAAGTACAGATCTTCAAATTATTTGGTGATTTGGTTACTTTTGCAACCAGAATAAATTCAACACAATGAGCGATTTAAAATTGGCGAAATCTGCCCTGATTTCAGTATTTAGTAAAGATGGACTTGCACCCATCGCAAAAAAACTGCATCAACTTGGAATTACGATCTACTCTACCGGTGGTACAGAGAAATATATTAAAGATTTGGGAATCGAGGTTATCCCTGTAGAGGACCTAACTTCCTATCCTTCTATTTTAGGCGGAAGGGTAAAAACCCTGCATCCAAAAGTTTTTGGAGGAATCCTGAACAGACAGGACAATGCGAACGATGTTGCCGAGATGAAGGAATTTGAAATCCCTCAGATCGATATTGTGATCGTGGATCTGTATCCATTTGAAAAAACGGTTGCCTCGGGAGCTTCAGAAGAAGATACCATTGAGAAAATTGATATTGGGGGAATTTCCCTGATTCGTGCCGCAGCAAAGAACTTCAAGGATGTGCTTTGCGTTTCTTCTGTTGATGATTACACTGAATTCTTAGACTTGATCTCTCAAAACAACGGAGAAACAAGCCTGGAAGACCGGAAAAAATTTGCAGGAAAAGCCTTTAACGTTTCCTCACATTACGATACCGCGATTTTCAACTTTTTTAATTCAGAAGAAAGTGTGTTTAAAATAAGTTTCCAAAAAGGGAAGGAACTTCGTTACGGGGAAAATCCACATCAGAAGGGCACATTTTACGGGGATTTTGATGCTATTTTCGATCAATTGCACGGAAAAGAACTGTCCTACAACAATTTGCTGGATGTAGATGCCGCGGTGAACCTGATAAACGAATTCAAAAATGACAGTCCTACTTTTGCGATCTTAAAGCATAACAATGCCTGCGGACTTGCGCAACGAGACACTCTTGTAGAAGCTTATAACGATGCATTGGCAGGAGATCCTGTTTCAGCATTTGGCGGGGTCTTAATAAGCAATATGAAGATTGACAAAGCTACCGCTGAGGAGATCCACAAATTATTTTGTGAAGTGGTAATTGCGCCAACTTATGATGCAGAAGCATTGGAAATATTAAAAGGAAAGAAAAACCGGATCATCCTGGTTCAAAAAGAAATAGAACTTCCGGAAAAACAAGTGAGATCCTGTTTAAACGGAGTTTTGGTTCAGGACAGGAATTCCAAAACCGACCGTCTTGAGGATTTAAAGTTGGTTACCAACAATAAACCCAGTGAAAACGAGTTAAATGATTTGATCTTTGCTTCTAAAATTTGCAAACACACAAAATCCAATACCATCGTTTTAGCAAAAAACAAACAATTACTGGCAAGCGGAACCGGACAAACCTCCAGGGTAGATGCTTTGAACCAGAGTATTGTTAAAGCCAAAGCCTTTAATTTCGATTTAAAAGGAGCCGTAATGGCAAGTGATGCCTTTTTTCCGTTTCCCGATTGTGTGGAAATTGCAGGGAATGCAGGAATTACAGCGGTAATCCAGCCCGGTGGTTCTATAAAAGACCAATTGAGCATAGATTATTGCAATCAAAATAACATTGCAATGGTGATTACAGGAACCCGACATTTCAAACATTAAATTCACTACATTTACTTAACCTCAACATAATATACTATGGGATTTTTTGATTTTCTCATTGAAGAAATAGCAATAGATTTAGGAACTGCAAATACGCTGGTTATCCACAACGATAAAGTGGTTGTGGACAGCCCATCAATTGTAGCTCGTGACAGGACCACAGGAAAAATTATTGCCGTGGGAAAAGAAGCTGCCCTGATGCAGGGAAAAACCCATGAAAATATTAAAACCATTCGCCCATTAAAAGACGGGGTGATTGCCGATTTTGATGCCAGTGAAAAAATGATAAGCATGTTTATCAAAGAAATCCCGGCATTAAAAAAGAGGATGTTCACGCCTGCTTTGAGAATGGTTATTTGTATCCCTTCCGGAATTACCGAAGTGGAAATGCGGGCGGTGAAAGAAAGTGCCGAGCGTGTTAACGGAAAAGAAGTTTACCTGATCCATGAACCTATGGCAGCCGCTATTGGAATTGGAATAGATATTATGCAGCCTAAAGGGAATATGATCATAGATATAGGAGGTGGTACCACCGAAATTGCCGTGATTGCATTAGGAGGTATTGTTTGTGACAAATCAATTAAAATTGCAGGTGACGTTTTTACAAACGACATCGTATATTATATGCGTACCCAACACAATTTATACGTGGGCGAGCGCACTGCTGAAAAAATTAAAATTACAATAGGAGCCGCGACCGAAGATCTGGAAGTTCCGCCTGAAGAAATGAGCGTTCAGGGACGTGATTTGCTTACCGGAAAACCTAAACAGGTTCAAATTTCCTATCGTGAGATTGCCAAAGCCCTTGATAAATCTATCCTCCGGATTGAAGATGCCGTAATGGAAACCCTGTCTCAAACCCCGCCGGAACTGGCTGCCGATATTTACAATACCGGGATTTATCTTGCCGGTGGAGGATCTATGTTAAGAGGATTGGACAAACGTTTATCCCTTAAAACAGACCTTCCCGTGTATATTGCTGAAGACCCATTGAGAGCCGTGGTTCGCGGTACCGGAATTTGTCTTAAAAACCTAAGCCGGTACAAAGGAATCTTGATAAAGTAGGACCTAAGCTATGCAGCAGATATTTAATTTTCTTATCCGCAATAAGAATAACATCTTATTTCTATTGCTGTTAGGCTTGTCTTTATTTTTAACCATTCAGTCCAATTCGTTTCACAAAAGCAAATATATAAGTTCCGCCAATTTTATTACCGGTGGAATTTACAATTGGTCAAATAATATTCAGACCTATTTCTACCTTGAAGATTACAACCAAAGGTTATTGGAAGAAAACAAGGAATTAAGAAAATTGCTTACGAATATTGAGGATACTTCCGCTGTTATAAATTTTGAAGATTCAACTTCATTCGATGGAATTTATCTATTCAGGACCGCTAAGGTCATCAACAATAACTATTCAAAAACGGACAATTACATCACACTGGACAGAGGGAAAAATTCCCAGATCAGCAAGGAACATGGGGTTATAACCAGCCAGGGAATTGTGGGAATTGTAGATCAGGTTTCAAAAAATTACTCCAGGGTAATTTCAATTTTGAATAGCCATTCAAAAATAAACGCGCAACTAAAAAAAACTGACCACTTTGGCTCCCTGATTTGGAATGGCAAAGATCCTAATGTTGTTCAGTTAATTGATGTGCCAAGACTGGCTCCAATTAAAATAGGAGATACCATCGTAACCGGAGGGAAATCGCTAATTTTCCCACAAGGTATCCCAATTGGACGTATCGAGGAATTTAAATTGGATCAGAACGAGAGTTATTACACAATTGAAATTCGTTTGTTTAACGATATGACCAACATAGGTTATGTATATGTGATTGAAAATAAAGACAAGGAAGAAATAAAAGAATTGGAAGGTATAGATGACTAATTCAATAATATCAAATAGCATCCGGTTTATCTTATTGATATTGTTCCAGGTATTACTCCTGAACAATATCAATTTTCTGGGATATATCAACCCATATTTATATGTGCTTTTTTTAATTTTATACCCTTTTAACACTCCGCAATCATTATTTATACTGGTATCATTTTTTTTGGGCTTAACTATTGATACCTTTGAAGACAGTGGAGGAATTAATGCGGCAGCCTGTGTTATTATCGCCTATATTCGTCCCGCGATTCTAAGATTTTCCTTTGGGGTGAGCTATGATTATCAAACTGTAAAACTCTCCAATACCCCGTTTGGCACAAGATTGGGCTATATAATGGTGATTGTCTTTATTCATCACCTGGTATTGTTTTCTCTGGAAATGTTCGATTTTTCACATTTATTTCTGATCTTGAAAAAAACATTCTTTTCAGGTATTTTCACGATTCTGTTAATCCTGATCAGTTTGACCTTATTTAAACCAAAAAGACGTTGAGAACATTATTGTTATATATCATCATTTTAATCACCGGGGTCGTTTTCCTTGGCAGGGTGTTTTATTTACAGGTTATCGACGAGTCCTTTGCCCGTTTATCTGAGGATAATGCCATAAAAGTAATATACGATTATCCTCAAAGGGGTTATGTTTTTGACAGGAATGGTGAATTATTAGTGTCTAATCAGCCTTCCTATGATGTTATGGCTATCCCCAGAAATGTGAAAGCGTTTGATACTGCCGAAATTTGCCGGATATTAATGATCACCCCAAAAGAACTTGTTTCAAGGCTGGACAAGGCCAAGATATACTCTCCCAGGCTTCCGTCAATTATTGTTCCTCAGCTCAATAAATCCGAATATGCATACCTTCAGGAGAAAATGCGAAATTATACAGGATTTTATATTCAAAAACGATCTTTGCGTGATTATCAAACACATAACGGATCAAATATTTTAGGCTATATAGCTGAAGTAAACAAAAAAATTATAGATAATAATCCTTATTATATTTCGGGGGATTTAATTGGAAAACAAGGTATAGAAGGTCAATATGAAGAATTATTGCGTGGGGTAAAAGGCGTAAAATACATTCAAAAAGACAGGTTTAACCGTGATATTGGGGCTTTTAAGGGAGGGGTTTATGATACCCTGCCAAAAAAGGGAAAAGACATAACCCTAACAATAGACGCGGTTTTGCAGGCCTATGGCGAAAAATTGATGGAACATAAGTGGGGAGGAATTGTTGCGATTGAACCGGCAACCGGAGAAATATTATCCCTGGTTACCGCGCCATCATATGATCCCGCATTATTGGTTGGCCGACAAAGGTCGGCCAATTTCACTAAATTATATTATGACACCATTTCCCGGCCCTTATATGATAGAGGTTTATTGGCTGAATATCCGCCAGGATCACCTTTTAAAACCATGAATGCACTGATTGCTCTTCAGGAAGGGGTTGTAACTACAGAGGATGAATTTTATTGTAATCAGGGCTATTCTTATGGAAGAGGAAGAAAAATGGGCTGTCACCGGCATCCTACGCCCTTGTCTATGATCCCGGGAATCGCACAATCCTGCAATGCCTATTTTGCAAACGTTTACAGAAGAATAATTGAAAAATATCCTACTCCACAACAGGGAATAGATGCATGGGCAAATCACTTAAAAAGTTTTGGCTTGGGAGAATTTCTGGGTACAGATCTTCCAACAGGTAAATCAGGAAAAATACCCACCTCCGATTATTATAATAAAATCTATGATTACCCTACCTATAAATGGTATTCAACAGCTACTTTGTCTAATGCGATCGGCCAGGGAGAAGTTTTAATGACACCTATCCAACTGGCAAATATGACCGCTGCAATTGCCAACAAAGGTTGGTTTTATACGCCCCATATTCTGAAGGAAATAGAAGGACAAAAAATAACGGATAAAGAATATACCGAAAAAAAATACACCACCATAGATGCTAAAAATTTTGAGCCCGTAATTGAAGGCATGCACCAGGTTTATAAAAGTGGAACAGCTTCAAGTTTGGGGATCCCCGGAATTGAAATTGCCGGAAAAACAGGAACCGCAGAGAATTTTATAAAAATTGGAGGAAAACGCGTGCAGCTCACAGATCATTCCATTTTTATCGCTTTTGCTCCTGTAGAAAACCCTAAAATTGCCATTGCTGTTTTTGTTGAAAATGGATATTGGGGAGGTCGTTATGCAGGAAGAATTGCAGGTTTGATGATAGAAAAATACCTGAAAGGCACCATCACAAGGACCGATATGGAAACCTGGATTTTAACGCACAGTTTGGAAGAGGAATATAAAAAACCTTATAGTGGCGAACCCTTTAGAATAAATCAATAATGTTAAAGAGCTCGGTTGGTTTTGACTGGATTACAATTTTTATCTATCTCATACTCGTGAGTTTTGGGTGGGTAAATATCTATTCGGCTTCCCTGGGTGACAATCCTTCTTCCATTTTTGATTTTTCTGAAGTATATGGAAAACAAGCTGTTTGGATACTTTTAAGCTTTGCCATGATCGTGGTACTTCTCTCCATAGAAGCCCGGTTTTATATGAGGTTTTCAAGCGTAATTTATATAATTTCCCTTATTTCAATTTTAGGGCTCTTTGCTTTCGGAAAAACCATCAACGGGGCAACTTCCTGGTATGTACTTGGGGGAATAAGCGTTCAACCGGCTGAATTTGCCAAAGTAGCCACTGCGCTTGCCCTGGCCAAATATCTGGGGGATATTCAAACCAATCTCAAGGATTTTTCCAATCAAGTCAAGGCCTTTCTTATTATAGCCCTTCCGGCACTCATTATTTTACCTCAACCCGATGCAGGAAGCGCAATGGTATATTCGGCATTTCTTTTTCCTCTTTACAGGGAAGGCTTATCAGGAATATACCTGGCTATTGGATTTGCCGCGATAACAATATTTGTATTCACATTATTGTTCGGACCTCTTTACGTCGCTATAGCAGTTGGGATTATTGCGCTGTTCATCTTATTTCAAAAAAGGAGAAACCGCCCACATTTTCTGTTTATATTTATTGGAATATGCACGGCCATAGGATACTCCTACTCTGTAGATTATATTTTTGAAAACGTATTTGAACAAAGGCATAGGGACCGTTTTAATATAGTGTTGGGACAGGAATTTGATCCCAGGGGAATAGGTTATAATACCAATCAAAGTGAAATTGCAATTGGAAGCGGTGGCTGGCTTGGTAAAGGGTGGACGGAAGGAACCCAAACAAAAGGCCAGTTTGTGCCCGAACAACATACCGATTATATTTTTAGTACCGTTGGAGAAGAGTGGGGATTTCTTGGAACTTCCCTTGTAATACTTTTATTTGTTTTGCTGATGTTCAGACTTCTATTTCTCGCTGAAAGACAGAAATCCATGTTCAATCGGGTGTATGGTTATAGCGTTGTAGGTATTATTTTTCTGCACTTTTTGGTAAATATAGCCATGGTAATAGGTATTTTTCCCACTGTTGGAATCCCGCTGCCATTTTTTAGCTATGGAGGTTCCGGCTTATGGAGTTTTACCATCTTGTTGTTTATATTTATAAAACTGGATTCCGAAAGAATGTCCTATTGATAGGCCGGGATTTAGGAAAAAAACCTTATTCCAATATTAATTTCCAGCCCAGATGTTTTCTCAAGCTAATAATTAATAGCAATCTGAACAGGATTATTACTTCAAAACTACCGAATACTACTGGTTAAAAAATTTAAGTTTTTTTTTAATGGTTTAGTTGTATTTTTGGAACGCCTGAAAATTAAAATATCGGTAGAGTCGAGGTCAGATTTTTCCAATGTTATAATCACAATCACTTCATATTTAACCTTCGTACAGTTGTATTATCACTTTAGTAATTATAAAATGAAATTTAATTTTAGATTTTATTTCTTTTTGGCTTCCATTTTAAGCCTGAATATGAGTTTTTCCCAAGAAAAACCTATAGAACAGGATACAACCCAGGTATATGAAAAGATTGAAGCCTATTCGAAGAAAAGCAAGTTTACCTCAATGCTTCACAAATTGATTTTTGAACCCTCAAAAATTAAAACCTCTAACCCTATAAGAAAACGAAAGCCGAAAGTTTACACAAAATATGAAGGTAAGATTATACGCAATATCAATATCCAAACTCTGGATCCATTTGGATTCTCTGTTTCAGATACTACAAAAAAAGCTGGAAACTGGAGGGAACGATTTGGAAATCAGATCCACCTCAGGACACGTCAACTGGCAATAAAAAACCTTTTGCTGTTTAGAAGAAATATACCATTAGACCCCCTGTCAGTAAAAGAGTCGGAACGTTTGATAAGACAGCAACGCTTTGTAAGGGAAGTGTCTATCACAACAGAACCAATACCCCATAATGTCGATTCGGTTGATATTTACATAAGGGTTTTAGATTCCTGGAGTTTGATACCTAAAGGGTCAATTTCATCCTCAAGAACAGCCGTTGGTTTTCACGAAAGAAATTTTTTGGGAACCGGTCATGATTTTAACAACAAATTTACCAAGCGTTTAACCGATGGAAAAAACGCATATAGAATGAAATATGAGATTCCCAATATTAAAAACACCTATATTAAAACAGCCGTTGCATACCAAATTGATCTAAATGACCACTATGGGAAAAGTTTGGCTGTTGACCGCATTTTTTATTCACCCCTAACCCGATGGGCCGGAGGTGTCTATATTGACGAGCAATTTCGAATTGACTCCCTTCAAAACGATCAATTACAATATAACGACCAAAATTTTAAATTCAATTCTCAGGATTTTTGGGGAGGTTATTCCTTCCCCATTTTTAAAGGAAAAACAGAAAGGGAAAGGACCAGCAACCTGATATTTTCAGCAAGGTCTTTAAATGTTCAGTACAAAGAAAGCCCTACAGTTGAATACGACAGGATCAATTTTTTTTCCGGGGAAACTTTTTATTTAGGTGGAATTGGAATTACTTCCCGCCAGTTTGTTGAAGACCAGTATTTATTTCATTATGGCATTATTGAAGATGTTCCGGTTGGTAAAATTTACGGGATCACGGGAGGTTATCAAATAAAAAACAACCAGGGAAGATTCTACCTTGGAGCCAGAGCTTCCTTTGGAAACTATTTTAAATGGGGTTATTTGAGCACTAATTTTGAATTTGGAACCTTTTTCAGGGAAAGGAAAACCGAACAAACTGCTTTTTCATTCCAGGCAAATTATTTTACGAATTTGGTGGAAATTGGGAAGTGGAAGATGAGACAATTTATAAAACCACAAATAATTATAGGAGTCAACAGGCTGGAATCAATTGGGGACAAATTGACAATAAACGAAAACACTATTTTTCAGGGCATCAATGGAGCAGGTATTCAAGGGTTTAACAGTTCGGGGATCCGGGGTTTTGACAGCGCTGTTCATGGTACTGAAAAATTTGTGCTTTCCCTACAAACACAATTTTATTCCCCCAGGAATATAATTGGGTTTAGGCTTAACCCATTTTTTAATTTTTCGGCTGCAATGCTAGGAAATGAAGGTGCCGGACTCACAAAAAGTAAATTGTATTCTTCTTTTGGTATTGGGGTATTGATCAATAATGACTATTTGGTCTTTAATTCATTCCAATTTTCCTTTTCCTTTTATCCAACTATTCCCGGACAGGGAAAAAACATTTTTAAATCCAATTCTTTTTCAACAGAAGATTTTGGTTTTCAAGAATTCGATTTTGGAAAACCGAGACCCGTCATTTTTAAATAAACAGGGCTATAGTGATTCCTTTTGATACGTCCTGAATTTAGGAACAACGTTCCATCATCAACAGGACCAAGGCTACCACAAGAATAATCACAGGATATACATATTTTCTTTTCATAGCTTTTTCTGAATATTGTTTCTGTTGAATTATTGCATTGCCAAAACCCCAACCGGATCTGAACCTTCAGCAAATTTCCTTTAATTTTCGGCAAAAAATAAACGCTTCAAAAGATATTATTTACTTTTTGAAGCGTTTAAAACAAAAATTTAAAAGTTCTTAATTTTTGACAGCCACTTTAGCTTTTTTGATATTATTCACTTTTATATCTTCCAAAACATTAACAGCTTCCTCCACATACACATCACTGCTCAGGTTTTCGTGCCAACGTTTGCGTTTTTCTTTTAGGATAGTATCTTTCACGTACAAATCCAGTTCATAGGGCAAAGATTCATAGGTCAAATTTGTGGTATAATCTGAAATAGCTTCAAAGCGTTTGGCTTCTTCTTCAGAAATAGCACGTTGGTTATGATATCCTTCATAACTCAATGGATATACTTCTTCCTTGCTTTTCTCCTTAACCCATTTGGCATTTTCCGAAATTAGGTTTAATTGTTCACTGTTTGCCATTCTCTTCTTGCTGTTTTCAATGGTTTGGTTATAATCTATATAACCGTCCCAAA
>Ga0307487_1002578_pt1 | contig 11453 bp, 7 predicted proteins | sample CBIW12metaG_FD_203665 | JGI IMG/M metagenome (GOLD analysis project Ga0307487, IMG submission 203665) | Sea-ice brine microbial communities from Beaufort Sea near Barrow, Alaska, United States - CBIW 1.2 | ecosystem: Environmental > Aquatic > Marine > Coastal | place: USA: Alaska | collected... | reverse complement strand
TGTCGGTTGACAGCGAGCCTGCCGGGCCGCTCGCCGCGATGGTCGCCGTGTATGAGGTGTTCGCGGAGAGCGCCGCGTTCGGAGTGAATGAGACCTTCATTGAGGATGCGTCGAAGACACTGGTTCCCGAGACAGCGGCTCCCGCGTTGGTCTTGAGCGACAGGCTGACGGTGGATGCCGTCACTGATCCGCCCAGCACTGCCGTCACTACAGTTGACGTGGCGGCGCAGGTCGAGTTCGCCAGCGGATAGCGCGACGTCACGTGCACCGGGCTCGTGTCCTGTGTCGAGAAGAGCACGTCAACGAAGTAGTTAGAATCCTGATAGCTGGAGGTAGGGAAAGTTCCAGGGTTGCCGAAGACGCCGGGCGATGGCTGCCCGTACCCGTGCGGCACAGTCAACGGGGGCGACAGTTGGGCTGAGTACGCCCAGTAATAGCTCGCCGAGGGGTAGCGGCCGACCGGCGCGGTGTACGACACGGTGTATTTCTGCCCCGCGGTCACGCTCACGGCGTTCGAGAACTGGGCTGATTGCCAGCCACTTGCCGTTTCGTTCGTGAATGTGACCTGAGCCAGACGGGTACCGGACGGGCCCCAGAGTGCGCCGGTGTGAGTTCCGGTGTTTGCTGCACTCTTGTAGAAACGCACGCCGGTCACGAAGCCATTGATCTCCGGACTGAAGTTAAGGCCGAGCTCGACTGCGCTCGTGTCACCGGAGTCAGCGACGCGCGGGATCTGTGCGCCGAAGACGCTCGCCGGTCCGGTGACGGTCACCGGCACCACCGTTGGCGACGAGATGTTCGCGCTGTCATCGGTCGCACGCACCCGGATGGTCCGCGATTCAAGACCGGTCTGGCTATAGGAGTAACTCCACGACGAGGTGCCCGTGGCGTGATGCCAGGCCGTCCCGCCGTCCGTCGAAACCTCGACACCAGCTACTACTCCCCCCGAGTCCTGGGCGGTGCCCGTAACAGTCACCACTGACCCATTGCTTTGTGTCGAATTCGACGCGGGGGCGACAACGGTGACCGTGGGTGCTGTCGTGTCTGTGCTCTTGGCTGCAGCTACGAGGCCGCTCATCAGAGTCATTGGCTGCGCCGACATATCGGCGAGGATGTTCACCTGGGCCTGCTGCATGCGAGAATCGGCCGGGGCGCCGTTGCCATCGTGATTCTGGGTAAGACCCCACGCCCACTGGATGCTGCCCGCGCTAAAGACGAGAGCGCCGCTCGGAGCGCGGTAGAGGGTCAGGTTGTGGGTAGTAGTGCCCGGTGCGACGGTGTTTCCGAAGTCCTGAAGTATCTGTGGTGATGGGCCAACAGTCGTTGAAAGCTTGATCAGGCCAGCAGGACTGAACCCATTATCGACAACCTGATTCGACTCGTAACCGACAGTATGCGGGGCAAGGGCCTGACTTGTCCCTGCGGCCAGAGACGTCAGTGAGGTGCCGCGCCACAAACGTGTTTTCCCCTGAGCCGCCGTAACGGTGACCGGGAGATCGTCGTCGTTAGACATGTACATCGTGCCGGTGAGGGCGTTCTCCGGCATACCGGCTCCCGCACTGGGCGGGGCGAACCGTGGATCACGCCAGGTTCCCGTCCAGGTCGTGTTCGGGTCGATTTTCTCGTTAGCCCAAGTCTCCTTATACGAGACGAGTGTTCGGTAGGCGTTAGAGCTGGAGCCGACGGTGGAGGCCTCATACCGCGTTTTCCAGTAGATCTCGTTTCCGGAGAGGAACTGGAGATTGACTCCAGCATCGCGGGCCGCTTCGACGTTGGCGCGTTGAGCCGACGACCAATACTCATCGTGGCCGACGGAGAGGAACACCTTGTGATTAAGCAGCAGGGAGCCATAGCGGTCGCTGTCGATACCGGAGGTGTACGTTACGTCGTAGCCGTTTCGCTCCAGGAACTGTACCTGCGCGAATTCGGAACTGAAGTAGTTGTCGTGATTGGTATATCCGGCGCGCGTCACGAGGGGTCGGTTATAGCTGAGCTTGTACGCGCGCCCGTTCGCTCCACCCTGATAGAAGTTAGACCCGCCGTAGCTGTTGTAGGCCTGCCAGGTCGTGTCCGACGTCTGGAAGAAAACATCAGAGTTGCTCGAGTCGTCGCGCACTACGAACAGAATTTGGCTCTTGCCTCCGGTGTCCAGGCGATGCAGGAGAGCGACATAAACCCCGGACACTGCGGTGCTCGGAACGTTCCATGAGGCGGACAATCCCCAATTTCCGCAATCCGTCATTTCAGTAGCGGGGTCGCGCGCGCAGGGCGGTTGGCTTTGTGGGAGCGATACGGACGGTGAGATGGTCGCTATCGCCCGGGCGCCCAGTCCCTGGTAGTAACCGGTGCGGTAGATCTCCAGCCGATAGTTGGAGGCCGGCGTAGAGACCTTGAAACCAATCGTCCCGCCGACGTTAACGCTGATGTCTGTTGCGAAGCCCTGGATGGTCGAATCGCCAGCACCCAGAATGTCCCACGTATCCGGATGGGTGCCTGGCTTGCTGTTCTCACAGGTGATCTTGTTCGAACTCGGCCCACAGGGATCCGATGCGGCTGAGGATGGCAACGCGGGCACGCCGATGAGGACGCTGGCCAACAACGCGATAGTGGCGACTGTAGCGGTCACTGGTGTGGCGATGGGGCGCCGCAACATGACCGGACCGTTGGCGGGCTTGCTTGTTAAGATCCGGGAGATCTTCTGTGAAATATTGGACATGATTAATCAGTAAGCCCCCACCGCGGCGATGACCGTTCCGACAGTGCGCCACATTAATCGAAGATCGCCTGAGATCGACCAATTCTCCACGTAGTGCAGGTCGAGGCGAACGCTTTCGTCCCAGCTCAGATCGGATCGTCCGCCGACCTGCCAGGGGCCGGTGAGGCCGGGCTTGATGTACAGCCGACGCTGGACTCGATCGTTATACTTCTCCACTTCGCGAGCGAGCGGAGGACGTGGGCCGACAATACTCATGTCGCCGACAAAAATATTCCAGAGCTGGGGAAGCTCATCCAGCGAGTAACGGCGCAGGATGGCGCCGATGCGTGTCACCCGCGGGTCGTTGCGGAGCTTAAACAGTACGCCGTTGCCTTCGTTCTTCTCCAGAAGCGTGGCAAGGTCATCCTCGGCTGTCTCCGCCATGGAACGGAACTTGATCATCGAGAACTTCGTGCCGTCGACACCGACGCGCTCCTGGCGGAAGAACACCGGGCCAGAGCTGTCGCGGCGGACCAGCAGAGCGATCACGCCGAAGACAGGTGCGAGGAACGCCAGAGCGAGGCCGGACAGGAGAACATCCATCGCGCGCTTCACGCGGTGCTTGCCTCCCGAGAAGGTCGGCGTCTGCACATGGATGAGAGGTACACCGTTAGCCGTGTCGAAGCGGATGCGCGACCGATCGACAGAGTCGAGGCACCAGGCAAGCACCAGCTCTGTCGGGCTCTTCTCTAGTCGCCACGAAAGCGCACGTACGAACTCGCCGCCGTCACTCGGATAGCCAGCCAAAATGACGACATCCGCATTGCCGATGGCAATCGCCTCGGTCACGGCGTTGATCTTGTCGAACACCGATGATCCAGTCGGTGTCCTCTCCGTGGAGGTCGCCAAGCCATCCGAGAAGACCACTCCGGTGACAACATACTTGGGGGCGGCCACGCGTCCGATTTGGTCGACGACGAAGTCGATGTCGGGACGGGCGCCGACGATGAGGGCACGCGGCAGGCTTAGCCCAACCGCTCGCTCGGCGTCGAGCTTTCGCTGCCAGAATAGGCGGCTGAAGATGAGCAGCAGAAGCCCTGAGGGAAGACCGATGATCAGGTACGCCCGCAGACCATGTACCTCAACGAAACTATTCACGACCGCGAGAAGGCCGAAGGCCGTGAAAGTGGCGCCGACCACGCGACCAAGTTCTGCGCTGGAGCCAACAGTGCGCAGCTCAGAGGTGCGACGGAGGCGCAGGGCAACGAACCACATGATGACGAGGAGGACCTCTGCAGCCCCCGGCGTCATCGGCGCGACTCCCGCCACGGCACCGAAGGCTACGGATACCGCGATCGCGATGAGAATGGCAACGAGGTCGGTCAGCTGACAGACATGCACATGATGGCGCGCCCATGCCGCGGAGGCGGTCTTCGGGCTGCTGTTGTCGGCTTTGATCCGAGTTGATGCTTGCGGTGGGCTTGCCGACAGCAAGTCAATTGCACGGATGCCCGCAGCCGATCGGTCGATGCCGCTCACGGTGCTCATGGCGCGCTCCCCGCAAAGAGGGCAGAGCCGAGCACGGACGGGACGATGGACGTTCTGTATTCTTCGAGTCGAATGCGCGCGAAAAACACTTGGTTAGAGGTTCGCATGGGTGGTACCTGTGGGGGGCAGGGCGTGCTCAAGTCAGCTTTAATGTCAGGGTAACTCTTGCTGACGCTTCGGGCGGGTTCCGAAGTGTTGTTAGATTAGACCGGCAGGCTCAAGCAGTCAAGGGTCCTATACCAACTTTGTGATATTTTTAAATCGACACGCGCAACATCTGGATATTCACCGCCGCGATTTGGCAACTCTCCAGAGGTGGTGAAATTCTGCAAAAAAGTGTCTGGCGCGCTCGTGCTTGATCACCCTTATGCGGCTCCCCCACCATATATAGCGGCTAGAGCATGTAGGCGACGTTGGATACGGTAGTCGCGTCACCCACAAGTGTGGATAAATTCACAGAGTTTTCCGCAGGAAAATTCGAGGTTCGACAGCGGAAAAACCCTGCGAACTCACCGCTAAATGTGCCGCATACGGCCACTAAGCTGGAGTTCTCGTGAACGCATACATTGACCTGTTAAAAACTCCGGGCATTGCCAGGATTATCGCGGCCCAACTAACCGCACGCTTGCCCGGCGGCATGCTGTCTTTGGCGATCCTGCTTCACGTTGAACAGATCCACAATTCTTACGGCGCTGCAGGCCTCGTTCTTGCCGCAACGAGTATCGGCCAAGGCGTTGCCGGCCCCCTCACCAGTCGGTGGATGGGTGTCTGGGGAATGCGCAAAGTCCTCATCCTCACCCTCATCGTCTCAGCGGCCGCGATTTTCGCCATTGCTCTCATTCCCATGAGCGTCGGCATGTTCATGGTTGTCGGTCTCATCGCCGGGCTAAGCAACCCGCCAGTGCAGCCAGCGGTGCGTACCATTTATCCCAAAATGGTGAACTCCAAGCAGCTCAGCCCCCTCTTCTCGTTGGATGCGTCAGCCCAAGAAATAATTTGGGTTGCTGGCCCGGTTATCGCCACTTTCCTCGCCATCCAAATTTCGACGACTACGGCGATTGTGGTTGCCGGAGCGTTCCTGCTCGGCGGCGGCGCGTGGTTTATTGCAAGCCCCGAGGTTGGGCAGGTGCGCATTCCGCGCAGCAAACGTTCCTTCGGAACTGTGCTGCGTCGCCCTCCCGTAATGTTGGCGACGATCACCGGCTTCCTGCTGGTGGGTGCGGCCGCTGCCGTAGAAGCATCCGTTGTTTCGGTGTTCGGACATGATGGTCCGCAGGCAGGTTTCGCTCTCGGCATCTTCGCCGTCGGCTCACTATTTGGTGGCCTGTTTCTCGGCCATCTGCCCATTGGTCCGTGGGCACTTGCTCGCCGCATGCTGATCGTATTTGTCGGTCTGGCTTTAACGGTTGTGAACCTTGATTTTTGGTGGCTTGCCGTTGTGCTGCTCATTGCCGGTGTCGGCATCGCCCCCGCGTTCGCCGTAATTTTTGCGATCGTCTCTGCGAGCGTCAAGTTCAGCGATACTGCTGAAGCGTACGGATGGGTCGGCACCGGTCAACTGATCGGTGCAGCCCTCGGCTCTGCCGTCGCAGGGTTCCTGATCGACGCTTACGGTCCGATCGGTGGATTCTGGGCTGCCGCCATCATCGCCGCACTTGGTGTCATCGTCCCGACGCTGCTGCGCGGTTGGCACCCTGACCTTCGCGGCAAGGATCCGAGCCCAATCCCCGATACAGAACCGATCAGCACACTCCGTCAGTAGTGAGCTGTCGACCCGACGTCACACGGCGTCACACGGCGTCACGCAGTTTTAGTCAAGACCAACGCTCGCTAATACTGGGCAAGTCACACTTCGCATTGCACCCAGGTCTTGAAAGGTTCTATCCCATGTCTGAACAGACACCCCTTATCGCTGCGCCCAAAAAGCGCGGCAAACTTTACGTAATCATCGCCGCCGCGGCCGTCGTTCTTGTGGCTGTCGTCTCAGGAATCGTCATCTCGTTGAATAACTCACAGACCAATGCTGCGGATGCCTCAGGCACCTCAAGCGACCACATCATCGAAGGAAAGGGTTCCCCATCCGACCCCGTGAAAATCGGCGTTGTCGGTGCAAGCGACCCATACTGGGAGACGTATATACAAGCGACTGCGGCCGAGGGGATCTCCGTCGAAATTGTTGACTTTGGCAGCTACGAACTGCCGAACCCGGCGCTCACCGAGGGCGACCTCGACCTGAACCAGTTTCAACACATCATCTATTTAGCTCAGTACAACGAAGCTGCTAGTGCCGATCTCGCGCCGATCGGCGCCACCGCAATTTACCCGTTGGGCCTGTACTCGACCCAGTTCGACTCTGTCGATGAGATTCCTGCAGGCTCGACCATCGCCATACCCAACGACGCCAGCAACCTCGCTCGCTCGCTACTCGTGCTGCAGTCGGCCGGTCTCATCGAGCTCACCGGCGGCGGCAGCATTTTTGCCACTGTCGACGATATCGACACCGCGAATTCACGAGTCTCTGTAACCACGCTTGAGGCGGCCCTCGCTCCAACATCGTTACCTGACGTTGCCGCGGCCATCATCAACAACGACTTTGTCGAAGATGCCGGCCTCAGCTTCTCCGACGCGATTGCCACCGATGATCCCTCCGACCCCAACGCCCTGCCGTACGTCAACGTGTTTGCCGCGTCGTCGGCTGATGCAGACAACGAACTCTTCCTCAAGCTGGTTGATATCTACCAGACCACTAAGGCCGTTCAAGACGGCGTGCTCGAAGTCTCGGGGAACACCGCGGTGCTCCTCCAAACACCAGTCTCAGATCTCGTGACGTCGCTGGAAAAAGTTCAGTCCGACATCCGCGACCAGGGCTAACGCAACAACTCAAGAGGGCGCGGATATCGTCCGCGCCCTCATCTCTGTGAGAGAAAGAATCATGCCGGCAATCCAACTGACCAACGTGACGAAAACCTTTCCGCCACGAACACGCGGTGAGCAGCCTCTAGTGGCCCTCGACGACGTCTCCCTATCAGTGAAGCAGGGTGAAATTTTTGGCATCATCGGATACTCTGGAGCCGGAAAATCGACTCTTGTCCGCCTCATCAATGCCTTAGAACGTTCGACTAGCGGCAGCATTGTGGTAGCAGGCGAAGAGATCAGTTCGCTGCGTGAGCGGGAACTCCGGCGCATTCGCTTAGGCATCGGCATGGTGTTTCAGCAGTTCAACCTCTTCACGTCGCGAACCGTCTGGGGCAACATTGAGTATCCACTCAACGTTGCTGGCGTTCCCCGCGCAGAGCACCAGGCACGCATCTCAGAGCTGCTGCACTTTGTAGGCCTCGCTGACAAAGCACACAGCTACCCGGATGAGCTCTCCGGAGGCCAGAAGCAACGCGTCGGGATAGCACGCGCGCTGGCCACCAGTCCCAAAATTTTGCTGGCCGACGAAGCCACGAGTGCTCTCGATCCTGAAACCACGCGCGAAGTGTTGGCCGTACTCAAGCGTGTTAACGAAGAGTTCGGTGTCACAATCGTCGTCATCACCCACGAGATGGATGTGATCCGCTCCATCGCACACAAGGTCGCTGTTATGGACTCAGGCCGCATCGTCGAAACCGGTGACGTGTTCGATGTGTTCTCTAACCCTCAGGCCGATGCCACAAAAAAATTCGTCTCCACCGTGGTGAAAGCAGTGCCAGAACCCACCGAACTCGAGACACTGCGTCGTCGGCATCCAGGACGCATCGTGACGCTCTCGTTTAACGACGGCAACGTTTCGCAGTCGTCAGTCTTCGTTGAACTCGCCACTAGCGGCGTCGCATTTGAGTTGATCTACGGCGGTATCAACGAAATTCAGGGACGCACCTTTGGCCACCTGACGTTAAGCATTACAGGAAGCGAAAACGCCATCGAATCGGCACTAGTTCGCGTTCGCCCACTCGTGACCGTGACGGAGGTGAATTAGCAATGGACGAACTCATCGAACTGCTCCCCCTGCTCGCTCAGTCAGCCTACGAGACGCTCTACATCGTGGGGCTGTCGCTATTCTTCGGCGGCCTAGGCGGCCTCGTTCTCGGGCTAGGCCTGTACACAACACGACGCGGGAGCTTTCTTTCCAACTCAGCAGTGTTCACTGTGCTCAATGTTCTCGTGAACATCTTTCGGCCGATCCCGTTCATCATCTTTCTGGCGGCTGCTCAACCACTTGCGCGCGCCGTCGTAGGGACTGGAATCGGCAACGATGCAATCATCTTCACGCTGTCACTTGCGGCCGCATTCGGGATCAGCCGGATCGTTGAACAGAACCTCCTGACCGTACAGCCCGGCGTTATCGAAGCCGCGCGCTCGGTAGGTGCAGGCCCTTTGCGCATCATCTTCACGTTGCTGATTCCCGAAGCGCTCGGGCCGCTCATTCTTGGCTACACGTTCATCTTTGTTGCGCTCGTCGACATGTCAGCGGTTGCCGGTTATATCGGCGGAGGCGGGCTCGGAAACTTCGCGATTCAATACGGCTACCGCCTGTTCAACCCCGTTGTGACCTGGGCCGCCGTCATCATCATCATTCTGCTTGTGCAACTTGTGCAGTGGGCAGGAAACACCGTGGCGAGAAAAGTGATGCGGCGATAGACGCTGATCCCTACCAGCGTGGATGCACAGCGGAACGGAAGTGGCGGTCGTAAATCTCGCGCACACCGGCCATGAATCCGTCGCTCAGTGCTGGCACGTCTCCGGCCGCAGCGTTTGACTGCGCCTGAGCAATGTTGCGTGCTCCTGGAATCACCGCGCTCACGCCGGGCTGCTGGGCAACCCAAGCCAAAGCAACCTGCGGGGTCGAGAAATCGGCAACCGCGGGTTCGGCTGCAAGCAGCGCAGCAAACTCTTGAGCGGCCGCAACACCGGTTTCAAAATCGACGCCCGAGAAGGTCTCCCCCACATCAAAGGCTTCACCGTTGCGGTTATAGGTACGGTGGTCGTTCTCGGCGAACGTGGTGTCGGCGCGGTACTTGCCGCTAAGCAGGCCCGAGGCGAGTGGCACACGAGCGATGATTCCGACGCCAGCATCGTGCGCCGCTGGAAGCACCGCATCCAGCGGCTTGAGGCGGAACGCGTTGAGGATGATCTGCACGCTGGCAACATTAGGTCTGGCGATGGCGGCGAGCGCCTCATCCGCGGTCTCAACACTCACGCCGTAGGCGGCGATGGCACCGTCGGCGACGAGCGTGTCGAGGTCGTCGAAGACGGAATCCATGCTGAGCACAGCCGTCGGGGGGCAGTGCAGCTGCACGAGGTCGAGAGTGTCGGTGCCGAGGTTACGGCGAGACCGGTCAGTCCATTCACGGAAGTTCGCGAGAGTGAAGTGTGCGGCATCCTGCTCTGCACGACGGCCCATCTTTGTCGCAACAGTGATGTCGAGCTCCTGGCGGTCAGCAAGGTAGCGACCGATGAGCGATTCACTGCGGCCGTCACCGTAAACGTCAGCAGTATCGAAGAAGGTGACTCCACCATCGACGGCAGTGTCGAGCACTCCACGAGCATCCGTCTCGCTCACGTCACCCCAGTCGGCGCCAAGCTGCCAGGTGCCGAGGCCGATTGCCGAAACAGAGCGGCCCGTGCGGCCGAGAGTGCGAATGTCCATGGGGCAAGGTTACGCCCTCAGCGGTGGGCTGGCTTGTCAATGCAAGTGAGAGAATACGTAGATGGAAGATTTTCTCGACTCTCTTGCCCGCACTACCCCTGTCGAGATCTCGCCGACACTACTGATCGTGATTGTGGCGGCCGCAGCCATACTTAGCATTCCGCAGCCGATCTGGAAGTGGTTCGGACTCTTCACAACGCTCGTCCACGAGTTGGGGCACGCGATCGGCGCGATCCTGACCGGGCGCTTCGTGCACGGAATGAAGATCCGCATGAATCACTCGGGCGAAGCGGTCAGTAGCGGGCGCGGCAAGCTCGGTTCAGCAATCAGTGGCTCACTCGGATACCCCGCTCCCGCCATCGTCGGAGCCATCCAGTTGTGGTGCGTCACGCAGGGCTACACGGCAATCGCGCTCTTCGTCGGTGGCGCGATCCTCGTGCTCACCCTGCTGGTAATCCGCAACCTGTTCGGATTCCTCGTTGTCGCTATTTCGGCGGCGGCGAGCGCAGCCCTCTGGCTCTTGGCAACCCCGGAGCAACAGAGCTACGTTCTTTTGGCGCTCGCAATCGCACTCCTTGTGGGTAGCGTGCGCGGCCTCGCCACCGTCGTCGGCGTACACACCCGCCGGCGCGAGCAGCTGAGCACGTCAGATGCTTACCTGCTGTTCAAGCGCACCGGAATCCCGTCGGTCGTGTGGCTCCTGCTGTTCAGCGCCCTCATCGGCGCCAGCGTCGTGTGGACCGTGACAACAGTGCTCGAAACGTACTAGCGGGGCGGCTTCAGTATTCCGCGCGCGATGCGCTCCGGCCGAAAACCGTAGCCGACAATCCGAGCCAAAATGGGGCGGATGCGCGGCAGCAGCACCGCAATGACGAACCGTTCCCGCAGCGTCGGTGGATTGTGGATGACGACGCGACTCGTCGCACTATCGATCAGCCGGTGCGCGACGCGTTGCATGCGCTGCATGAGCGCGGTGGGCAGTGCCCGGCGGCGCTGCACGGAAACCGATGCTGCGTCGATGGCTGCGGCATCCACTCCTCGCTGGCGGAGCACCGGGACTAGCGTGTTTGCCAGCGCCACTGCATCTTGGATGGCGTAGTTGATGCCGACGCCGAAGGCTGGCGACATCGCGTGAGCCGCATCACCAATGCAGATCGCGCCCGGCACCGACCATTCGCGGAGGCGATCTATCTGCACCGACAAAAGTTTCACGTCGTCGAAGCTGCCGATTTCGTCCGAGACCGCTGCCAGTCGGGGTGCTGTGCGTGCGATCGTGTCGCGGAACGCTTGGATGCCTGCCTTCGGAAATTCAGGAAAAGTGCCTTTGCGGATAAGGAGCCCACACTGAAAGTAGCCGGGGCGCGGAATCGTCACGAGTGCGGAACCGTCCCTGAGATTTGCGAGCGTATCCCTCATTGTTTTCGTCGGTCGCGGCACCCGAAACCACAGCACATCAATGGGCACACCGTAGTCTGAGGGCACGAGCCCAAGGGAGTCGCGCACGGCAGAATCACGGCCGTCGGCCGCCACCGTCAACGCCGCGTTTACTCGCAGCGGGCCGTCCGGTGTCGTCGCGTC
>Ga0307487_1002577_pt1 | contig 11458 bp, 10 predicted proteins | sample CBIW12metaG_FD_203665 | JGI IMG/M metagenome (GOLD analysis project Ga0307487, IMG submission 203665) | Sea-ice brine microbial communities from Beaufort Sea near Barrow, Alaska, United States - CBIW 1.2 | ecosystem: Environmental > Aquatic > Marine > Coastal | place: USA: Alaska | collected... | reverse complement strand
GTAGAAAAATCAATAAGACAATAACAAGAATCCCGTTAGGGATGTGATATTATCGTAAATTAAAAACATAAACCTGAAAATATAAATGTTTCCCGTATTATTTCGTCCCTAACGGGACTTCTTTCTATCAATTTTCAATTGTGCTACCAATATTCCATCCCTAACGAGATTCCTATTCCAGAGCTTAAAATTTAAAAAAACAAGTTGAAAAGAGGGATTCCTCAGCATAAAAAAAGGTTTCACGCAAGAGCGTAAAGAAAAAAAAATGAACTACCTCGATGCAGCATACGAGGTATCTGAATAAAATATAAGCAAATATATTTCTTACGCTGCAAGCAGCGGGGAATTCAACTCTAAGAAATTAAATCGCACTGTAAATGATTTCCTACCTTGTTGAAAGTGTAGAAAATGAAATTGCAAGACTTTACGAATTTTGAGTCTTAGAGCCTCCTATATACCTACTTGGAAAGTTATCTTATTTGAAGTTGTAGAACTCTACCGAGTACTTAGTGGCAACCTCTATTTAGTGCTATTATTGCCACAAAGGGCATAAAACCCAAAGGAGCACAAAGATTTTCAAACAATTTTTGAAAAGTACTTTTGAAAAGCATATTGGGAAGTATCTGTTACAAAATGAATGTGCTTAAAATTCTCTAAACAGCCCCTTTCTTTTCACGTTAATTAAAAAATACTTTTAATTTAAAAAGCAAGCCCCGGCATTTAAAAGGAATAATTAACTTCGCGGCAAACTTTTCGACTTATGCTAATTATTGGAATTGCCGGTGGTACCGGGAGCGGAAAAACCACTGTGGTAAGCCAGATTATTGATCAATTGAAAAACGAAGAGGTCGATGTTATTTCTCAGGACTCTTACTACCAAGACACTAGCCACTTGCCATTGGAAGAACGCAAAAAAATCAATTTTGATCACCCAAAATCCATCGATTTTGATCTGTTGGTTTCGCACCTAAAGGATTTGAAGGCGGGAAAAACAATTCAGCAACCCGTTTATTCATTTATTGATCACAACCGAACAAGTGAAACTATTAGCATACACCCCAGGAAGGTTATTATCGTTGAAGGGATCCTGATCCTGACACATTCAGACATCAGGGCGATGTTCGATATAAAAATTTACGTTCATGCAGATAGCGATGAACGGCTAATCCGAAGATTAAAAAGGGATATCAATGAACGCGGACGCGATCTGGAGGAGGTTTTGTGGCGATACCAAACTACCCTAAAACCTATGCACCAGCAGTTTATAGAACCTACCAAAGAATTTGCCGATATCATCATTCCAACCAACCGACCCAATAATGTAGCTGTTGATATTGTTCAAACCATTATCAAAGACAGGTTGACCTAATTTTGTATCTTTAGGCAAAATGAAAGCCCGGATCGGGAATAAATTTAAAAACAGAAAAGCCAAAGCTCGCTATTGGCAGGTAAAATAAAAGTTACATGAAGCTAAAAGAGCTCCGCCGCAAGAAATGGTTTTTAATAATCGGCAACAAATACGTGTTGCTTTTGCTGATCTTTGCTCTCTGGATGTTCTTTTTAGACAGCAATTCCTGGTTTATCCATCACGAACTCGATCAGGAAATTGACGAATTGGAGACCAATAAGGAATATTATCAGAAAGAAATCGCCAAAGACAAATCCACCATCGAAAAATTGAACGATTCATTCGAAATGGAAAGTTTTGCAAGGCAACAATATTATATGAAACGGGCCGACGAAGATATTTTTATCATTCAATACGATACCATCGATTAAAAAGTATCTAAATTGATGATTTTCGAAACCCTTCATTTAAAACACTAAATAAAATGAATCAGGATTTATTTCAGGAATTTGATACGGTAACGGCGAAACAGTGGAAGCAAAAAATTCAATTCGATTTAAAAGGAGAAGATTACAACGAAAAGCTGGTTTTTAAAAGCCGGGACGGCATCGCTGTAAAACCCTTCTACAACGCTGAAGATGTTTCGGAAACAGCCCAGGTTCACGCTCCTAAAAACTGGGAGATCTGCGGAAAAATATATGTGGCTTCCGACAAAAAGAGCAATCAAAATGCACTTGAAAGCCTGAAAAAAGGAGCTGAAAGCCTTTGGTTTATAATCCCTTCGGAAAAAACCAAGCTTGAGATCCTCCTTCGAAATATCCCTTTAGAAAAAACCCCGATCTACCTGGGTTTTGAATTCCTCTCAAATGAATTTATACAGAAAATAAACCAATTTTTAACTGGTAAAAAACACAAAATAAGACTTCAGCTCGATATAATCGGGAATTTAGCACGAACTGGCAATTGGTACCAAAACCTGAAACAGGACCATAAAAATTTAAGTGATATCGTTTCCGGGGCTAAAGATTTTAAATCGGTGCTGAGTGTTGACGCGACCTTATATCAAAATGCAGGTGTGACAATTCCACAGGAATTGGCTTATGCCCTAGCCCACGCCAACGAATATTTAAATTATTTTGACACGTCAAAAGAGTCTTTAGCCGATTTTGAAATGCAGTTTTTAACAGCTTCCGGCTCCAATTATTTTTTCGAAATTGCTAAAATACGGGCTTTACGGCTTCTATATGCGAGTTTGGCTTCGGAATATAATCTGCCAGAAACCTGCCACATCCTGGCGCAACCCACAAAACGGGATAAAACATTGTACGATTACAACGTGAATTTGCTGCGCACCACCGGTCAAAGTATGAGTGCAATTCTTGGGGGCGCAAATGCGGTTTACAATTTACCATACGATGCGATCTATCATAAAAACAACGAATTTGGGGACAGGATCGCACGCAACCAGCTTTTGGTTTTAAAATATGAAAGTTATTTTGACAAGGTTTCCAATGCCGCAGAAGGAGCCTATTATATTGAAAGCCTGACCGCACAATTTGCAGAAAAAGCCCTGGAAATATTCAAGGAAACAGAACAAGGTGGCGGATTTTTAAAGCAACTTAAGGAAGGAATCATTCAGCAAAAAATTTCAGAAAGCGCCCAAAAAGAGCAGGAACAATTCAATAAAGGCGAATTGATCCTGATAGGAACAAATAAGCACAAAAATCCGGAGGATAAGATGAACAACAATCTGGAGCTTTACCCGTTTTTAAAAATGAATCCGCGAAAAACCCTGATTCCTCCTATTCTGGAAAGGCGTTTATCAGAAAAACTGGAACAGGAACGAATTGAAAAAGAGTAAAATCTGAAATTATTAACTTCAGAAGAATCCTTTATCATAAAATATCAACGCTGAAATTAATTCAGCAGGAAGAATTCAGAAGCAATGCAACGAAAAAATCTTCAGCAGCTCAGCTTAAAAAAATCGGTTTCTCAAAAATCCGGGGAACCACAAATTGATCAAAATTTCGCCACTGCTGAGGGAATTGACCTTAAGCCGTTTTATTCCAAAGAAGACATAAAAGATGCAGGACATTTAAATTTTGCTGCCGGGATTTCACCATATCTGCGCGGCCCATACAGCACAATGTACGTCATCCGTCCCTGGACCATCCGTCAATACGCCGGATTTTCGACAGCGGAGGAAAGCAATGCGTTTTACAGAAGAAATTTAGCTGCCGGGCAAAAAGGATTATCGGTCGCTTTTGACCTGCCAACCCACCGAGGTTACGACAGTGATCACGAACGCGTGGTTGGCGATGTTGGAAAAGCCGGGGTTGCCATAGATTCTGTGGAAGATATGAAGGTTTTATTTGACCAGATCCCATTGGGAGAAATGTCGGTTTCAATGACGATGAACGGCGCGGTCTTGCCCATACTGGCATTCTTTATTGTAGCGGCAGAGGAGCAGGGAGTAAAACCCGAACAGCTATCGGGTACCATTCAAAATGACATTTTAAAGGAGTTTATGGTTCGGAATACCTATATTTATCCGCCTACTCCTTCGATGAAGATCATTTCGGATATTTTTGAATTCACTTCCAAAAATATGCCCAAGTTCAACAGCATCAGCATTTCAGGATACCATATGCAGGAAGCCGGCGCAACCTGTGATATTGAACTTGCTTATACCCTGGCAGATGGATTGGAATACATTAGAAAAGGCCTTGAAGCGGGAATGGATATTGACAGTTTTGCTCCCCGCCTCTCCTTTTTCTGGGGTATTGGGATGAACCATTTTATGGAAATCGCAAAAATGCGTGCCGCCAGAATGTTATGGGCCAAACTGGTAAAACAATTTAACCCGAAAAACGAGAAATCCCTGGCACTCCGTACCCACTCCCAAACCAGTGGCTGGAGTTTGACAGAACAGGATCCGTTTAACAATGTGGCCCGTACCTGTATTGAAGCTGCAGCGGCTGTATTTGGAGGCACCCAAAGTCTGCACACAAATGCGCTGGATGAGGCCATTGCTTTACCCACCGATTTTTCTGCCAGGATCGCCCGCAACACTCAATTATACCTGCAACAGGAAACAAAGATCACCAAAACCGTAGATCCCTGGGCCGGCAGTTATTATGTGGAAAGCCTTACAAAACAAATCGCGGAAAAAGCCTGGAAACTCATTGAAGAGGTTGAAGAACTGGGCGGGATGACCAAAGCCATCGAGGCCGGGATCCCAAAATTGCGCATTGAAGAAGCCGCGGCCATAAAACAAGCCAGAATTGACAGTGACACCGATATTATAGTTGGAAACAACAAATTCCGACTTGAAAAGGAAGATCCGTTGGTTACCTTGGAAGTAGACAACCAAACGGTACGAACCCAACAGATCAATCAGCTCAAAAAGATAAAAGCGGAAAGAAATTCCGAGAAAGTCAAAAAGGCATTGAACGCATTAACCCAAGCCGCTAAAAATCAGGACGAAAATTTATTAGCTTTAGCCATAGTTGCTGCCCGTGAAAGGGCAACCCTTGGTGAGATCAGCGTTGCTTTGGAAGAAGTTTTCGGAAGGTATAAAGCAAAGATCCAATCCTTTAGCGGCGTTTATTCAAAAGGGATGAAAAACAACGAATCATTTATAAAAGCGAGGGAACTCGCCGATAAATTTGCGGAAAAAGAAGGTCGGCGACCCCGTATCATGGTAGCAAAGATGGGACAGGACGGACACGATCGCGGGGCAAAAGTAGTTGCCACCGGATATGCCGATCTGGGATTTGACGTAGATATTGGCCCATTATTCCAAACCCCTGCCGAGGCTGCCAAACAAGCAGTTGAGAACGATGTGCATATTTTAGGGATCTCCTCTTTGGCAGCAGGACATAAAACCCTGGTGCCTCAGGTTATCCAGGAACTTAAAAAACACGGCCGGGAAGACATTATGGTAATTGTAGGCGGGGTAATCCCTTCCCAGGATTATCAGTTTCTATTTGATGCCGGCGCAGTAGCCGTTTTTGGTCCCGGAACAAAAATAAGCGAAGCAGCGATTCAGTTGCTGGAAATTTTAATTGATGAATAGTGGAGAGAGGAAAGTGGAGAGTGGAGAGTTCAAGATTCAAAATTTCTCAATACTCAATACTAACATCCCAATACTAAAATCTAACATCTAAAATCTAAAATCTATATGGACTACACTAAGAAAATGCTTAGAGACGATGCCTTAAAAGGCAAAACAATTGTTGTTACCGGTGGTGGCAGCGGACTTGGAAAAGCGATGAGCACCTATTTTCTGGAATTGGGCGCCAATGTGGTGATCACTTCCAGAAATATGGAGAAGTTGGAAAATACCGCTAAAGAATTGGAAGAAAAAACCGGAGGCAAGATTTTGCCGGTTCAGTGCGATGTTCGGAATTATGAGGAAGTAGAAGCTATGGTTAATGCTTCTGTCTCCAAATTTGGGAGTGTTGATGTGCTACTCAACAACGCAGCGGGAAACTTCATCTCCCCTACTGAAAGACTTTCAGCTAATGCATTTGATACTATTATCGATATTGTATTAAAGGGAAGTAAAAACTGCACTTTGGCTTTCGGAAAATACTGGATTGACAAAAAAGAAAAAAACAAAACCATTTTAAATATAGTTACCACCTATGCCTGGACAGGATCGGCTTATGTAGTTCCAAGTGCGACTGCAAAAGCAGGGGTTTTGGCCATGACGCGTTCGTTAGCGGTGGAATGGGCAAAATACGGCATACGTTCGAATGCAATTGCTCCCGGTCCATTTCCAACAAAAGGCGCATGGGACAGATTGTTGCCCGGGGATCTCAAAGAAAAATTTGATCTGGCCAAAAAAGTTCCCTTAAAACGGGTTGGGGAACATCAGGAACTGGCGAATTTGGCGGCATATTTGGTTTCAGATTTTTCTGCTTATGTAAATGGCGAAGTGATCACCATTGACGGTGGGGAATGGCTGAAAGGTGCCGGACAGTTCAATTTACTGGAAGCAATTCCGGAGGAAATGTGGGATCAACTGGAAGCGATGATCCGATCAAAAAGAAGCAAATAACAACCAGTTTTCAGCATAATTATTAAAGGTTAATAAATTCATTTTATAAACCTTTAATAAATTGTATTTTTACCTTTCAAAAATTTAAGATAATTAATGGGTAAGATCATTGCTATTGCAAATCAAAAAGGGGGAGTTGGCAAAACCACGACCTCAATAAATCTGGCGGCTTCCCTGGGAGTTCTTGAGAAAAAAGTGCTATTGATCGATGCCGACCCACAGGCAAACGCCACTTCGGGATTGGGAATTGATGTGGAAGAGGTGGAATTTGGGACCTATCAGCTCATAGAACATTCCATAAAAGCAGAGAAAGCTATTGTTAAAACCGGATCTCCCAATCTGGACATCATCCCTTCTCATATTGATCTTGTTGCCATTGAAATAGAGCTGGTTGACCAGGAAGAACGGGAATATATGCTGAAAAAGGCAATTAAACACCTGAAAGACAAATACGATTATATCCTGATAGATTGCGCACCTTCTTTGGGGCTTTTGACCCTGAATGCACTAACTTCTGCCGATTCAGTGATCATTCCAATTCAGTGTGAATATTTTGCCCTGGAAGGTTTGGGAAAACTGCTCAATACCATAAAAAGTGTTCAAAAAATACACAATAAAAACCTCGATATTGAGGGCTTGCTGTTAACTATGTACGATTCGCGTTTAAGGCTCTCAAACCAGGTGGTGGAAGAAGTTCAAAAGCATTTCAACGAGATGGTTTTTACCACAATCATTCAGCGAAATGTGCGTTTAAGTGAGGCTCCCAGTTATGGGGAGAGCATTATAAATTATGATGCAGGAAGTAAAGGCGCTGCCAATTATTTGAGCCTTGCCCAGGAAATCATTAAGAAAAACTCTTAGAAAATGGCGAAAGCTACCAAGAAACAAGCATTGGGACGCGGACTTTCAGCATTGCTGAAGGATCCAGAACACGATATAAACTCTGCCGAAGACAAAAATGCTGATAAGTTGGTCGGTCATATTATTGAACTGGAACTCACTTCAATTGAAGTCAATCCTTTTCAGCCCCGTACCAGTTTCAATGAAGAATCCTTGCGGGAACTGGCCTCATCCATAAAAGAATTGGGCGTGATCCAACCTATTACGGTGCGCAAGTTGGATTTCAACAAATTTCAATTGGTTTCAGGAGAGCGCAGGTTCAGGGCTTCCAAATTAATTGGGTTGGAAACCATTCCTTCTTATATCCGAATCGCCAACGACCAGGAAACCCTGGAAATGGCGCTGGTTGAAAATATTCAGCGACAGGACCTCGATCCTATAGAGATAGCGATCTCTTATCAAAGACTTATCGATGAAATAAATATCACCCAGGAACAATTGAGCGACCGGGTGGGAAAAAACCGCTCGACCATAGCCAATTATTTAAGGTTGTTAAAACTGGATCCCATCATACAAACCGGGATGCGGGACGGTTTTGTTTCCATGGGACATGGCAGGGCTTTAATAAATGTGGAAGACCCGCAAACCCAGTTGGATATTTATGAAAAAATACTGGAAAAATCGCTTTCCGTTAGGGATACCGAAAAACTGGTAAGGGAACTCAACGCTGTGCCAACCAAAAAACCTACTCCAAAATCCAAAGCATTGCCCCAGGAATTTAAAAAAGGAGTCAAGGAATTTTCAGAATATTTAGGTTCCAAAGTCGATATAAAAGTGGAACCAAAAGGAAAAGGGAAATTGATCATTCCATTTACTTCAGAAGAAGATTTCAACAGAATTAAAAAACTGATACAGGGTGAAGCTTAAACTAATTCTTCCGTTATTCACGCTTCTTTTTGCAAACCATTTTATGGTGGCCCAGGAAGATTCCCTGGTGGATGTCTCTACCCAGGAACCCCTTGTTGAAGAAAAATTGGATTACAAACCTTACGACGCATTGGCTCCGGCGAGGGCCGCTTTTTACTCGGCAGTATTACCGGGATTAGGACAGGCTTATAACGGCAAATACTGGAAAATTCCTCTGGTTTATGCCGGCCTGGGAACTGGGATCTATTTTTACCTGGATAACGATAAAGAATACGACCGATACAGGTCTATTTATAAAAGACGTCTTGCCGGGTTTACCGATGACGAATTCACAAGGCCTGATGGCACACAACGCATAACAAATGACGGACTTATTCGTGCCCAACGTTTTTTTCAGCGAAACAAGGAACTTTCTCTTTTAATAACCGTTGGAATTTACGCGCTTAATATTATAGATGCCAATGTAAATGCACATTTACAGCAATTTAATGTAAGTGAAGATCTATCTTTGAGACCGGCGCTGAATTTTGATCGTATTACGGGAAAAACAGACTACGGACTTTCATTAAACTATAGTTTTTAACTTTGAAATCTCTCAAAACAGGCTTTTAATAACAAGAATCCTCTTATATTCGACTCTATAGGAAAATCAGTTAAAAAATAGGTTCTGTTTTAGAATATTGTGGATTATTTTATAAATATCAATTGAGAATTGACGTTTTTGCTTGGTTCCTATTTAACCGCAAAGTCTGCAAAGAAAAAAAAGATGATTAAAGATGAATTAATTGGATAATAATTGAATTGTAAATTAGAAAGGAACTGCTTTACGGGATTGCCGAATGGAAGTGCAAGACTTTGCGCCCTTTGCGGTTAAAGAAAGCACCTTTCTACAATTATCTAAAACAGAACCAAAAAATATTATGAAAATATGAAGATTGCACTTTTAGGTTACGGAAAAATGGGAAAGACCATTGAAAAAATTGCAACTGAAAGAGGGCATGAAGTGGTTCTGAAAATTGATAAAACTATCGAAAATTACGATTTATCCAAAGTAGATGTCGCCATAGATTTTAGTGTTCCAGATGCTGCATTTAATAATATCACCACCTGTTTTAAAAAACAATTGCCTGTGGTATGCGGCACAACAGGCTGGTTAACCGATTATGATAAGGCAGCTAAAATTTGCGAACAGGAAAATTCGGCTTTTTTATATGCTTCGAATTTCAGCATCGGAGTTAATTTATTTTTTGAGCTGAACGAAAAATTGGCCAAGATGATGAGTGCTTTCAGCAATTATTCAGTAGAGATCGAAGAAGTTCACCATACCCAGAAATTGGATGCCCCAAGCGGAACAGCCATAAGTTTGGCTCAGCAAATTATAGAAAATTCATCTAAAAAAACCTGGCATCTCAATAAAGCAAACGAAAATGAAATCCCGATCTACGCCAAAAGAATTGAAAATGTTCCGGGAACCCATAGGGTTTCGTATAAATCGGAAATAGATTCCCTTGAAATTAAACACACCGCACATTCCAGGGAGGGTTTTGCGTTGGGAGCAGTTATCGCCGCGGAATGGCTGAAAGATAAAAAAGGAGTGTACAAAATGAAAGATGTACTTTCAGGTTTAAGTTGATTCTTTGTAACGCTTTAAACAATAAACACACATATAACAGTAAAGAATTTTTACTATGACGATCACACAATGGTTCTTGTTTTTCTTATTGATACAACTCATACATTTTTTGGGCACCTGGAAACTTTATGTAAAAGCTGGCAGGAAAGCCTGGGAAGCCGCAATCCCGGTTTATAATGCCGTAATTTTAATGAAAATCATCAACAGGCCCTGGTGGTGGACTATTCTGTTATTTATTCCAATCGTAAACCTTATAATGTTTCCGGTGATTTGGGTGGAAACCATCAGAAGTTATGGCCGAACTAACAGGTTTGAGACCATATTGGTAATCCTGACTTTAGGTTTTTACATCTATTACGTAAATTATATCCTGAACCCAACCTATATTCAAGACAGAAGTTTAAAACCCAGATCGGCACTGGGGGAATGGGTGAGTTCAATATTATTCGCGATAATTGCCGCCACTTTGGTTCATACCTATTTAATTCAGCCCTTTACAATTCCCACATCTTCCCTTGAAAAATCATTGTTGGTAGGGGATTTTCTATTTGTGAGCAAGTTTCATTACGGCGCGCGAACTCCGCTAACCGCTGTGGCTTTTCCTATGGTTCATGATACCATTCCGGTTTTGGGTATTAAGTCATATTTGGAAAAACCACAAATTCCATATTTCAGGCTTCCCGGTTTTGAAGATATTGAGCGCTCAGACATTGTGGTGTTTAACTGGCCGGTCGATACGATGATGAATATGTATTACACCGATAAGTATTACTACAAACCTATCGATAAAAAAACCAATTATGTAAAGCGAGCGGTTGGCATACCGGGTGATAGCCTGGAGATTATTAACGGAAAAATCCATATCAATTCCAAACCCCTGCAATTACCTGATCGAGCTAAATTGCAATATTCCTATACGGGCACAACCAAAGGAAAGGCCTTTGATCGGCAATATTTATATGAACGTTATGATATTACCGATCCTTTCGGGTATAACCCGAACGACAATACCTTCTATGGAATTCACCTGACGGAAGATGCCTACGAGAAGTTCAAAAACCATCCGAATGTACTTTCAATTAAGCGCAATATTGATTCGGCAGGAATAAATGAACCCGGCACTTTCCCAGATTCGGAGCTGCTTTCCTATAATAAAGACAACTTCGGACCCATTTTTATTCCTAAGAAAGGTGCTACTGTTCCACTAACCCTGGAATCACTTCCCTTTTACAGTCGTATTATAGAAGTATATGAAGGTTCTGAAATGGGGATCACAAATAAAATTAGTGTGAACGGCACCCAGGTGTTACTTAATGGCACACCCATCACTTCTTACAACTTTAAACAGGATTATTACTGGATGATGGGAGATAACCGTCACAACAGCCTTGACAGCCGTTATTTTGGGTATGTCCCCGAAAATCACGTGGTGGGAAAACCCGTATTTGTATGGATGAGCTGGGATACCAACGGCAACGGGATCATGAATAAAATACGTTGGGAAAGGATGTTTACCACCGTTGGCGGAAGCGGGGAACCGGTTTCCTATTTGCCTTATTTCCTGATCGCGGTTGTACTCCTTTTTGGATTTAATTTCTTCAAAAAAAGAAGAAACTCATAATTTTAAAGAGTTCTTATTAGATGA
>Ga0307487_1002576_pt1 | contig 11460 bp, 7 predicted proteins | sample CBIW12metaG_FD_203665 | JGI IMG/M metagenome (GOLD analysis project Ga0307487, IMG submission 203665) | Sea-ice brine microbial communities from Beaufort Sea near Barrow, Alaska, United States - CBIW 1.2 | ecosystem: Environmental > Aquatic > Marine > Coastal | place: USA: Alaska | collected... | reverse complement strand
ACCCAGAGAGAATACCAAAAAAAAACTAGTTTAACTAATGGCTTGGTTCGTCGGCCTACGGCCTCCTCTCCTAGCCATTAGTTAAACTAAATCTAAACCCTAGACACAGTTAAATGAACTATCCCATCAAATACCACTTTTGAACAATCTGGTGCAATGGCAAATATTTAAATTACACCTCTTTGAGCTCATAATAATGCCAAATCGACATCTTCCGGATTATGTATGTGACTTTTCCTATAATAGGTTTACACAAAATGTAAACTATGAATAGAAGAAAAATGAGAACAGGTAGTTCTTTGAGTTGGGAAAAACGTGAATCCATGATCAAAGAATTTTTGATCGTCAGTATCCTAAAAATGAGCTTTGAAAAAAATATACCGGTCAAGACAAGGAGCATGGTCAGTAATTGGACTGGATGAGAAAACTTCGCTATATTTCCGACGACAGCATACCAAGGTCTGTCAACTTATCTTTCCATCCCATTTGCCAGTGAATCAATTAAATACAGATGATCCTATTGCACTTCAGTGCCGTATTAAGGAGTTGGGAAGAGCAGTTTGACAATTCCCAGCTCACAGCTGAAGGCTATGAGCTGATGGTTGATATTGTAGAGAAAGAATTGAAGATTCCAATCAGAAAAAAGTCCGTCACCAAGTAATAACTACCTTAAAGGAAAAGCATCAACGGCGCGCTCTGGGTCGTATATGTCTGTTATTTGGTCTTACCAGACAAGCCTATTATCAATTTTACTGGCATGCTGAAGAAACAAGTTTTGAACACGAACTTGTTCTCAAGCAGGTTTTTAGAATTAGAAAAAAGTATGTAAAGATGGGGTTCGAAAACTGTTGGTTTTACTGGAACATCAGATAAAAATGGTTAGAGATGCTTTAGTCGAACTGCTGGCAGTAAACAACTTATTGATCAAACGCAGAAAACGCAGGGTACATACCACCAATTCTTTCCATTGGCTGCGGAAATATCCCAACTTAATACGTGACTATACGCCAACAGGATGTAACCAGTTATGGGTCAGTGATATTACCTATTGGAGATTGAAAGACAGATTTATTTATATCAGCTTTATTACTGATGCCTACTCACATAAAATTGTAGACTATCAGGTGGATGAAACGCTTGAGGCAGCATCTAGTATACGTGCTCTTAAAATGGCTTTTGACCAAGTCAAAGAATCAATCGAAGCCCTTATTCATCATTCTGACAGAGGTATTCAGTACTACAGTCAAAACTATGTAAAGCTATTGCAGGACAATCAAATCCAAGTCAGTAGGACAGAAAACGGAGATCCGTTGGAAGATGCGCTGGCAGAAAGAATAAATCAAATAAGAATACCTGGACTTCTACGAGGTAGAAACTATTCAGGAGGCTACTTGACTCTTAAATGAGGTTGTCAAACTCTACAACCAAGAAAGACCACATATGAGCATTGGAAACTTAACACCGCAAGAAATCCATCAAACCAATCAAAAAACAGAAAGGCTATAGAAGAACTACTATCCTAAAAACCGTAGTCTTGTAAATCCATTACAGGATCAAACAAAATTGTAAACTGATAGAAGTATTTAAACTATAATCTGTAAACTTTTTTTAGGAAGAGTCACCTTCTCTTAGGCCGAGATTGAAAGCAAGAAACAGGAGCCCGAATCCATTATGCCCGATCCTGCTGGCTTGAGGATGACTGCTCAGGATTTGGCAGATATCAGCTTATTTGCTCGGATTGAACTAGATTTCAAGAAGTTTAGCATGTTATGAATTCAGCGATTGATGGAACCTACCTTCTTCTAGTTGCACGCGGACCAATGTAATTCATATTGGTTTTCATTACTCCTATCGAACTGCTTGTTGACAGAATCTAACTCATTTTGACTCTACAACTACATTAAGCTCCAAAAACCACCTTCACCTTCTCTGAACTTATTTTTATCACCCATTCATCTTGAGGTTTGACTGCGGTATTCCATAGGAAAAGTGATCGGAGGGATTTGATCTCGGCAAGTGCTTCTAAACCGGATGAACTGACCTTGGTCCCGTTCAGGTTTAAAACCTCCAGTCGGGAAAGGTTTTTCAAAGCTGAAATTCCGGCATCCGAGATCGGGTTATTTTCGATGCGCAGCCTTTGGATATTAGAAAACTGAGCGATGAGGTTCAAATCAGAATCCTGAATCCCCGTTTCAGCCAAACTCAACCAATAAATATGGTCTTTGATGGGTAAAAGTGTTTTCAAGAGTTCGGAGACTTGGCCCGGTGCAACTTCCGATGGCAAGACTATATCCAAAGCGCCTGTTTCTTGAGATAGAACCCTGACCCGAAATCCTATTTTCTCCAAACTCCTGAGATGAACCGTATCGATGCTCACCGCAAGCATTTTTTCAGCTCCAAGAATATTGAGTCTAGGCTTTGCCCATTCGATTAAATCTTCATCAGCTTCTAGTATTGAAATCTTCGGATCTGCCTTCCCTTTCTCTATCCACCAAGTGATCCATTGTATTTCCTCCTCGGTCAGGGGCTTTTTCCCTTCCGAAGGCATAAAGTCGTCGTGATCTTCAGGTAGTGTAACTCGTCGGATCAGCTCACTTTTTTCACCATCCAAGGAAATAATGACCGGGCCATTTTCTCCTCCTTTGACTAAAGTTTCATAGGAAACCATATTCAATTCGCCCTTGGATTTTCCGGGTCGGTGACAGCTTTGACATTTGCTTCTCAGAAGTGGCTGAATCACATCGGTAAATACCTCAGCTTCCTCAATGGTAGCCAAAACGCGACCTTTGCTCTCCTCTTGCCTTCCCGAAAAAGGGGCATAAGCAGTCAGGTAATCTTCTCCATGAGTGAGGCTTCCTCCAAAATGTCCCGTGACAGAAAGTGTAAGGATCAGAAATCCCAAAATTGAATAATTGAGTTTTTTGGGTATTCTATCCTCGTTTTTATTCACCCACCAAGCAATTCCAGCAAGTAAAACAGTGCTCCATCCTGCAATTAAATGTATATCCAAAAGATCCCCTTCATACCCTCCCGATCGGGAAAGAAGAAATCCCAACAATGCCGCGACCAAGGCACTAAGCGCTCCCAAAAGCAATGTAAAACTGACTGCCTCCTGTAAAACGGGTCTTTTTCTTAAAACCACATACGCTTTCAACAAAACAGCAATGATCAAAAAACCAATTGGAAGATGAACCCAGAGGGGATGAAAGCGTCCGATGAACGTGATGATATCTTGTGTCATATTTCGATCATGCTAGGTCAAAATCCCCTTGACCACATCACCTTCTACGTCGGTCAACCTAAATCTTCTACCCTGATGCTTATAGGTGAGTCTTTCGTGATCGATCCCAAACAAATGTAAAATCGTAGCCTGCAAATCATGCACATGAACAGGGTCTTTAACCACATTATACCCAAAGTCGTCTGTTTCTCCGTAGGTAAACCCCGGCTTCACGCCAGCTCCGCACATCCATTTGGTAAAGCACCTAGAGTGATGATCCCTACCATAATTATCCGGAGAAAGAGTGCCTTGGCTGTACACTGTCCTGCCAAATTCGCCACCCCAAACGACTAACGTATCTTCCAATAAGCCTCGCTGCTTCAGGTCTTTGATCAGTGCTGCGGTAGCTTGGTCAGTTTTCTCACATTGGTTTTTTATTCCATTGGGTAGATTGCCGTGATGATCCCATCCCTGATGATATAGCTGGACAAATTTAACATCCTGCTCGATGAGCTTTCTAGCCAATAGGCAGTTGGCTGCATAGGTGCCAGGATCACGGCTCTCTTCCCCATACATCTCATACACCCAGTCAGGCTCATTGGACATATCAGTCACATCAGGCACCGAGGTCTGCATTCTGAAGGCCATTTCATATTGTGCAATCCGGGCGCTGATCTCGGGATCACCATAGGTGTCAAACTGCGCTTCATTCAATGATTTGAGGTAATCCAGCATCTCGCGTCGGTCCTCTCCATCGTAATTTTCCGGATTTCCGAGATAAAGAACTGGGTCTTTTCCGGACCGAAACTGTATTCCCTGATATTGGGAAGGAAGAAATCCATTACCCCATAGTCTGGAGTAAAGCGGTTGGTCCTGCACAGCATCTTTAGATACCAACACAATAAAAGAAGGCAGGTTTTGATTGTCCGAACCTAGGCCATAACTCAGCCAGGCACCCATGGAAGGGCGGCCTGGAAGCTGATGACCAGTCTGAAAAAAAGTAATGGCAGGATCATGATTGATCTGACTGGTCTGCATGCTTTTGATAAAGCAAAGCTCATCCACTATCTCAGCAGTATGTGGCATCAATTCACTGACCCAAGTCCTGCTCTTTCCATATTGGTTGAATTTGAATGCTGATGAAGTCATGGGAAAAGAACTTTGATCTGCACTCATCCCGGTGAGGCGCTGCCCGTCTCTTACCGAAGCGGGGAGCTCTTGCCCGTGGAGGTCAACTAGCTTTGGCTTGTAATCATACAAATCCAACTGAGAAGGTCCGCCGGCTTGAAACAGATATATAATACGCTTAGCCTTGGGCATAAAATGTGGCAACCCTTCTAATCCATTTGCTGACTCGGAAAGCATAGGAGGGGTTTCAGGATTCGCAGCAAAAATCTTTTCCATACCCATCAATGATCCCAGAGCCAAGGAACCTATCCCCAAGGAAGTTTTAGTCAAAAACCTCCTCCTATCCATATTCTTTTCAATCTCCTGAAGATCCCGGTTGGAAGATCTCAGCGGGGCATCGTGGTAGTGACTCATGTTATCTCTTGGTTAGGAAAGCATCTGAATTGAGAATGGCGCTGGCTGTTACGGCATTGGCTGCTACTTGGTAGATATCCAAGTCTGGACTGATTTGGTATTCCCCTGCAGCTATCCAGCCTTTTAATTTTGGTGGATCTGATTTGAATTTATGGTATTCGTTTTCTCTTAATTCCAGTAGAATTGCAAGCTCCTTGTAGTTTGGCTTTCTTCCTGTAAGTCTTCGAAAAGTAGCTTCTATGGACATGGAGATGTCAGGATAAGCTAACATATTTTCTCCCAAAACTTTGGAGGCCTCTACAAAGGTCGGATCATTCATGAGTACCAAAGCCTGAAGCGGTGTATTGGTCTCCTGTCTCTTACTTACCGAAAAACTGTGGTCTGGCGCATCGAATATGGCTAAAGCCGGATGGTGAACTGAGCGTTTCCAAATTGTGTACATGCTCCTGCGATACAGGTTTTCACCCGTATCTTGCACATAATTGCCTCCATTGACTCTCCAAAGGCCTTCAGGTTGGTACGGGAATACACTTTTTCCTCCAATGGCAGGGGTCAACAATCCGGCTGCAAAAAGCGCATTATCCCGGATCAATTCTGCAAGCAAACGCACTGAAGGTCCCTTGGCAAGTAAGTGATTGTCAGGGTCTTTTTCTTCCAGTTCAGGTCGTCTTTTTGAAGCTTGCCGATAGGTAGCTGAAGTGACAATCAAACGCTGCATGGCCTTCACATTCCAACCCGTATTCTGGAACTCCAATGCCAACCAATCCAGCAATTCCGGATGAGAAGGCAATTTTCCCTGATTTCCAAAATCCTCGGAAGTAGCAACCAGTCCTATTCCAAAGAAATTTTGCCAAAACCGGTTGACTGCCACGCGAGCTGTGAGTGGATTTTGAGGATCTATCAGCCATTGGGCCAGTCCCAGACGATTTTTTGGGAGGTCCTCTGGCATAGGAAGTACGCTTTCCGGTGTATTTGGAAAAACCTCTTCTCCGTGCTGATTATACTCTCCGCGTGTCAAAATATAGGTAGGCCGCTTTTTAGGCATATCCTGCATTATCATCATCTCCGGAATTTGCTCCACAGAATCTGCGTATGCTTTCCGCTGCACAACAACTGCCTTCAGTTTTTCTCGGTAAACAACTGAATGGTTATTGAGGTAAAGTTTCTTTAAGGATCGTTTTTCTTGGACATTGAGTTGATCCTTGGATTTGGCAAGCGTGGCTTTGAATTCGGTAGGTTTGGCTATCTGTAAGACTTCGATAGCCGAAAGTTCTTTGTCATAGACACTGACTTCATCTACCAAAGCGTCCTTAAGTCCTTTGCCTCTCCAAACCGCTCCCACCTGCAACCCCGGCTGCTCGCCTTTGAAGAGGATGTCTTTGTACAGATTGTCGTGAGTAGTTTGGGTCGCCATTTCCTGTCCGTCTAGGAAAACCTTAAGACCTTTTGCTTTAGAAGACCCGTCATAAGTCATGACTAAATTGATCCATTGGTCTCGGGGAATATTCTGGTCCGTGATTTTGGTAATGGCATTGAAAGGAGCCGTATGAGCCATCAGTAGTTCCAACCGGTTATTTTTGAGACTCAGGTGATAGCCTCGCCAGTTATAAAGTACTGCTCCGGATCCCTTATGGAAAATTGCGCCGTCACTCAAAGATTTTGGAACCGAAACCCAACTGCCGACCGAAAAAGGATCGCTCTTGGAGAAGACTCCCGACCCACCCAAGTCCAACCAGGAATCTCCGTTCAGCTTAACTCCCTTTCCTCTTAGCCCTTCCACATATTCAGGAGTCTGGTTTTTCACCTCGCTGGTTAGCATGGTTCCTTTTTGGGAGGGATTGAGCTGGTTTTGAATAGCGTTTTGATCAAAAGAATAGAATGCTACCCGACTGGCAGGAAATTCACGAACGGACTCTTTGGTGTACCCACTTGAAGCTAGCCAATTCTGAAAGGCTCCCTCTTCCTGTTCCGCCACTTTTTTCAGTTCTTCTTCTTCTGTATTCTTTTGAGAAAGTAGATACGCTAACATTTTATCCTTTTCCTTACCGGTCAAAAGCATCGTCGGAGCAGGCATGGCATCGTCCCAGGAAATCTGCCCAGCTTCATCAACCTGATTGAAAAAACTGCTCATTTCGAAGAAATTTTTCTGGGAAATTGGGTCGAATTTATGATCGTGGCAACGTGCACAGCCCAAGGTCAAGGCCAAAAAAACCTGACCCATCGTACTCGTACGATCTACCACATATTCAACCCGAAACTCCTCTTCCACAATTCCGCCTTCCATATTTTGCGGGTGAATCCGATTGAAAGCGGTAGCTATCAACTGGTCTTTGGTCGGATTGGGAAGGAGGTCTCCAGCCAACTGATCTGTGATAAACTGGTCATACCGAAGGTTTTGATTGAATGCCCGGATTACCCAATCCCGGTAGGGTGAGGCATCCCGATACCGATCAACGGTATAGCCATGCGTATCTGCAAACCTCGCGATGTCCATCCAATGCATGGCCATTTTCTCTCCATAATGGACAGAATTGAGCAATCTATCAACCTGCTTTTCGTAGGCATCTTCTGATTTATCTGCCAAAAAAGCATCTATTTCGACTAAACTTGGATTCAAACCTGTCAAATCCAGACTTAATCTTCTCAAAAGGATTTCCTTATCCGCCTCCGGTGAAGGCTTGACACTTTCTTGTTCCAGTTTACTCAGGACATAGCGATCAATGGGGTTTTTGATCCAAGAGTTATCTTTGGTTATTGGCAATTCTGATGTTTGAGGAGGTATAAAGGCCCAATGTTCCTTGTATTCTGCCCCATCTTCGATCCATTTTATTAGGATTGCCTTTTCCCTTGGGGTCAGAGCCAAATTTGATTCTTTAGATGGCATGCTGTACTCCGGATCTTCAGAAATAATCCGGTGAAAAAGTTCACTGTTGCGAAGGCTACCAGCTTTGATTGCCACCTTACCCGGAGAATCTTTGAGATCGGCAAAAGCCATTTCAGGAGTATGTAAACTTAGACCGGCTTTTTGTGCTGCCAGATCAGGTCCGTGACAGGCGAAACATTTATCCGACAAGATGGGCTTGACGTGAATGTTGAAGTCCAGGGATTCCGGTAACTCCTCATAGGCAGCCTGAACTTCCTCTGGCAGATCAGGGCTGCAGGAATAGAATAACCAGATAAAGCAGAAGAAACTCAGTAATCTTACATTCATTTGAAATCAAATTTCCTGTACAAACTAATGAAATTTCAAGTAAGATACTAAAAACTATTTCCTGTATTTAAGCAAATTTAATCCTAATTACCTTACCTGAATAGACTTAAAAACCTCAGACTACTATTACTCCCAACTTGTAATTGACAGTTCTGAAAGTGAAAAAATTGTGCTGGTAATCAAATAGTTAAATGGATTATTTGCTAGTCTAGCTACCATAATCCCTGATTGATATTTGTTGCTGGCCAACTACTGGTTTATAAGTTTTAGTAGGTTAAAATAGCGCAAAAAAAAAGCCCCTTAATGGGAAGCTTTTGCACGTGATTAAGTTTGGTGAATCTAAGTTTAGGTAATTCTTAGTTTCTCCACCGCATCCTTGATTTTATCCTGGCCTTCTAGGATTTCAAATGTAATAATAGAGGCAAGTTGCGAATCCAGCACCTCAACGAGTGTTTCTGCGACATCTTCACGCGAGATTTTTCCGCGTTTGCCAAGTTTTTCCGCTGCTTCAATTTTCCCAGTTCCCGTATCATTAGTTAACCCGCCTGGTCGTACGATAGAATAATTCAGGTCACTTTTAATCAAGTGATCATCTGCATTATGTTTTGCTAGGAGATAACCATACATCTCTGAGTCTTTAAAATCTTCAGGATTTCCAGCACCCATAGAACTTAGCAAAACAAATTTTTCGACCTGATGTTTTTTGGCTAGGTCTACACTTATTATTGCGCCTTTCTGATCCACGTCTTTAGTTTTCTCAGGTCCTGTCGACCCTCCAGAGCCGGCTATGAAAATCACCCGCTTTATTCCTTTGTATGCTGGTTCAAAATCTTTCTCCAAATCTCCAAACACAGTCTCTATTCCGTTGTCTTCAAAATGTTCGGCTTGAGATTTTTTCCTGATCATAGCGATAGGGTGGTATTTAAGTGAGTTTTGTAGCAGATTACAAATAATTCTTCCAGTGCTTCCATTAGCACCGATTATTAATACTTTTTGTTTTTCGGTATTCATGAGTTTTTTTCTCTTACCAGTTCAATAAGCTAGCCACTGTAGGGAAGATCTAAATACAAGGTCGTGAGTTGGTAACCTTAAGTAACATGTGGAACATTCAACTAGGTTTGCTAGGTTGAAAACTGTATTCTTTATTCATCCTTCAAATAAGGGTTTATGGAATAAAAAATTCATGGCAAAAAAAGTGTTTCTAATGTATGTACTGATGTAACTTTTTGATTTTCATTATTATTTGGAGCTGTTAAGACGGCTTACTATGACCCCAGACTGAGATTTATTCCCAGCCAAATACTCACTTAAAGGTTTGTCAGAGATTTCTACTTGCATGCTTTTCGAAGAGGCGTGGAGTAAATGGATTCTTCCATTATTCTCTATTGCAAACCCAGTGTGCACAATATCTAAATTGGACATACTTGTGGTAATGGCAATTATATACCCAGATTGAATATTCTTCTCCAAACTTTTGATTTCGGCTTTTGGAATGTAGAAATAGCTCCGCTCTTTGATAGCTGCTTCTGTGGTTTTTATTTCAATGAGGTTCGCTGGATCAGCTAGCTGCGCATAGAACTTTGGGTTCTCCGACATGAAAGAAGGAGCGTTTGGATAGGGTCAACTACCGATTTCTTGAGTAATATCTTGTTTGATTTTCTTTTCCTGATTTTGATATCTCCAGTCAGAAAAGTAATGGAGGCGGGAAGGGTAGCCCTCGTTGATGCCATTTCGATAGCGAAGAGGTTCCCGTTCGGATTTAAAAGCATCAAAAGTAAATTCACCTTCTTCTGCAACTCCGGTAAGCGCAATGACATTCTCCACAAACGTGGTGCAGTCTAAAAACCTGTCAAGTTGATCACCAACTTCTCCTCACCAGGAAGTTCCAACGTTTTTTCGACGTAGGGAGTTTTTAGGAATTCTTTTCCGATTGCTATCACCAACTCATTTGGAGAATGGTAATTCAAATACTACTGCGAAAGTTGGCTCAATATTTCTTCCGGCTTTTGTCTGCTTTCTAAGGTGCAGGTGGTTTGAGCTGTGATACTCTGAATTGTCAAAAAGAAAGTATATAGGAGAGCGAGTCGAAACATGAGTAGGATTGAATTGGGCTTCAATTTAACTAAATCACTATTTAGGAGGGTCTGCTGAAAAACTCAGGTTCTACAAGTTATAAAACCCAGTCCAGAATCACATTTGGACTGGGTTTTTGATTTTGTGTAGTCAGAGATTATGTTTAGGCCAATTAAACACAGGTAGTTGACCCTCTCCCATGCTAAAAAACCCAGACACACCAGTGCCATCCCGGCCAGTTTGACCAGGTTCAGCACTAGGATGTGATGGAGGCGATCCACGATTGGCTGGTGTTTTTTAGTCTTGCCCTGATGCGGTTCATCCCGTATGCATTTTTGGCTTGTCCAAACCTCCCATCAATCGGGGTGCTCTCTACGGGCCTTACGTGGGTTGCCACTGACTGAATTCCTTACAATTCCTAGCCCAAACTATATGGGATGCTCGGATGAATAGGAATGAAATCCAGTGGAGCCTCTCCCATGAATGGCAACGTACAGGTGGACGAATTTGTCGTGGGAGGCAAGGAAACTGGCAAGCCCAGCAGAAGCTATGATAGCAGGAAGAAAAAAGTGGTATGCGCCGTCCAATTAACCGATGAAGGCAAGGTAAGACGGTTTTACTCACTGAAAATCAAAGACTTTTCATCAGAATCCCTGGTTGGTATTTTTGAAAAGCACATCAGTGCCGAGGTAAAGGAAATGGGCGTAAAAGTGGAAGAAACATTCTTGAGGGTAACCGAACTTGAAGATTCCTTGAGAGGCGGTACACTCCAAGAAACCTTTGGCACCCGAACAACTGCTAGCATTGCCCTTATCTCCAAAATCCACATCAATGGCCGTGATTAAATACCACCCAAAATCAAAGAAGATTCATTTTCCTCCAAAATTCTGAAAACATTGGTTGCCATCAAATACGGCAAAATAGAAGATACCCATGGCTGGATTATGAAAATAAATAGCTTTCCCCCAAGTTTGAATTTTTTCTTTTTTTAAGTACCTCAGGCTTCTTTTCCCAGTACCTCACCGGCCTTCTGCTGCAGTACCTTGCCCAGTCTGTGCAGATTGTAGGAGAGGATGCCAAGGCTTACGTATCTTTTAAAACCTTTATCCCCTTATCGGGACATCTGTCCAGTCCGTTATGCTCCAACTCTGGTTGATGTTAGATTCGACTGCACTGTGGACGTTTCTGAATTTCTTGAAGAGTGCAGCCGCTTCCTCTTCCCGTTCCCTGCTGTTTTATTCCCCTTTTTTCGGCATTATTATCAAGGGGATTTCAAGGTTAAGCAATTCCTTCTTCTCTTTGTTGTAAAAGCCTCTGTCCAGACTCAGGCTCTCTAATCCCCGATGTCGGTATTGATTCAGCAGGATGTGAATATTTTTATCGTTGACACCATTGTTGTGTTTTTTTATAAATA
>Ga0307487_1002574_pt1 | contig 11461 bp, 15 predicted proteins | sample CBIW12metaG_FD_203665 | JGI IMG/M metagenome (GOLD analysis project Ga0307487, IMG submission 203665) | Sea-ice brine microbial communities from Beaufort Sea near Barrow, Alaska, United States - CBIW 1.2 | ecosystem: Environmental > Aquatic > Marine > Coastal | place: USA: Alaska | collected... | reverse complement strand
TACTTCGACGACGAAATTGTTCCCTTCGATGCTGTCATGAAGGTAAAGGACAAGGAAAGCGGCGAAGTCAGCGAAAAGGACGTCACGCTGACCAAAGACGAGTGCAACCGCCCCAACACTACGCTGGAGGGGCTGGCAGGTTTGCGGCCGGTTTGCGGCCGGTTCGCGGGCCGGAACAGTTCATCACAGCGGGCAACGCCAGCCAGTTGTCCGATGGTGCATCCGTGTGCTAGGTCATGGACAGCACCTACGCCGAGAAAAACAACATTGAGCCTATGGGCATCTTCCGGGGCTTTGCCGTGGCAGGTTGTGAGCCGGATGAAATGGGCATCGGCCCAGTCTACGCCATCCCGCGGTTGCTGGAGCGAAACGGCCTGACCATGGATGACATTGATCTTTGGGAACTCAACGAAGCCTTCGCCTCACAAGTGGTGTACTGCCGCGATAACCTTGGCATTCCCATGGACAAGCTCAACGTCAACGGCGGTTCGATCTCCATTGGTCACCCCTACGGGGTCACCGGCTCCCGCCCTGATTGAAGGCAAGCGCCAGGGTGCGAAGTACGTCGTAGTCACCATGTGTATCGGTGGCGGCCAGGGTGCGGCAGGGTTGTTTGAAGTCGTTTAGTCACAGGAGCGCCACATGCAGCAGAAAATCATTAACCCTCAGGATCTCGCGTTCCAGCTTTATGAGCTCCATGAGGTGGAAAAGACCCTGCGGTTTGACCGCTATGCTGATCATTGTCGCGGCGCTCGACTCGGCCCTGAAAGTGGCCACTGAAGAATTCGCCCCCACGCAAGACAGGTGGACGAAGAAGAACCCAGGTTTGAAAACGGCCGGCTAACTATGCGTCGGGAAGTAAAAAAATCTCTCGATGTTCTGCATGATACCGGCTTGATGGCCGCTAGTCAGGACTACGCACAAGGTGGCATGCAACTGCCAGCAGCCGTGGCCCAGATGTGTGTTGGTCTGCTCAAAGGCGCCAAAGTCGGCACTCAGAGCTATGCTGGCCTCACCATCGCTGCCGCCAATCTGATCGTCGCCCAGGGCTCGGAACATCAGCAGGAAAAGTACGCCGAACTCATGATGGTGGGCCGCTTTTTCGGCACTATGTGCCTCACCGAACCACACGCGGGCTCCTCTCTGGGTAATCTCCGCACACGCGCAGTGCCCCGGGAAGATGGCAGCTACCGTCTTTTCGGCAACAAAATTCACATCTCCGGCGGCGACCACGAACCCAGCGAGAACATCATCCACATGGTGCTCGCCCGGTTGTCCGACGCGCCGCCGGGGGTCAAAGGCATCTCATTGTTTATCGTTCCAAAGGTGCGTATTGAAGACGATCGCAGCCTCGGCGACCGCAATGACGTCGCCCTGTCGGGCTTCATCCACAAAATGGGCTACTGCGGCACCACCTGCACCATGCTCAATTTTGGAGAGAAAGATGGCGCCGCCGGCTACCTCGTAGGCGAACCGAACAACGGTCTCGCCGCCATCAACGCCAAAAAAGTACCGGCAACCTGGAAAAGGCCCTGGCGAATTCGCCCCTTTATCTGGAAGCTTTCGGCCATACAGTCGTCGGCTGGCTGTGGCTAAGCCAGGCGCTTAAAGCCATTGCTGGTCTGGAAGGAAATGTCGGACAGATCCCGAATTTTTACGAGGGTAAAGTGAAAGCCTGCGAATTTTTTGCTCGATATGAACTACTATACTAGAGGTAGTCAGCCTGAACGAGTTGTTGAATGCCGGAGACTCTTATGGGTAGCGTATGAAATTGAAATTATTAGAGATTTTTGTCTGCGTTTGCGAGACGGAGAGCCTTACTAAAGCAGCCGCCGCTCTTGGCCTGACTCAACCATCGGTCAGCCGCTCTATTACCACGCTCGAGGAACACTTCGGGGGGCCCTTGCTGTCCCGCACCGGTCGAGGTGTAGCGCTTACCGAAATGGGGGAAGCGGCATTACCCAGGGTCAGACGTCTGCTGCACGAGGCAACGGTGCTTTCAACCGATCTGCGAGAGTTCGGCCGCTCGCCGGGAGGAAGGGTCTCGCTGGGGATACTGCCTTCCATGGTGCAGCCGATGACGGGTAAGCTTTTTCCCCTCCTTCAACGTCAATTTCCCCGTATCCATTTACACATCATGGAAGGGTACAGTGATCAGATCAAGGAATGGGTCGCCACCGGTCGGGCAGACATCGGCGTGCTGGCGCGGTACAAGCCCAGGCATTGGCAACAGGGCGAGGATCTGGTCTGCTCACGACTCATGCTGGTAGGCCCTCCAGATTGCCCATACTCATCTCCTGAAGTCGACTTCAGTGAACTGGCCAAATTGCCTCTGGTTTTACCAGCGAGCCCCAATGGGCTGAGATTTCTTGTAAACGAGACCGCGGAAAGATTAGGCCTGAATCTTGTCGTGGTGATGGACGCGGACTGCCCTGCGGCGACCAAAGAACTGGTTCGCCACCATGATTGTTATACGGTCCTCAGCCCGGAGGCCATCTGGGAAGAACTGTGCTCGGGAAGTTTGACCGCCACCTATTTGGTCAATCCGGAACTCAACTGCCGAATCTCCATAATCACAACGACGTATCGTCCCTTTAGCCGGGCGGCTCGCGAAGTCATGAGGGCAATTCGCTGTATAGGCAACAGTCTCGACCAGCGCTCGCCTTAACGAAGCGCGACTAGACATTATGTTTCGGTTATGGGCAGAACGTTCGCGGCAAAGTTTGCAGGGCTGGCAACAGGGCTACATCGGTTTAAGCGGTCGACGAATGTCCGTCAGCAGAATCGCGCTCTTCTCGGCCCCCATGCAGACACGCCCTTTCACCGCGACCAGCTCCATATGGCTCAGTAACTGTGGTGTCAATCCCATAAATTAAGCCATATTTTCACGCCACGGTTCTTGGTTTTTGATCATGGTATTGAGCACCACAATCATCTTCCTCATGCAGGCGATCAGAGCGACCTTGGGAAGCTTGCCTTGGGCTTTCAGGTGCTCGTAGAACCGTTTAAAAACGGGATTACACTGGTATAGATGAGAGCATGGCCATGAACATTACCGTGCGCACTCTGTGACGTCCTCCCCGTGTCCTTCGTTTGCCATTGAGCTTGCCGCTGTCTCGGTTAATGGGCGCAACACCGACCAACGCAGCAATCTTTCTTCGGTTGAGCGAGCCGAGTTCTGGAAGCTCGCTAAGCAAAGTGTAAGTGAGCACTTTACCAACGCCCGGAACACTGGTCAGGATCTCAGCTTTGATACGCCAATGATCGACTTTGGCAACTTCCTGGTCGATCTGCCGGGTAATGGTTTCGACCTGACTCTGAAGCATCTTGAGCAAGCTTTTGATGGAACGATGAAGTGTCTTTGGAAGTATCTGGAGACGGTTTTTCTCCATGGTGGACATCTCTAGGAGTTGGCTTCGCCTTGTTAGTAAGTCTTTAATTTTCTGGGATGTTTTGTCTGGAATTGTCTTGAATTCAGGTTTCAATGTGGCGGTGTATTTGGCAATAACCTGCGCATCGATCCGGTCGGTTTTTGCAAGTACGCCAATGGCTTGAGCGTACCGTCTGACGCTGGTGGGATTGACGACAATAATCGGTAGGCCGGCCTGATCGCACGCCTGCACCAGAGCATGTTCATAACGCCCGGTGGCTTCCACCACGATACGTTCGATGGAGTAGCCTTTGAGGATTTTGACGAATCGCCGGATATGCATCTCGCTGTTGGGGATCGAATAAAACTCTCCGGAGGGATGAAGGGCAATATCGAGATTGGCTTTACCAACGTCGACACCGATATTGACTGGAATTTGGATTTTTGAGTTGTTCATAATAAGCTGACTCTGCCTTGCTATACGGGCTCGAGGCCCTGATGACTGATCGAGTTATCGCTTTAGAGTCATGCAGCGCTATCCACTTGTTACCTGTCTCTCGCATGAGGAGCCAGTCAGGCACCGAGCTACTGCACGAAGGCCCCCAGTTGCAGCTGGGGGGTGGGTCTCAACTTTACCCATACACGGCAGAGATTATCCATACAATAGTCAGGCAGTCCTTGTTCATTGGTTATTGTAGAAAACGCATATTACACGCGCTATCAGAATGTAATTGCAACCGTAGCAGCGTGCAACGACGAAGGGTACCCGGTTAGGTTTACCGCTTGTCGCACGCAGACTGATATTGGTAGCCAAGATGTCGAGCACTTTATAGAGCTCGCTCAGGCCGGTTATCCCCCCATTTTTAGCGGATCAGAAGTAGAATTTTCCGTAAGCTACACGCAGGGAGATTCTGCAGGAAGAAATCACGTTTTCCGACAGCCAGATTCTGTCGATCCTGAAGCAAGCCGAAAACAGTGTGCCCATTCCAGAGCTTTGCCGTGAGCACGGCATGAGCAGTGCGAGTTTTTACAAATGGCGCTCTAAGTTTGGCGGTATGGATGCGTCCATGATGGCCCGCCTGAAGGAACTGGAGGACGAAAACCGTCGGCTCAAAAAAATGTACGCCGAAGAACGACTGAAGGCGGATATCCTGAAGGAAGCCATCGAAAAAAGTGGTAAAACCATCTTGTCGGCGTGAGATGGCGCAGAAAGCCGTTGTGGATAAGGGCATTAGTATTCGCCTGTCCTGCTGGTTGTTCAGCATCAGCGAGACCTGTTATCGCTACCAGGCCAAGCTCAGCAATGAGAACGCCCAGATTGCGGATTGGTTGACTCGGTTAACCGACAATCACCGGAACTGGGGCTTTGGCCTCTGTTTCCTGTACTTGCGCAATGTGAAGCGCTTGGGCTGGAATCACAAACGTGTTTACCGGATCTATCGGGAGCTGGAACTGAATTTGCGTATCAAGCCGAAAAAACGCCTTGTTCGCGAAAAACCACAACCGTTGGCTGTGCCGGAAACGATCAATGACAGCCGGTCTATGGACTTCATGCATGACCAGCTGAATGATGGACGTAGTTACCGACTGCTGAACCTGATTGACGACTACAACCGCGAAGGTCTTGGCATCGAGGTCGACTTCTCATTGCCCGCAGAACGCGTTATCCGAACGCTGGATAACATCATTGAGTGGTGCGGAAAACCTCGCTCAATTCGCTGTGACAATGGGCCAGAATACGTCAGTGGCAAGCTGCTGGCCTGGGCTGAAAGCCACGATATTCGTCTGGCCTTTATACAACCTGGCAAGCCACAACAGAATGCCTATGTCGAACGTTACAACCGCACTGTTCGATATGATTGGCTGGCTCAGTACTTGTTCGAGAGCACAGAAGAAGTTCAGAATCACGCAACTCGCTGGCTCTGGCATTACAATAACGAACGTCCCAATATGGGCCTTGGAGGGATTACTCCTCAACAGAAACTGGCCATGGTGGCCTGATCTCTAATTCTGAACTCGGTGCATTCAACCGGTCAAGACAACACCACTAATCTCTAGCCTTGGCTGGGAGTAATGGTAGATGACCACAGCAAACCCAATGAACTCCGCAAGGAAAGCTATAATTTGGCGCGAATGGAAGAAAGGTGCCCCCATGAGCGTCATCTGCCGGCTTATCGAAAAGCCCCCTGCGACCGTTTTTTCCTATCTTCGCTACCATGGCGGTATCGAGACCAAGGATACGAGCGAAGCGGTCGTCAGCGTTGTCTATGCTAGAGCGGGAAGGCATCTCTAGAGGGTTGGCGGTCGGCACTTCTATCCGCGCCATTGCGAGCACATTGGGTCGAAGCCCGTCGACAGTTAGCCGGGAAGTTTCCAAGAATGGAGGCTCCGGTCGATACCGCGCCACGGATGCTGATCAAGCTGCACGTAAGCGCGCGAATCGACCTAAAACGTGCTTGCTGGCAAGTAACGCGATGCTTCGGACGCTGGTCGCTGACAAGCTTGCCGAAAACTGGTCTCCGGAACAAATATCGGGCTGGCTCAGGCGAACTTACTCAAATAACTCCGGCATGCACGTGTCTCACGAGACGATCTACAAAAGCCTGTTTATTCAGACCCGAGGCATATTCAAAAAGGAACTTCGAAAGCACCTAAGAACCAGGCGCAAATTTCGACATTCAAGAACGCACCGATCCGGCTACAGGCAGAGAAACCTTGATGGCGTCTCGATTAGTGAACGGCCCGCCTTTGTCGAGGATCGAGCGGTTCCAGATCATTGGGAAGGTGATCTCATCTGTGGCACAGGCAATAGCTATATAGCCACCGTTGTTGAGCGTCAGACTCGCTTTACGCTCTTAAGGTGGCCGGTAAGGAAACGAAATCCGTTGTTAGTGCTTTATCTCAGCAGATGCTCAAGCTGCCTGCTGTGCTCCAACAGAGCCTTACTTGGGATCGTGGGACAGAAATGATGAGCCATCGTGGCTTTTCAGCGGCAACCAAAATGGACGTCTATTTTTGTGATCCTCAGAGCCCATGGCAGCGAGGAACGAATGAAAATACCAATGGCCTCTTGAGACAGTACTTCCCAAAAGGCTGTTGCCTATCAAACTATTCTCAGAGTGATCTAAATCAGGTGGCAGAAAAGTTAAACAGCCGACCCAGAAAAATGTTGGCCTTTCATAGTCCAGCCGATAGGCTGACCGAGGTGTTGTCTTGACCGGTTGAATGCACCTCCGTTAAAAATGGGGGATAACCGGCGCATCCTCTTCTTCGACGTCGTCCGGCAGTTTACCGCGCAGGGCTTCGATCTCAGCTTCCAGTTCCGCTTCATCGAACAGGCGGTACTGGTGGGATAGCTTCTCGCTGGTAGCGTGCCCGGAGAAAGGTGAAGCACTGACACTACCAGCGAGGCCGGCGTTAATTCCGGCAGATCTGTGGTTGGCAAACCGGGAACAGTATGCGGGCAAAGAGACCATGGGCGTCTGGCTGGAAAACCACGACGAGCCCGGGGCGCTGGCAGACTCAATTGATGAACTATCGATCATTGCAGTTAACTTCCGCAAGTTCACCGACGGCAGAGGCTACAGTTCAGCCCGGTTACTAAGGGAACGCTATGGCTACAAGTACGACTTACGGGCAGTACGCGATGTGCTGTTTGACCAGCTTCAGTTTATGAAACGTTGCGGGTTCGACAGCTCTGCCCTGCGTGCGGACAAGGGCATCAAACTTGCAGCTCACTGCCTCAACTTGTTCCGTCAGGCCTATCAAGCATCGATTGATACTAATGGGCCACTCTTCCGGCGCAGAACTTCGTAATCTGAAAAGCGGATGTGATGGGCTGAACACACCATCACACCCAATGGGTTATTTCCTTATTTGGCGTGGTCCAACACAGTTTTGCCCGACGAAGCGCTATTTAAAAATGCTTTCAGCGCTTTATCCAATTCTACCTTTCCAATATCATGAGCCGTATTTTCTGCGTGTTTACAGGCCCAAGGGCCGCTCAACTTATCCCACACAGCCTGCTTTTCAGCTAACGGAATCTCGACCGAATCGACGCCCAGCAAGTTAACTCCCCGAAGGATAAACGGCAGCACCGTCGTTTGAAGCTGCGTGCCGGCAACCAAACCACAGCAGGACACCGAACCACCAGGCAGGATGTACTTGAGCAGTTCCGCCAGGGGGCTACCTCCAACGGTGTCAACGGCGCCCGCGTATACAGGCTTGGCCATCGGCTTTTTATCTTCAGTCAGAGCATCTCTGCCGATTACCTCGTTTGCCCCCAGCGATTTCAGCGTTGCCGCACGATCAGCTTTACCAGTGATCGCTATCACCTCATAACCGAGCGTGGACAGCAATTCGGTTGCGATGCTCCCAACCGCACCACTGGCTCCGGTGACGGCAATTTTTCCGTGCTCAGGCTTCACATCCATTTTTAACAGCTTTGCCACGCAAAGGCCTGCCGTGAGACCCGCGGTGCCGTAAACCATTGCGGTTCTCGCACGCCAGGAGCGAGGCATCGGAATACACCAGCTAGCCGGAACACGAATGTATTCACCGAAACCACCGGCTGTATTCATACCGAGATCGTAGCCGGTAACGATAACCTGCTGGCCGGCAGCCAGGTCAGTCACAGTGGATGCAACGATTTCTCCTGCTGCATCAATACCCGGCGTATGAGGAAACGTTCGCGTCACGCCTTTATTCCCTGACGCCGACATCGCATCCTTGTAATTCAGAGACGAATGGCTGACTTTGATCAACACTTCGTTTTCGGGTAAATCATCGATGCTACAAGTTTCAACAGCGCCGACATACGCACCGTCTTTTTCGTGGACTCGCCATGCTTTATATTCGATTGAGTTGTTCATCGCCTCACCTTTTCTGAAGTTGTTTGTTTCAGAGCTATTGACGCTTGTTAGCTACAAAAACTCTCACAGCATCCTCTGGTTACGGAATGCGCTGAGTAAACGCAGAACCGTATTCTCCATCGCCACCGTAGCGGCCAGCCCAAGTTTCTCAGGCAGCGTGCGTTTTCGGCGGTATCCTACTTACACTACCTCGGCTCGCTCACAGGCTTCAATGAGATATTCGCCGGAGGTTTTGATTTCATCAATTAGCTTCATCTCCAACGCTCAGCGACCAAACCAGATGTCACCATTAGCAACGGCAGTGATATCCAGACTCGGCCTCCGTTCACTGACATAGTCCTTGAACAAACCGTGTGTATCTTCTAAGTCTTCAAAAAACTTTTGCAGGTCTTTTCCGTGTTCTCACCACAAACGGTCAGAGTTCACTTGTGCTCGCCTGCCGTCAACACCTCAAAGTCGACATTAGTACCCTTGAGTAATCGATGGAAGTTTGGCAATTGCGCAACCACGCGGATAGACCCCAGGGTAGCAAATGGCGATGCAATGATACGATCCTCCACACAAACCACCGTGTACCCACCACCGGAACGTGTCAGCCTCAAGCCTTGTCCAATATGAAGTGAGTCTGAAGAGGGGCTGTGTTTCTGCCATCGAATGAGTCTGAAGCAAGTGCAGTATTTATTCATGATGGCACTATTATCGCTTATTTTGGAGAGTTATTCAGAGGTTCCTTAAATATCCCGTTCACTCCTGGCCTTAATATTGCTACTGTGGAAGTTAAATCATGCATCTAATAATTTCGGTAAAATCATGATTACGCCAACAATGACACTGGTCGACGCCATTACGTCACGCCGCTCAATAAGGGGCTTTCTTCCCGACCCGGTAAGTGATGATGTTCTGCAAGCGATCTTTGAGCTGGCCAGAACAACGCCGTCCAACTGCAATACGCAACCGTGGACTTGCTATGTCGCCTCGGGTGATCTGAAGAACCGGTTGCGACAGGAAGATGGCGTTCCTAGCAACCCAGATTTCAGTTACGTACCCAAATTTGAAGGTGAATACCGTAAACGTCAGGTTAATTGTGCCGTTGCTCTGTATAACGAGATGGGCATTGCCCGGGATGACAAGCCTGGACGCCTCCGGGCTGTGCGTCGCAATTACGAGTTCTTCGACGCACCTCATATCCTGTTCCTCGGCATGGACCGCAAGTTCGGCTCTACCATCGCACTGGATGTCGGCATCTATGCCCAGACTCTGATGCTCGCGATGACCGCGTACGGCTTGAGTTCATGCGCCATGGGTAGCATGCGCGCATACCCGGACCTGGTGAGAGAGGCCTTCGGGTTTGCCGACGATACAGGGATATTGCTGGGCATCAGCTTTGGTTATGAAGATCCCGATGTGCAAGCCAACCGCACCCGCACCTCGCGGGAACCGTTGTCTGGCACGGTGATTTTCAAGCGCCAATAGGGGCCATTTATAGTGGCTCGCTCCCTGTCGACACTGTGTTTGCTGGCGGCCTGCCTCTGCGCCGTTGCACGGGAGTTCAGCGACTGGTTTGTGTTCAGCCCCATCTCTGGGGCAGCCCTCGTATTTTTCGCTATTCTGCAATGGTCAGGTATCAATCTGACTTATCGCATTTTTGCCATTCTGGCCCCCGCCCTCGGGATTGTACTCTGGGTCAGTGATGCTGTGACTGCAGAAGTCCTGGCTGGTGGCGTGGACCGGGCAGCTTTTTTCACCTTTTTCCTGACCTCCCTAGCGGTGTTGCGGGAATCCGCCAAAACATCTCAACTGGTGCGCCGTTGCGGTACGGTGCTGGTAAACCAGCCTCCCGGCCGTCGCTATCTGCTGCTGTCTTTCGGCTCTCACCTGTTCGGCGTCATGCTGAATATTGGAGCACTCAATGTCTTGGGGACGATGATACGCGGTGCGATTCGACCCTCTTCCGATCTGGAAGCCCAGCGCATTGGCAGTATTCGCCGCAAGCGCATGTTAACCGCCACCATCCGCGGCTTTTGTGGCGTGCCACTATGGGCGCCAACTTCGGTCACTATGCTACTGGTGTTGTCCGGCATCCCTGATCTGACGTGGGAACAATACGCTCCGCTCGGACTATTCTGGACCTTGCTGTTCATTCTTTGGGGTTGGGTACTTGATCGTCTTGCCTACAAACGCCCCAAGGTGCAATCTGTCAATGGCGGCAACCTGGCCCATCTCATCCCACTGGTAGGTCTGGCAACCCTGATTCCGAGCCTCGCCTTCCTCACCTCCCGAGCCACAGGTCTGTCGCTGTTTTCGACCTTGCTGATGTGCGCACCGGTCATAGGCCTGGCCTGGATCTGGGTGCAGTACAGCGGCAGGCCCACACGGGTAAAAAGAGGTCTGCTACTCAGGCGCATGGCAAGATCCTTCCCCGAAACCTTCACCAATCAGCGCAATGAAGTGGTGTTGTTCGCCTCTTCCGGGTTTATCGGGGTGATTCTGATCCCCCTTATAGATCCGGTCGCAGCCAGTGCTTTTCTGGCCCAGGCAAACATCAGCAACGCCACTTTGATGACCGGCATTTCACTGGTGATGCTGGCATTTGCGTTCATCGGTATAAACGCGATTATAACCGTGACTCTGATACTTGGTGCGCTGCAGCAAATACCCAACCTCGGTATTCAACCACAGATCCAGGCCTCCGTAATTGCCATTACCTGGGCGGTTTTTGCAGGTGCTTCACCATTCACCGCATCTTTACGCTTTATTTCCGGGTTTTCCGGAGTCTCACCCTTACGCTTTGGTATCGAATGGAACGGGTGGTTCAGCACCAGCGTACTGGCAATTATGTACGTCACGCTTTACGTGATGCTATAACGCGCCACCCTATAAAAACGTCAAGACAGGAACCCCACCATGAGTTTACCGGATACACTAAAAGGCAAACTGAATTTGCCGGTGCTGTGCTCGGCGATGTTCATCATCTCCATCCCTCAGATCGTTGTTGGAAAGAACAACAGCAGGGGTAATCGCCGGCCGCTTACAGCTTTGATCCCGCATCAGCATGGGCGTCGCTCGATCCATATGGCTGAGATGGTGATAAGTTTTCCTGATTACTCATATTGATCAGCCACCATTCCACCAGCTTGACCTATACTGGGGTTATGTCCAGTAGAGGAGTCGACGTCATAGCACGCAACCCAATCCAGTTCCAGCCCGGCTTGTCGTTACC
>Ga0307487_1002573_pt1 | contig 11463 bp, 13 predicted proteins | sample CBIW12metaG_FD_203665 | JGI IMG/M metagenome (GOLD analysis project Ga0307487, IMG submission 203665) | Sea-ice brine microbial communities from Beaufort Sea near Barrow, Alaska, United States - CBIW 1.2 | ecosystem: Environmental > Aquatic > Marine > Coastal | place: USA: Alaska | collected... | reverse complement strand
TGCCACACAAGTTCAACGCCAATCGTCGTGACAAGATCCCGAGGCAAAAGCATCGGACGACAAACTGCTTGTGATCAAGGCTATCCTGGCAGGCAACTGCGAGGAGTTGCCCAAGGAGACAATTTTGTCTGTGAAGCTGATTGATCGTTCCAGCACAGCGCCTCCACGATCGCCGCATCGCTGTAGCCCTGCGGGCGCCCGCGCTTCCCACGACATGTCCGGATCGCACCAGACGGTCAGAAAGCCACGCTGCCTCAGGGCCCTATTATGCGTGCGCCAGTTGGTGGTCTTTGTCGCTTTCCTCACGCAGCCTGGCTACCAGCAAGGATTCAAGAGGTGAATCCCAGATCAGATTTGCGCAACACCGCCGGTCAGGACTGGTTTGTTGTTCCGGGGGCGTGCGTTTCGGGTGCCGCGAGTCCGGCACAAAGGAACGTAATAAGGTTCTCCATCATCCCGTCTTTGCCGACGGGGTCAGACCTAGTTTCGGTCAAGTCACTAATTCGGCCAAGATCATTCAATATGAACAAATATGTCCCGATCATGAATGCCAGTCGTACGCCGACTGTGATCTCGGATAGGTGGGGGAGAGCTTTCTTCAGAGCGTTTCGATAGCGTTTGGTCGATCGGTCGTAGACTTCACGCCGAAGTCGGATCGCATGTTCGTCGGGTTCGGCGTGCATCCGAGCTTGCAGTTTCACGAACGCCTCACCACGCGGACCGCTGTGTTTCATCTCCCATTGCGGCTTCAAATATGCTGTCACGAGATCTTTGACCTCGGGTGGCTTTGAGTTCGCCAGTAACTCATCCAACAACTTTTCCCGCCGGTCGGTGATTTCTTTACCAAGGCTCACGAATACCTGATCAAAGAGCTGCTGCTTGGACTGAAAGTAGTAATTGATAAGCGCCTGATTAACGTCTGATCGAGCGGCAATTTCGCGAAGTCGCGCGCCAGCGAATCCCTTCTCTGCGAAGACAATTCCAGCACTATCAAGAATTGCTCGGCGCAGGTCCTTGCCTTGCGTGGGCCGTCCCGGTCCGCGGCGCCTTCCCTTGGCGGTTCCGGCTGCTTTTTCGGATGACTTGAGGCCGGTGGTGGCGCTGGTTGATCCAGATGAAGGTGGCTGCTCAGTCATGGACTGCGCATGCCCGCCGTGCCGAATGCGATGGTCGATTCAAGCAATCCTTTGATGGGGTCATCATCACCTTCAATCAAAAGTTCGTCCAGCCGGCTTGTCCCGGAAAATGCATATAAGTAGGCACCAATCAATAATGTCAGTCGCTGGTATACTTCGCGCACGGGCATCTCGGGCAACAGGTCAGCAAAAGCTTTGGCGTAAGCATGTGTTGATTCGTTATGAACCAGTCGGCGTAGCTCAAATGACAGTTCAGCGGGCTCCATATGCAATCGTGCATGGAGGCGCAAAAAAGCCCTTCCTTGCGGATCATGATATAACGATGCCGCCGGCTCGATGAAGGCCGCAACCAAATCTCGTAGATCATGATTGCCGCGCGCCTTCAAAGTGGCAAGACGCTCCATCCTGTCTGAGGAAATCGCGTGCCCCCGACGCGTAAAGACCTCTCTGAAAAGGTTGTCTTTATTCTTGAAATAGTAGGCAACCATAGCTGGATTCGCGCCCAGTTTTTCTGCAACTTGACGTAATGTAGTGCCAGCGTAACCCTGTTCGGCAAACAGCGCTTCGGCAGCGTCAAGAATGCCTTCTGACAGGTTGGTTTGACCTTCAGGGCGACCTGGGCGGCGCGCCTCATTGGGCAATTTCTTGTTTGCTTTGAGCATACCGTCTCTCCACATAAGTTCCATTTAACAATGCGATACCGACCTGAAGCCATCAAGGCTTCACCTGCCCGACAGGCAACACGCAACAGTTGTTCTCTGTATCTCTAGACAGATTTGACGGACTGTCGACCCATTCAAAAAATTATTAATTAGTCACTTGATTAATTAAAGCGCGTCGATAAGGTGAGCGTACTCAAGAACAAAACTCAACAGGATGGACCCATGAACAGACTACTCAAGAGCGGTGTATTTGCCGCCTGTTTTGCCGCGCTCGCACTGCCGGTCGCGGCCGAGGAAACCGACGTAACGCTTCAGGCGGTTGCTGGAAGCATCGGCGGCGTTCCGATGATGATCATTGAGGGCGAGGGCCTTGATGAAAAGTATGGTTTCAAGGGTCAATTCGAGTATCTCTCCAGCGACGGGCTTTTTCAGAACTTCCTGATCGGCAACTCTGATGTGTCGATGGATAACGACATGCTTGGCGTCGCCATAGCACGCGCTGAAGGCTTCGACGTTTCCGCGGTATATCCTGTTGGCAACCTCTATCTTGGGATTGTGGTTCCTGGATCTTCCGACGCTCAAACCCCTGAAGATTTGCGCGGTAAGCGAGTAGGTCACTTCGGCGCGGATTCCGGCACCACCTCCTTCATCCGCCTGATCGTTCAAGAGATGTATGGCTTCGACGTCCTCGAAGAATACAAGATGTCGCAGGTCGGTCCCGCAGCACTGGTGCAGTTGCTGGCACAAGGCGAAGTTGATGCGATCTTCAACTTTGAATCTTTCGTATCAGAGGCGATGGTTGCCACTGACGGTCGTTACCTTTTGCAGGCATACGCGGATTACTCCAAATTCACCGGCGGCTACGCGCCTTGGATTACCAATATCGTGATGCACAACGATTGGATGAAAGAGAATCCGGCAACGGCCTATGCAGTTCGCGATGCATATGACGAAGCAATTGCCATGCTTCAAGACAGCAAATACGAAATTCTTCGCAAGCCTTACATCGTAGAAAAGCTGGGGATTACCAGTGACGCAGTTCTCGATCAAATCATCGAGAACGGCAATACCTACGGATATTTTGGCAACGATTGGTCAGATGAAAAACGTGCAGCAGCGCAGGCGTTTCTGGAAACTCTCGCAGAAAACGGTTCCGTGATTAAAAGCGTCCCTGAAGGCATCATGGTTACTCTCGAAGAAGCAATCGGCCCACGGCCCTAAGACCACGAAGGAGGGCTGTTATGTCCCGAATTGAAAGACTAACTTGGGCCACCGCTGCCCTCCTTCTCCTGATCCCAATGTGGTATCTGGCGGCGGACCGCGCGACGTTCATTGAACGACCTGATGATGTTTTGCGCGCCTTGCCGCATTTCCTTTCCCAATCCGAAACTTGGACCAATATCGGCATTACGTCGCTGCGTGTGGTAATCGGCCTTGCATTGGGGATTATCGCAGGGGTCATCGCCGCTTTCGTCATGTCCAGATCGAAATTTCTGGGACACGTTCTGACCTACTATGTCATCGCTGCCTTGCGGACCCCAAGTGCGATTGCTGCAATCCTTGGTCTTGCGATATTCAAAGGGTCAGAAGCTGGATACGTTCTTGTCGTTGCCTTTATCACGTTTCCTTATATGGCAATCGGAATGCGGGACGGCTTGAACAGCGCCGACCGCGAGTTGGATGAAATGGCGCAGATCTACCATCTCAATCTGGCAGCACAGGTGCGCAACATCTGGGCGCCGTTCGTAGCCCCCTACATTTTCTCAGCACTGCGCAATGCTCATGCATTATCTTGGAAAGTCATTGTCGTAGCTGAAATTTTCGGCGCTGCTCGGTCTGGGTTCGGTGCCCGTTTTGAGCATGCCTGGGAATACATGATTATGATCGAAGTACATCTCTGGCTGCTTGTATTTATGGCCATAGTACTCATCGCCGAATACGGCCTCATACGTAATCTTGAAAAATTCACATTCCGCTGGCGGTAACCCACACCAAAGTAAGAAAAGGTACAAATACAATGAGTTCAGATGATGAAAACTCAGTCCTGAAAGTTGAAGATCTTGGTGTTGCTTATGGCGCATACGAAGCTGTTGCCGGGTTGGAATTCAACATTCGTCGCGGCGAATTCGTAGCAATCCTCGGCCCCTCCGGTTGCGGGAAATCCTCTATGTTGAATGTGATTTCCGGCTTGCGGGCGCCGAGCCGCGGTCGGGTCTTTGTAGAGAATAAGGAACTATTCACTCCCAAATCAAAGGCACCACGGTTGGGATATGTGTTCCAGTCACACCGCTTACTGCCATGGCGCACAGTCCGTCAGAATCTTGAAATTGCCTTGGCTCCCTCTGCTGTGCCACGCTCTGAATGGAACCGGAAGATCGACGAAATTCTGGAAATCCTGCACATCGGTCAATTCAAGGACTCTTGGCCATTGCGTTTGTCCGGCGGTCAGAGGCAACGGGTCTCTATCGCGCGCGCGCTCGTGGTCGATCCCTCCTATATCTTAATGGACGAACCACTGTCGACGCTTGATGAGGTGACAGCCCGCTCGCTTCGGCAGGAACTGACAGGAATATGCCAGCGTACCGGGGCTACAGTGGTCTTCGTGACCCACTCGGTCCGAGAAGCTGTTTATCTGGCAGATCGTATAATTATTCTCACCCGTGGCCCTGCTCGCATCTATGAAGACTACACCGTCCCATTGAAGCGTCCACGCGATTATGACGATCCGCGGATATCCGAAATCGAAAGCGAAATAGTTGCCCGTGTTCAGGCGCCTTGGGGGTTGGGCAACACGGAGGACCGGGACGTTGCATAATTCCGAAGTTTCACCTCCATTGGATGTGCCGGCACCCGGCAGGTTCAGGCTGTTCAATGTGTCGCCAAAGATTGGAGCGGCAGTGATCGCGCTCGGCTCTATGCTCGTGCTTTGGTATGTCATGTCGATCTATTTTCGGCCTTGGGTTCCAAGTATCGATGCCACCGCAATTGCCATGGTCGAAAAGCTTGGGTCGAGTGGGTTTTGGGACAGCTTTTTCCTTACACTTGGCCGGATATTCATGGCTTTCGCCTGTGCGACGCTCGTTGGCACCGCACTTGGGCTGTTAATTGGACTTAACGCACGTGCGGAAGCGTTCTTTCAACCGCTTTTGGCACTTGCATTGGCCGTGCCTGATCCAGTCTATATCATCTTTGCCATTCTGGCGCTTGGAACCGGGGAGGCCGCTGGATTTGTAGCGCTGACAGTCGCAGTCACTCCGTTCGTCACGAATATTGTTCGCTCTAATATTCACGCACGTGATAAATCTCTCGACGAGATGGCGCAGATTTATCATCTGCCTCGCAAAGTGCGACTAATGACCGTGCTCGCACCACAGATGGTGCCAGCCCTTTTGACCGCAATTCGATTTTCGTTCGCCCTATCTTGGAAACTGGTCGTGGTGGTTGAAGCCATCGGTCAGCCGAACGGTATCGGTGCAGATATTTTCCATAGCTTCCGTTTGCTCCGGATGCGGGAAGTGGCCGCCATCGCGATCATTTTCATCATCGCCATGCAGCTTCTGGAATTAGGCGTTTTGGGAAGACTTGAAAAGCGCCTCACACGCTGGCGCGACTGAGCGCATAAATCTTTGAATCTAAGGAGACTAAAATGAAAATCGCAATTATTGGCGGTGGTATCGGTGGCACTGCGACCGCTCACGCCTTGCTACAAAAAGGCTTTGACGTAACGATCTTTGAAAAGGCGGCGGCCTTTGGAGAAGTGGGCGCGGGCGTTCAGATCACTCCGAACGCGGTCAAAGCGCTCTCAGGTCTTGGCCTTGCAGACAAATTGTTCGAAAGCGCGTTTTACCCACGGGCGGTGACGGGCCGCCATTGGAAAACGGGAAGTCAGAACTTCCGGATCGATCTTGGAACGGAATTCCGCGAACACTATGATGCTCCGTTCATCCATGTTCATCGGGCAGACCTTTTGGATGTCTTTGTGTCCGCGTTGCCGTCCGATGTCTGCCGCTTCAACATGGCTTGCACCGGCGTTGAGCAGACAGCGCACGGGGCCCGAGCAACCTTCGAGGATGGAAGCCATTTCGACGCTGATCTTGTGATTGGTGCCGATGGTGTCCGCTCTGTCGTGCGTGACTCGATTTTTGGGTCCGGAAATCTGCGGTGGACGGGCCATCAATGCTACCGTGCGCTCATACCGACGGGTGGAGTCGTTGATTACGTCGCCCCTGAAAGCGCCTTCTGGATGGGCCCTAAAGCCCATGTTGTTACCTATTATGTGAAAGGCGGCGACGCCGTGAACGTCGTGGCCGTGACGGAAGCCGCCGAATGGGTGGATGAAAGTTGGAGTACACGCGCCTCTGTAGACTCGATGCTCAGCGATTTCGAAGGTTGGCATCCAGACCTGCAAAAGTTGTTCTCCGGTGTAGGAGAGGTGTTCAACTGGGGTCTGTTCGATCATGATCCGATGGAGACATGGTCGAAAGGTGCCGTGACCCTCCTGGGGGACGCCTGCCATCCAATGCTGCCTTTCTTGTCACAAGGCGCGGCCATGGCAATTGAAGACGCCTACATTCTGGCGGAAGCACTTGGCCAGTGTCCCGATGATCTGGCTGCGGCGCTGACGGCTTATGAGGGCGAAAGACTGCCACGAACAGCCCGTGTGCAACTGGAAGCGCGGGAAAGAGGTCGATCTTACCACCTTCCAACAGAAAAAGAGATGGCCATTCGAGATGCCGAATACGCACGGCGTGCAAAAGAAGATCCGCGCACGACAGGTATCAACACGGATTGGGTCTATGATTATGATCCCCGCAATTTCACGGTTCGGGCTGGCGAATTGGCATGACGACTTTGGCCTGAAACGGACCTAAATCTCTACTTGGATGGTCTGAGAAGCATTTTTCAGGCCGTCTGCAACAGCGCCGGTCCCTGCCCCAAAGCAATTTGTTATGGTCAAAAAGTTCTGCTTGTAATTAATCAAACGTTTAATTAATCATATCTTGGACTAAAACGGAGAATCAATATGAAGAGCTTTCGCGTGGGCCAGATTGTGCCCAGTTCAAACGTGACGATGGAAACAGAGATTCCCGCTCTCTTGACTGCGCGGGGTCAGGTTCACCCAGAGAAATTCACCTACCATTCGTCGCGGATGCGAATGAAGAAGGTCACGACAGAAGAATTGAAGGCGATGGATGCCGACAGCGACCGCTGCGCACTTGAACTGAGCGATGCGCGGGTAGATGTGCTCGGATATGCCTGCTTGGTTGCCATCATGTCGATGGGCGAAGGGTATCACCGCACATCTGCGCAGCGACTTGGACAGGTGACCAAAGACAACGGTGCCGAGGCACCCGTAATAACATCCGCGGGTGCACTGGTGGATGGATTACGCGCAATGGGTGCCAAAAAGATCGCCCTTGTCGCGCCCTATATGAGACCGCTGACCGAAATGGTGGTGAACTACATCCGTGCCGAAGGGATCGAAGTGTCGGTCTGGAAAGCTCTTGAAATCAGCGACAACCTTGCTGTTGCTGCACATGATCCAATGAACCTTCCTGGAATCGTCGCAGAGATGGACACCTCGGATGTCGACGTCGTTGTGTTGTCAGCTTGTGTTCAAATGCCATCGCTGCGTGCAGTTCCAATGGCCGAAGCCGTGACCGGAAAGCCGGTCGTGACGGCGGCCATCGCAACAACCTGGGCCATGCTGAAGGCACTTGATCTCGACACGCTCGTCCCTGGCGGCGGCGCTCTGCTGTCCGGCAAATATTAAAGGATCAAACCATGATAAGCGGTTACAACCTTCACGCAAACGGCATCCGCCAGCACCTTCTGCATTACCGCGGTGACGGCCCACAAATGCTTATTATTCCTGGAATTACGTCGCCCGCGATTACGTGGGGATTTGTCGCTGAACGGCTGGCTGATGCCTTCGACGTTCATGTGCTTGACGTGCGCGGCCGTGGCCTGAGCCAAGGTGGTGATCTTGATTATTCGCTTGATGCAATGGCCGACGACGTACTTGGCGTGATTGACGCCGGAGACATGGAAAAGCCGATAATTCTTGGGCACTCAATGGGAGCGCGAAATGCCATTCGTGCCGCCCGCAGAGATGGCGATGCGATGTCCGGTCTTGTTCTGGTGGACCCTCCAGTAAGCGGGCCCGGACGGCGCGAATACCCATCCAAATGGCAGTGGTACGAAGATTCGATCATAGCCGCGACCAAGGGCTGCTCCGCCAAAGACATGCGGACGTTCTGTCCGACTTGGACCGATGAACAGGTCTCGTTGCGGGCAGAATGGCTCCACACATGTCAACTCGACGCAATCAAGACTGCGTACGACGGCTTCCACACCGACGACATACACGGGGACCTTCCCCAGATCACCTTGCCAATACGCCTGATCGTTGCGGGGGGCGCGCCTGTAATTGGCGACGACGACGTGGCTGAGTTCCTGACTCTCGCGCCCCAAACGGAAGTACGCACAGTCGAGGGCGCCGGCCATATGATCCCGTGGGACGATCTCGAAGGCTTTCTGAGCGCCGTCAAGGATTTCCGTACACAATAATAATGCTTTAAGGAGGACCCGTCATGGATCACGAAAGTTTCACTCAGATTTGCTTGCATCAGTTGAAAATGTCCGGCGTACACGAGGGCGAAAAGCTGGTCGTACTGACACAGGGCAATGAACGCTTGGAATATGCCGATGCTTTCATGGCCGCCGGAGCACGGCTGGGGGCGTCAATGTATCACATGCGTCTGCCAGCTCCTTCCGCGATGGGCGGCTGGAATGTGGGTGTAACTGGCCTTGCTGCCTTGCCCGATGCAGTGGAAGCACTGAAAGCATGCGACATGCTGATCGACTGTGTCTTCTTGCTGTTCTCGCCGGAACAATTCGCCATTCAGGCCGCGGGCACTCGTATTCTCACAGCGGTGGAGCCACCCGAACTGCTGGCGCGGATGTTGCCGTCCACAGAGCTCCGCGAAAAGGTCGAGATCGGTGCCGAGTATTTGGCCAAGGCCAAGGTCATGCGCATCACGTCACCCCACGGCACAGATGTGACCTATAAATTGAATACCTATCCTACGGTGGCCGAGTATGCTTGCACTGACGAGCCGGGCCGCTGGGATCACTGGCCTTCCGGCTTCGTCTTTACCGGAGGCGATGATGATGGAGTGGACGGCCAGATTGTCGTCGCGCCCGGAGATATCTTGCTGCCGCAGAACATGTACGTCCGAGATCCGATCACCTACACCATTAAAAAAGGCTTTATCACTGACATGCGCGGTGGCCTAGATTGTGAGTTGGTGAAATCCTATATGGACGGCTTCAACGATGAACGTGGCAAGGGCATGAGCCATGTTGGTTGGGGTATGAACCCCGACGCCAAATGGCACAGAATGACTCCAGGTGAATTTCCGGGTGGCATGGGCATGGAGCCGCGCAGCTTCTACGGCAACGTGATGTTCTCAACAGGCCCCAATAACGAATTGGGCGGGTCCAATGACACCGCATGTCACCTCGACATCCCGATGCGCAATTGTTCGCTTTTCCTAGACGACGAGCCGATCGTGATCGATGGCGAGATCGTCGTGAAAGAAATGCAGATGGAGCGCGGTTAACCGAACCGCCGAGAGAATTACACCATGAATCAGGAAGAAACCTACAAAGGTGCTGGCTTCGGTGGGCAGGTTCCACGGGGCCGAAACCCCGCGCTGATTGTTATCGACTTAAGCTACGGCTTTACGGATGCTATCTATCCGACTGCTTCAGAAGCCAGCGCGCAAATCGCGGTTACCAATAGTCTGATCGCAGCTGCTCGCCTTCGATCGATCCCAATCATCTTCACTGTGATCTCTTTCAATAAAAGTGAGCTCGACGTTTTGCCATGGCTGAAAAAAGCGACGGGAATGAAAGCGCTCGAAGACGGCAGCCGGCTCGTTGAAATAGATGACAGGTTAGATCGCGAACCCACCGACGCAGTCTTCGTCAAGAAAGGAGCATCAGCATTCTTTGGCACAAATCTTGCGAGCCAACTTGCGGGTGCTGGCGTCAACACAGTCGTTGTTGCTGGGGCTACGACATCGGGTTGCATCCGCGCATCAGCCGTTGATGCAGTACAAAGTGGCTTCAATGTATTGGTCGCAGCCGATGCATGCGTGGACCGCGCGCAGCCCCCACATGAGGCTGCACTTTACGATATTCAGCAAAAATATGGTGATGTCGTTTCATCTGCCGAAATTATTCAATATTTCAAGTCACTATAAGCAATAACTTGCTCCCATGACTGGTGCCCTTTCCAACACCAAGCGCACCAGTCATGAGATGTTGCTGGTTGAACGGGCTCTAATAATGTGGACCGCCCTGCGACGGCATCGATGTGGCTCTTCAGGCATGTCCATCTCCGGATTTTGCCCAAAGCCATCTCCGGAATCCGGAGTATAACCTTGTAAGAGAACCTTTAACTAAACCAGTAAAGGAGGAGGAGGATGCGCAAGCGCGCGAGATCGATTTTGATATTTTTTTCTCAGAGCTGTTGACGGCACTGGGCCTTGACCCAAACGGCGCCCTACCCGCCTGGTGGCAAGGCTGGCCCGCCCGGACCCATGTGCGCCGCTGGCGCGATGACCTCGGCCTGTCTGAGGACCGGATCATCGAGACCGCAACGGCAACCCGACAGGACCACCCTGCGGCACCCGATGGCCCCAAGGCACTCGACCGCGCGATGGAGCGCGCCGCCAGGCGCGATGCGCAGGGTGCTGCGCGCCACCCGAATCCCCCGACCACCAAACGCCAGCCCAAACGTAACGATGGCCCCCGCCCAAGCTACGATGAACTCGCGGCCTTCTATGCCGACATGATCAATTCGGACAGGTTCCTGCCTGCCAACACCATCAGCAACACAATACGCGACGCGATGCTGGCACGCAGCCTCGTAACGCCGGAACGGTTGCGGGCGCGGGGAGTGCCTTGAACCGATACCGATCTTGGACTTCAGACGTATAGCGGATGCTGCTGACAGACCGTTTCGGCACCTCTGGCCATGGAAAGCACAGCCCCTTCAGTGCAGCATTTCCGCCAGCCCCAACCTTTCAAACGCGGCCTTCATCGCAGGGTCAAACCCCGGATCGATCCGCGCAGCGCTTTACCCATGCACCCGGTTCCAAGCGTCGATCTCCCGCAATTCTGCGCCAAACTCCTCGGGCGACGCCGCCTCTTTCAAGGTCGTGTCGTCCTCGCAGAAGTTGAAGACCAGCAAGCGTGTCGGGTTGGCCCAAGTCCCAAAATACGATGCGTCCTGCGCCGTATCGACCTGCGCCCAGCCCTTCTCGTAGCTGCACATCCCGAAATCATAGACATACCGGTCACCCGGGCAGAACTCGCGGATGATCTTCATGCCGCCGCCGCCGTCCGGGCGGTGATCGCGATCACACAAAGGTCGCGGTAGCGCACCATAGCCTTGGGGCTCGACGAAACCGGATTGATTTTGAAGGCCTACAAGGCCACAATGTCGCCCGCTTCGGCCAGAGCGGCAATCTGCGCCAGCTTGGCGCGGAACCGTGCATGGGTGGGCTTAGAGAAACCCGGGGCTGCGGCAGCAAACCGTTCTGAACCTGATCAAGGATGGCCTGCCGCTTGCCGAACACCGCGAAAGTTGCGGC
>Ga0307487_1002572_pt1 | contig 11463 bp, 11 predicted proteins | sample CBIW12metaG_FD_203665 | JGI IMG/M metagenome (GOLD analysis project Ga0307487, IMG submission 203665) | Sea-ice brine microbial communities from Beaufort Sea near Barrow, Alaska, United States - CBIW 1.2 | ecosystem: Environmental > Aquatic > Marine > Coastal | place: USA: Alaska | collected... | reverse complement strand
GTCAAACAATGATTTCTTTCCTGTCGATTTGTATATCTGTTTATTCATGTTTTTATCTGTGCTTTTGAAGCCATGAATATACGGATAAATACTTGAAAATCATGTTTTTAATTTATAGAACTCCCCTTAAGGCCAAAGTATTAATGTTCCATTTCTTCGGTTCGACCAAAAAATATACCAAGAACCTACTGATGCAGCTTTTAAATTTAGGGTTTTTGTAAATCCTCGTTCTCAATTCAGTCCGCAACAGTTCAAAATCTAGTTAAGACTTGCTTTAAATATATATGGTAGTGTCATGCAGTAAGTGTCCAATTGTGTTACAGCTAACTCCAGTCTGTCTAAAGCCTAAGTTTACTTACAATTATTAGACTAAAATAAGCTTTTTTTAGGTGAAGGTGTTTTTTGAAGCGATTCATCAATGTTAGCGACATTCGTGTCGTTAGCATAAGCTACCTCCCAGAACCTTTTTTTACCCATCAAATTTAAAATTGGTTTGAGATCGTAGGCAAAAAATAATTTCTCGACGATTAGCCAATATCGATACCCAGTTAATCAACAAATATCAAAACTACAGGTATTTTTAAATCAAAAAATCAATCTTAAAAATGTAGCTCAACTTTTTTTGCGGGTTTTATTTGCAAGTCCAGGTCTTGGCAAAAAACCGTAATATTCTCATTAAGGTATCTTTTTAGACCAAAATCAATAAGGGGTCAGCACCACTGGAAGCCCGGTTCAGTCAACAGTTAAATAAGTTCCATACTCTTCAATCTTTGCTTCTAATCGATTTGCTAAAAATTCATTCCCAGCTTTGAGTTCTTTTAATATTGTTCGTGCTTCTTGTTGGTATTTTGTTTTTTTCGAATTGTCCCAATTAGAAGGTGGCTTTTGAAGATTGGTTATTCTGTCTGCAAGTTTTATTGCCCAAACCTCTAGCTGTAGTTTTTTGATTCTCGCCAAACTGTCCTGCATCTGTTGTTCTTTTGGTAACTCACTATTTTTTGTCAATGCGGAAACTGCTTTTGCAATTTCAATTCCAAACTTGTTTTCCAGTTCTTCAAAGTCGGTTGATGTATCTTCAATCGTGTCGTGGAGCAATGCGATTTGAACTGCAAAACCTAAATTGAAATTGCTTGTATTGGGAGAAGCAATCAATATTTCCATAGCTACATTACTTAAATGCACAACATACGGAAGGTCTGTTCCCGGGACCTTTTGTTCCTTCTCCAAATGTTTCGCCGTCGCAAATTTTATTGCTTCTTGATAAAGCGTCTGTATTTCCATTTATTCGTTTTCTAGTTTACTACAAATCTCTACTGCACTAATGTTTGCATAAGTTCGTGCAGAAAAACTTTCATGCTTACCATGCTCGTTAGGTAGAATAATTGGGTCTTCTCCATTTAAAAAATATTGTCCTATTAAATAATCTGGGGTAATGCCTTGTTTCCAATTATGTTCAAAAAATTCATCGACAATTGTTTTGGCTGCAATCACGGCTTCTTCATAAGAATCATACTGTCCATGGTTATATGCTTCGGATTCGTCCATGTAATGATAGTTGTCGTAAACTCTTAAATGAAATTTTTTCTTCCCGGTTGCCATTCGTTTTTATTATTACTTACAAATTGTTGGTATTAAGTGTCTATGTCGCCAAAGAATGACTCAAACGGTCTTTGTTAACGCAAGTAGCGGGAATGGTGACGCTCCCGATAGCTTTCGGGATTGTTGGCTTGGTTGTTTTGTTACTTGGTCTCTAAAATATCACTTTTCACTGAAATTCCGGCTATTTGCCGGTAACCGATTTTAGGCACCGTGTTTTTATCTTGTAGTAATCTGTAGTAATTCTAAAAAATCACTCAATAATATGAATAAGTTGGGAGGCTTTGACCACCTCCCAACTTACCTAAATATTTTTGACAAAATCTAAAAAGACTTTTTTATGAAGTTCAAGATCCAGATTAGGAGAAAGTGATGCACGGATAATATAATCTTTGTCGCCTTCTTTAGTCGTCCCTTGAGTAGATGTTGCAGGAATCGTCCAATAACATCCATTTAACTGCCCATAGCTCACACAGTACTTACTTTCATTGGGGATTTCGGTAATCATTAAATTGATTAATTTAAGATTTAACGCTCTTTTATAAGCTTCTTTTTCTTCATCAGTATTCCCTTTAGTGGGAAGATCTAATGAAAATACCGATGGGGTAAATCCTTGATTTGCCAATTCTTCCGAAACAAAATTGATTTTTGCCTCTGGTAAAGTATCGTGGATAAAGTTTACAAATTCACGTGTATTTTTATATGCATCCTTAATTCTTTGATTCATTGAAGGCAATTGTTTGGCTAATATTTCAACTTGAAGATTTGTAGCCTCATTATCGCAAAGTCTTAGATGCAATTCTATTTTTTCCATCAAAGCTTCGGTTTTATTATTTCCCACACAATAACCAGCAGTACATTGCCCGCCACTTGGAAATTTCGATCCACTGGCATATGAAATGGTCCTAACCGTTGAGAGTATTTCACCTTCACCTAAAAAGTGTATATTAGGACAGAATGTTTGATCTAAAATAAAAACTGGATCGATTGCAATTTCACCGGTTGGAGTTTTACGAACTGCACTTAAAACATCTTTTAATTTTATAAGATCCGGAACTTCAACTCTGGGGTTTGTTGGAATTTCAGCAATTATGTAAGGAATAGCATCTTGGTTTGCAATCTTATCTAAAATGATATCAATACTTTGAACCATATCATTATCACCATCCACTGGTAAATCCACCACCTCAACATTATCTATACAAGCAGCAACCCGTCTTGCCTGATCATTTGTTCCACCATAACAATTTGGAGGAACAATAAATTTGATGTCTTTTCCTTTATGTTTTTCCAGGGCATCGTGAACCAGCCCCATCATGATCGCATATTGGACAGATAGTCCACAAGAACCAACCAGTGGCTTTGTAGTTGTACCGGTAATCCCTTTAATTGAATCTAAGACACGTGTTTTGTTTGCCTCTACATTAGCGTTCTTGTTATCAAATGACGACTTCTCTACTAGTACCTTTAAGGCAGCAAGAGAATTGGCTGGCGTCATTGCAATTGTCTCTCTTCTTCTTACATGCTGAATTTCTGGGATATAGCTTTCATTTTGTTCACCATTTACGGACAAAACACTTCCAAGGGGAGCATGAACACTGATAAAAAAGTCAATATTCGGGGTGAGATCAATATGACCAATTTCATCTTGTTGTGAAATGAAAATGGTACTGCCGTTAAACCCGGAAATGGCTGATGCTTTATCAACCTGCTTTAACTCAAATTTATAACCATAAACACGCCGCAGTACTTCCGGCTCAAAAAATTGAGGTAATTCTCCAGTATAAATGATTTGGGTGTTCTTATTATCCAATAAATTTTTTCTTAGAATTGCCAAAACAGGAATCGTCCTTGATGAAAAACTTATTACATTTTCTGGTTTCAGATTATTTAAGTTAGCAATTCCCCATTCCAGTATACAAGATAATGGATGTCCTAATCGAATATAATCGTAAGCAGTGGGTAATTCACTTAGTGCCGATGGCTCAGAATTATTGTCATTAAATAAGGTTTCAAACTGTTCTAAAAATTGAGTTTTGGCCAATTTTTCATCGTAAATATCCAGTCGATGTGTTGTTAGATTTAACCAGCCAGTTGGCATATTCTCTAACACATCTTTAATATAATTCAGCATTTTATTGTCTTCCATAATTCCCATCTTTTGATAGGCCGGTAATATACATTAATCAGATTTATTTTAGAAGTGTTATAAGACGTTTGTTACATTGTGCCCAACATCTCTATATCAAACATGTCGTTTATATCTTATTGCTGATAGTTCGTTTTTGGACAGCATTTCGTTTTGTTCACTCTCAAATGTACCCGATTCAAACAGGGCAACAAGGGGACCTTTTTAAAGTTTTGCTGTTTATACCCAAAATGTGGAGGTAAATTCCGCTGCGCAAAGTCTCATGACTTTGAGCTACCATTACGCTTTTGATTCCTTTCACTTATCCAACGTCTCCCGACGTTGAAACGAATCGTGATAAGACCGGAAACTAACAGGCAGTTCTTACCAAATTATAACACGAAGTCAGGAGACTTCAACGCGATTCCCGCTTCTTTCATGATTGCAGGAGGCGCGAGGTCATGAGACCTCACGCAGCGTGGTAAACTTCGATTATTTTTTATGCTGCTGTGACCGGAAGCTCTATGAGAGGAAAAATTGTGAACATCTATTGGCCGGATTATTTATAAGCACTGTTTTAATTTATATTTTTGGCTCCCTAAAAAAAATATTATGAGCGTAACTTGGTATGAATGTAAGGTGAAATACAGAAAAACACACGAAACAGGAGAGCAAAAAGTGACCACGGATACTTACTTGTTGGATGCAGTATCTTATACAGAAGCAGAAGCCAGAATTACCGAAGAGATGAAGGCTTACACAAGTGAGGATTTCAGGATCATGAACCTAAAAGTAGCTAACTTCTCTGAGGTTCAGCCATTCGAAAATTCCGATCGCTGGTTCAAGTCAAAGATCTCCTTAACAGCGCTAGATGAGGAGAGCGGGAAGGAAAAGAAAACCAATATGTATATGCTGGTGCAGGCCAATGATGTAAAAGAGGCATTTGAGAATACCACGAAAGCTATGGAAAATACCATGGGAGATTACTCGATCCCTGCTATTACAGAATCCCCTATTTTAGACGTATTCCCTTATTTTTCAGGGGAAGAAGAAGAATTAGAGAAAACTGAGGTGGCGGAAACAGCTGAAACTACTGAGGTCCCGGAAACGGCTGAAACTGCGGAACTGGAAAATTAGGACAATTTGAAGCTGTTCCAATTTTGATCACTTCGATCATTACCGGTTTTTGAACCGAACCCCTTTTATTAAAACACCTCCTGATCCGGGAGGTGTTTTTTGTTTTATACAGTACTAGCAGTTTTCATAAGTTGGAAGCTTTTATCTCTTCAAAAATTAATTTTGTCCCTGTATATAAATGGAAAGCAGAACACATATTATGTGGACGATGTTATTTATATCGATAAAATCCAGCTGCGCAAAGTCTTTCGACTTTGAGCCGGTCCTCACTTGTTGAAAATCTGCACTCCCCCACGTCTCCCGACGTTGAAATGATTCATGAAAAGGTCTAAAATTCCACTCTGCAAAGTCTCAACCTTTGAGTTTCCAATAACCTGTTAAAAGACTATTCCCACCCCCAACCTCACCAGCTGCGCAAAGTCTTTCGACTTTGAGCCGGTCCTCACTTGTTGAAAATCCCAGCTGCGCAAAGTCTTTCGACTTTGAAATGGATCATCTTTTAGTAGCTATTATACCTTGATATCGTCCAACTCTTCAAAACATCTGCAACAGGATTATCCGCCAAAGTCACCTCTTCCAGCACACCATTACCGTGTATATAATTCGAAGCACTGGAATAAACATAATCTGATGCCCTCGCCACAAAACCGGAACGAACCGGGTTTAGATGAATGTAATCCAGTTTTGACCATAAAAACTTTTCACTATAGATTTCCTCTGCATGGTTACCAGCCTGCCATACCTGATAATTCTTATTTCGTATGTGGCTAAAGGTCGCCTTGTGAAGCCGCTCGAGAATCCATTCTCTTCTGCTTTCGGGATTGTTTTGAAGAAGATCCAGAATCCTCGCTGCTGTAAATTTTTTAAAATCCCGAATCACATCCGAAAGTGCTCCATCCTCAGATTGTACTATCAGGTGAATATGATTGGTCATAATAACATACCCATATAGGATCATTCCTTTATTTCTCACACAATAAGAAAGGCTTTCAATAATGCAGTCTCTATAAATTTGTCTGTTGAAAATATCTATCCAGTCTACAACTGTGGATGTAATAAAATGAGTCCTGGTTTGATCTTTAATGGTATAGCCTTCCTTCAAAATGATTCCTTTCTTTAAAAATAGGAAAAAAGAATGAAGTTATAACCAAAGTGCAATATGAAGTCAGGAGACTTCAAGACGGTTCCCTGTTCTTTCATGATTGCGGGAGGCGCGAGGTCATGAGACTTCACGCAGCACAGTTGGAATATTTTTAAATCGACCTTTATATTATTTAGAATATTAACATTTTTTTAATACTTTTAAATTCTAAAAACTCATTTGCTTAATGAAAAATATTGTCCTTCTCATTGCTTTTATTTTATGTGGTTCCAAAGGTTTTACACAGGAAGCCAAATTCGGCATAACTGCCGGATATTTAAACCTTAACGTATCATCTTCCTACCCGGGATCAGAGATTACAGAAAATGCTTCCGGATTCTATGCGGGTATTTTAGGGGATTTTAAACTTTCAGAAGCGTTCCATTTAGAACCTGCTGCCATCTATGGTAATGCCAAAGAATCAAATATTTTATTTATTCCCATACTCGCCAAATATTACATTGGTCATTCGGGTTTCAATTTGTTAGCAGGTCCACAGGCAACCATGATTCTTGATGAGATAAATCCAAGGGTAAAAAGAATGGGCTGGGATTTGAGTTTGGGAGGTGGATATGATGTAACCGATAATATTTTTCTCCAGGTCAAATATGCCTTGGAGATTACAAACAGACATAATGATGAAATTATAGGCGACCTAGGTGGAGCTAATGCCGGTATCAACAGTCTTTTTGCAGGAATTGGATATAAATTTTAATATTATATTCCCGAGTACGAATGAACAACGGGGTTCAAGTAGCTTATCCTAAACTATATTTCAATAGGAAATCAGGAGCCTTCAAGGCGCTCGTTGGTTCTTTCTAGATTGCAGGAGATAGTACCATAAAGTCATGGACTTCAAGATGCTCATTTCATGTAAAAACGTGGAAAAAAAACGAAAAACAGTCTTTACGAAAATGAAAAGTTGGGTATATTCGCAAAAAAAAGTATGAAAACCAACCTCCTTGCACTGCTCTTCATTTTCTTTATTTCCTGTGGTGATGATGACAATCAATCAGTAGACTATGTAAGTCTTAACGATCAGGAAATTCAGGATTATTTGGCAGAAAATGATCTTCAGGCAGAGAAAAGCGCGTCAGGATTGTATTATATCATTGACAGTGAAGGTACAGGGGTGCAACCAACAGCAACAGATCAGGTTCGTGTAGCCTATAAAGGATACTTTACCAATGGCGAAGTTTTCGATCAAAGTGCTTCAGAAGGCATTTCTTTTAATTTACAGCAAGTAATTGGCGGCTGGACAGAAGGAATTACATATTTTAAAGAAGGTGGAAGCGGACTGCTTCTCGTGCCTTCTCGCCTGGGTTATGGTTCTAATGATTACAGCGGTATCCCCGGAGGCTCTGTTTTGATTTTTGAGATCGATCTTATCGAAGTCAATGGAGGTGCCAATTAATTTTGTGCTTTTTTATTAAAGGACCGGTAGGCTGTCTGCGACAAATCAAACTACTGCTTCACTGCTGCTCAAAGTCTCATGACTTTGCGCTACTCCGGTCATGTTAATACCTGGCCCTTTCTTAACGTCTCCTGACGTAGAAACGAATTGTGACAAGACGGGAAACTTCCGGCCGGTTCCAATCCGCTGCGCAAAGTCTCATGACTTTGAGCGACCATCACGCTTTTAATTCCTTTCACTTATCCAACGTCTCCTGACGTTGAAACGAATCGTGATAAGACCGGAAACTCCCGGCCGGTTCCAACCAAATTCTAACAAGAAGTCAGGAGACTTCAAGGCGATTCCCTGTTCTTTTGTGATTGCGGGAGGCGCGAGATCAGGAGACCTCACGCAGCCTGATGTAATCTTACAATAACAAGAGGGGAGCAATAAAGCCAAGCCGTACTTCATTTTTATTATAATTGGACGCATCCAGTTGTTCTATGGCATAATTTGAATAATCATAATACCGGCTTATATAAGCTAAGTAAAACCGGATATCAATCTTTTTAAATGGACTGTAATAAAGGGTAGGGATCATTCCATAGCTCGTTCTTATGTGGTCATGGCTTGTTTTGACGTTATCATAGGCACTGCTGGTCATGAGGGTTAACAAACCTTTGAATTTTGGGCTGAAGCGGTATTCTGCCCTTAACCAGTTTTCAATATACCTCACATCCTCGGCCACCTGTTCGTCATTGAGAATATTGGTCACAATGCCCTTCGTATCGATCTGTTCATAGCTGTAATGAAAGTCATACATCAGGGACAGATTATGGGTTTGGTATTTGTGGCCCAAAGTAAAAAAATAGGTCCCTCTATTTTTTACTTCATTGGAATAACTCATGCTATAAATGGTTTGGATTTTTTTATCAAAAAAGCTTCCACGCCAGTTTCCAACAACTGCTACGGGCCAGTCAGGTTCCTGGATATTTTCTGCAACTATATCGCCGTAAAGGTCGACATAAAGCTGGGTACGCGAGTTTAACACCTGCAACCCGAATTTGTGGTTTTTTAAAGGTTGATAAGTAATTCCGGCCCCTGTAACATATGCCAGGGCATTGTTGTAAATATCATTATATTCCAAAACATCCAGGGCACTGAACTCGTTTTCATAACCGCCGTAAAACGCACTCATTTTTCCAAGTAAAACATCAACGGACGGACTGGCATTAATGTCGATGTAGGCCAATTCGATATTGCTGCCCAGTTGGTCCAGGGTTTGCACATCGCTGCCTTTATTAAAGCGGTTTCTAAAATTAAAATACACCCTTTCGTGTAATTTCCCTGAAATTCCAAGGGCCGTATGCCCATTTTTAAACTGTAACCCGTTGTAATAGTGGTCACCGCCCCTAAAGGTATATGCCTGGAACTCCATGCGCATATCGAATGTGATATTTATATTTTTTAAGAGCTCCATCTTTTCCAAGGAGATAACAGGTTGGGCCAGACTGTCGTTTTGCTGCGGGAATCCCAAGAGAGGGATCAATAAAAACACACTTATTAAAAATGACTTTATCATAAACTAACAAGGATTTACAATTTATATTTTAGTGAGATTGTGGCATAAGTGCCACCAATCCATGCGTTTCGTTCAATAAGGAAACTTTATTTCTGAAGTATCCTTATAAATTTACTAAAATTTTGTTGAAATTAGAGTATCGACCAATAATTTTGGTTCATCATTTTATTTTGAAGGCTTTTGCTTCTTTTTCACGATCTCGTCTAAGGTTTTGGGCAAGGGCTTTTTTGACATATCGATCCCGGTAATGAGCTCCATGTCAGCAATAATGTCTTGTTGGATGTCTTTTAAAACTGCCGCTGCGCAAAGTCTCATGACTTTGAGCTACCCTCACGCTTTTAATTCCTTTCACTTATCCCTTATACTGTTTAGGAGAAGCTTATAATTACTTTTCCCTGTGCTCTTCCCGTAGCGAGATATTCGTAGGCATCGATTCCATCTTCAATTGAATAAATAAGATCCACTATTGGCTTAATATCCCCATTTTCAACCATTTTTGTTATGGCATTCAGCTGCTCACCATTAGGTTGCATCCAGGTAGATTTATAAACAGCTGATTTCTCTTTAATCAGGTTTGATAATTGTTCAGGCAATTTATAATCTGTCATACCCATTTGCTTTGCAGTATCTTCGTCAGGAGGACCTGCTATTGTGGTCACTTTTCCACCTTTTTTAATAATCTCAAAAGCATCGAAGGTATAATCCCCTCCCAAAGTGTCGAAAACGATATCCAAATTATTAGCGACTTCTTTATAATCCTCCGTTTTATAATCGATCACACGGTCAGCTCCCAATGCCTGGACCCAACCTACATTTTTGGTACTGGTGGTCGTATAAACAATAGCCCCTTTTGCTTTGGCATATTGAATGGCAAAACTACCTACACCACCGGAACCCGCATGAACAAGAACTCTGTCATTTTCCTTTATACCAACACGCTCTAAAGCCTGGATTGCTGTGAGTCCGGTCAATGGTAAACCGGATGCTTCTTCGAAAGAGATGTTTTCCGGTTTTTTAGCAACCAGATCACTTTTAACGACTACAAATTCTGCTACTGTACCCATTTGATCCTGTGGCACTCTGGAATAAACTTCATCCCCAATTTCAAAATTGCTGACATCTGCACCCTTTTCAACTACCACACCACTTACGTCAAAACCGATGGTGCATGGTAAATTTAGAGGAACCATCTCCTTAAGATGTCCTTCTACCATTTTGTAATCTATGGGGTTTAGGGAAGCTGCTTTAACTTCAATTAAAATATCCTTTGCATTTGGACTCGGTTTTTCTACCCTATTGACCGATAAACCGTCTTTAATTTCACCGTACTTTTTTATTTGTAATGCTTTCATCTCAATTTTATTTTCAATTCAACTTACTGTAAGTTAGTCAATATGCTCTGATTTTTCGATTTTTCAGATAGGATATTGATCAATTTATCCAGCGTGTCCTTTAATAACATCACGTCTTTAAGTTCTACATCTTCTGAAATCAATGTGTCGAGAAGTTTTCGCGGAACCGGCGCAGCATGAGTTTTAAGTGACCTGCCTTTTTCTGTGAGTTCTACCAGTACACTGCGTTCGTCTTTAGCTGATCTTGTGCGATTAAGCAGCTCTATCTTCTCCATTCGCTTGATTAAAGGAGAAAGTGTATTGGTATTCAAGTGTAGTTTTTCACCTATTTGATTTATGGATAAGTCCCCATGTTCCCATAAAACCAGAAGTACCAGATATTGCGGATAAGTGAGACCCATTTTTTCCAAAAAGGGCTTGTAGGCTTTTGTTATAAGCCGCGAAAGGGAATAGATGGGAAAACAGATCTGATTACTTAGTTTTAATTACTCTAATTCCATATTAATCACTTATTTAAATTCCTCCATGCTTTCCATGCACCCGAAGACCATAATACCCAGGCGATGAGAACTGGTTGAAAGAATAGCCTGATCAGCCTTGCTCTATCAGAATCCAGTGCGCCAAAAGCGTCTTTTCCATCCAGATATTGTGCAAGGTTGCCGGGAAATATGAGAATAAAGAAAATAGCAAGAGCCCATCCAATTCTTGTCCGTTGATTTTTCCAGAATAATAAGGCAAGTCCCAATACCATTTCAACGACTCCAGATAGTATAACAACCAGATCCTTACTCATAGGGACCCAATCGGGCACCTGAGCCTGGAACTCGACTCTGTTAAAGGTGAGATGGCTGAATCCCGCATATATCATAAACAATGCTAATAGGATTCTAAAAATGTTTTGCTTTAAACTAGTTTTTACATCGTTCATCATTACAGTATAAATTATCGTGAACAATTATGTCGTGCACGATACAAATGTAAATGATATGATTCTAATCAAAGGTTTATTATCAATAGCGTCCTAAACGATTAAAATAAGATCAAAAAAGAGAGGAAGTTTTCTGTGACTCAATTAATTTTGAGTTGCACCACAAAAACAACATCCTCTCTTATGACAAATATAACATTGTTTTC
>Ga0307487_1002571_pt1 | contig 11471 bp, 9 predicted proteins | sample CBIW12metaG_FD_203665 | JGI IMG/M metagenome (GOLD analysis project Ga0307487, IMG submission 203665) | Sea-ice brine microbial communities from Beaufort Sea near Barrow, Alaska, United States - CBIW 1.2 | ecosystem: Environmental > Aquatic > Marine > Coastal | place: USA: Alaska | collected... | reverse complement strand
TGAGAGGCCCTCAGGGCCGCCGTTGATGACGACGGCGGCGACGAGGGCGAGCACGATCGCAACCTCACCGACCAGGAGCACCCCGAGCACCTTGGAGCTCAGATCGATGTGCCGGTAGCCGAGAAACCCGACGAGCGCGATTGTCAGCAGCGAGTACAGGTACCAGGGCAGGTCGGGGCCACCGAGTCCGGCGACGGTGACGCTCAGAATGTAGCCGACGTAGCCGTGCACCGACACCTGGATGGCCGTATAGGTGAGCAGGGCCAGGAATGCTGTCGCGAGTCCGGCCGGTTTGCCGAGCCCGTAGCCGACGAACGTGAAGAAGGCCCCCGGTTTGGGAACGTGCCGGGTCATGGCCGAGAGTCCGACCGCGAACAGGAAGAGCACGATTCCGGAGATGGCGTACATGGCCGGAAAACCGACACCGTCACCGAGCAGAATGCCCAGCGGTGCGGCGCCGCCGACGACGGTCAGCGGTGCGGCCGCGGCGACAACCATCATCACAATCGCGGCGGTGCCGAGCGTTCCGGTCAGCGACCGTGCAGCTGGGGCCGGACCAGAATGGGTCGCGGGTTGTTGGGTGACTGTCATGGCATCTCCAGGGTGGTAAGTCGAGGGTGGTGCTGGTGTCCTCATCCTGTCGGCGCCCTGTTGCCGGGCTGTCACTCCGCCGTAAATGCCGCGCGTCGCCGAATGAGACAGGGCTGAATATTCGTCTCATTTGCGTGGCACGAGCCGGAAACATGGCCGAATCAGGGCGGCAACGTTCGGCCGGTAGCCTCGGCTAACCCGAACGGGCGCGCCAGCGGAGGCCCCTGTTCGACAATCCCAGCCGGAGGGCAGCATGACCGCACTGGAACGAGCGATCCGTCATCCCGAACCGGTCCTCGGATTCGCCGATCGTTCCCCGGTGGACGGCCTCGACCGACGCAGCGTCGGGTTCGCAGATGTACTGGCGCAATCGGTGTCGGCCGTGGCACCCGCGGCAGCAGCCACTACCATCCCACTGCTGATCGCCTCGGCCGGTGGCTCGCCGGTCTGGGCGCTCGCCAGCGGAATGCTGATCGCCCTGCTCGTCGCATCGACCGTGAACCAGTTCACCAAACGCATCGCCGCGACCGGCTCGCTCTACACATTTGTGTCCCGAGGGTTGGGCCGCACGGCATCCTTTGTCACCGGAGTCGCCCTCCTGGTCGGGTATGGCTTCATCTCCATGTTCGCCCTGGCCGGGGCCGGCTACTACCTGCAGATCCTGCTCGGAGACCTCTGGCCGGCGTCAGCGAGCACCCCGCTCTCGGCCGGTGTGCTGATCGCCGTCATGGCGGTGGTCTGCGCCGTCGTGCTGGCCCGCGGAATTCGGGTGTCAACGCGGGTGACCTTACTGGTCGAATCGGTGTCGGTCGTGATCATTCTCGTGCTGGTCGGTGCGCTGCTCTACCGGAACGGTCCGACGGTGAACTGGTCGGTGTTGAGCCTGGCGGGAACAACACCGACGACCTTCGCGGTAGGCGCGGCGCTCGCGCTGACAGCCTTCGTCGGTTTTGAGAGCGCGTCCACGCTGGGCGTCGAGGCCCGCCGCCCGTTTGCGAACATCCCACGCGCAATTTTTCGCACCGTGATCGTGGCGGGGCTGCTCTACCTCGTGGCGTCATTCAGCCAGGTCGTCGGGTTCGCCGCCCTCGGGCGCGGCCTGTCGACGAGCACCTCACCGGTCAACGATCTCGCCGCCGCCTATGGCATCGGGGGGCTCGGCCTGCTGCTCGACGTGAGCATTGCGGCATCCTTCCTGGCCTGTGCGATCGCCTCGATCACGGCGCTCGTGCGTGTGCTGTTTTCGATGGGTCGTGAGGGCTTGCTGCCCAGCGCCCTGGGTCGCACCCATGACCGGTATCGCACGCCATTCGTGGCGGTCGTCATCTCCGTTCCCGTGCTGACTCTCTCCGTCGTCGTCACGATTGCCCTGGCGGGCAGCGTCTGGCGGGCGATGGAAATTCTGATCGTGGGCGCCGCCGGCGGCTACATCACCGCGTACACGCTGGCCTGCATTGCGGCCCCGGTGTTCTTGCATCGCATCGGGGAACTCACGGTCTGGTCCGCCCTGCGAGCTGCGGCAGCGGCCGTCCTGCTCAGTGTGGTGCTTGTGGTCTATCTGGTCTCGGAGAGCACCACCGACCGGTATGCGGGCGTGTGGGTATTTCTGGCCGTGATGACAGTGGGAATTGTGTTCTACCTCGTGCGACACCTGAGACGCCCCTGGCTGCGGCACGCGGTGGGCATCTACGACGTGCCGGTGGGCGCCGATGTGCTCGGTGCAGTGAACGGCTTTGGCACGATGAATGGTCACACTGTCGGTGAAACGGATGCCGTACGTCGCGGCGGGAAAGCGGCGGCCGGGTCGTGATCGCTGACGGGTCGCCCGTCGGGCTGCATGCGCGGCAGCCCAAGGCGATCCACAGCGCCCTCACCGTGCTCGAAGAAGTCGCTCGGTGTGGTGCCGGCGTCACTGCCCGCCAGATCTCCGACAACCTCGCCCTGCCAAGGGCGACCGCGTACCGCCTGCTCAACGTGCTCGTGCAGGACGAATATCTTGTCCGTATGCCCGACCTGCGCGGGTTCGCCCTGGGGCGCAAGGTCGTTGAGTTGGCGAATCTGGTCGCGCCTCCGGCCGCCCGCCCGCCGGAGGCCGTGCGGGCGATTCTCGATCGTCTGCGGGGTGGCATCCGCGGCGGAATTCACCTCGTGCGCTACGAGCACGATGGGCTGCGCGTGATCGATCCGGATCCGGATTTTCCGCCGAGCGACCGGTCCGTCATCCTGGCCAGGCTCGAAGCGTCGGCAATGGGACGGCTGCTCGTGTACGAACGCAGCCGCGGCGCGGCACCCGCTTCGGTGGAGGCCGCGACCACGCCTGCTTCGCGCGCGACCCCGGGGGCCGCCCCGACTGGGCATGCAGGCTCACGCCCGCGACCGTTCGGCGAGATTGCGGCGAGCGGTTACGCCAGTCAGATCGATGGCGTCACGGACGGCTACGGGTGCATCGCCATTCCCATTCGCGACCGGGCCGGGCACCTGGTGGCCGGCCTGTGCCTGTGTGCGCCGCGCGAGCGCATCGAACGCCCCGATGAGCTGGTCGCCATGTTGCAGCGCGGCGCCGAGGAGCTGGCCCCGCTGCTGGCCTGACCCGCTGGCCTATCCCGCTGGCCTATCCCTCTGGCCTATCCCTCTGGTGGGTCGCCGATGCGTTCGAGGGCGTCGACGATGAGCGCCCAGAACTTTTCGTGGTCGAGGTCCACGGCAACCTGCGTCGTGCAGTCGGCCGGTGCCGGCGCCCGAAAATCGGCCACGGTCATGCCGAGGGTGAGGGTGCCGGCCAATTCCACGTCGAGGGGGGCCTTGCGCACGGTGATCACGGTCGGATCGATCACGTAGGCCACCGCGCACGGGTCGTGTACCGGCGGGGAGTCGAAACCCTGGACATCCTGGTAGGTCTCTGCGAAGAACGCGAGCAACTCGACGACGAACCGGGCCGGCGCCGTGCCGACCGCCGCGATGCGCCGGACGATGTCGCCGGTGGCGAGAGCCTGGTGGGTCAGATCGAGCCCGATCATGGTCAGCGGCCATTTCTCGTTGAACACGATGTGGGCGGCTTCGGGATCGATGACAATGTTGAACTCGGCCGTAGCTGACCAGTTGCCCACATGGTAACCGCCGCCCATGAGCACGACCTGCCTGACCCGCTCGACGATGCGCGGCTCCTTGCGCGCTGCGAGGGCGATGTTGGTCAGGGCTCCGGTCGGCACCAGGGTGATCTCGCCAGGCTCGTGCGCCATGATCGTGTCGATGATGAGGTCAACGGCATGTCGCTCGTCGAGCTCGAGGGTCGGTTCGGGCAGCGTCGGGCCGTCGAGGCCCGATTCGCCGTGAATCGACGGCGCCGTCTGGATCTGCCGCACGAGCGGACGCGGGCATCCCGCCGCAAACGGCACCCCGGTGATGCCGGCGACCCGAGCCACCGACAATGCGTTGCGGGTGACCTTGGCGAGGGTCTGATTGCCCATGACGGTGGTCACGGCGACGAGATCGATGTGTGGGTTGCCGTGCGCCAGCAGCAACGCGATCGCGTCGTCGTGGCCGGGATCGCAATCAAGAATAATTTTGGTGGGCACAGTTCAGAGTAGGACCTCGCCACCACGGCGGGCCCGGTCTGCATCCGCTCTGTTTTCCCATGGTCCGCCCAGAGCTGCTCCGATAGGCTGGGCGCGCGGTTGTAGTTCACACCCGACACCGGTACCGAGGAGCTTGTCCGTATGACTTTGATCGAGGAATTCCTTATGCCCGGCGGCGGCACCAGCATCAACACCCTGCCGAAGGTGTCGCTGCACGACCACCTCGACGGCGGTCTGCGCCCGCAGTCCATCATCGAACTCGCCGACTCCATCGGATACGTGCTTCCCACAACGGATGCCGACGCCCTCGGCGAATGGTTCTCCGACCAGTCCAATGCCGGCTCGCTCGTGGAATACCTCAAGACCTTTGACGTCACCACCGCCGTCATGCAGACCAGCGAGGGCCTCAGTCGGGTCGCCCGCGAGTTCGTGGAGGACCTCGCCGATGACGGCGTCATCTATGGCGAGATTCGCTGGGCTCCCGAACAGCACCTGGCCAGCGGCCTCACCCTCAATGAGGTCGTCGAAGCCGTACAAGACGGCATCGAGGCCGGCATTGCGAACGTCGAGCAGTCGGGCCGCCGCATCCGCATCGGTCAGCTCATCACCGCCATGCGCCACGCGAACCGCAGCCTCGAAATTGCCGAACTCGCCGTGCGCTACCGTTTCGACGGCGTTGTCGGCTTCGACATCGCCGGCGCCGAGGCCGGCTTCCCGCCCGGCAACCACCGCGCCGCCTTCGATCTGCTGGCCCGCGAATTCATGCCGGTCACCGTGCACGCCGGCGAGGCCGACGGCCTCGACAGCATCCGCGGCGCCCTGTTCGACGGCCGCGCTCTGCGTCTCGGCCACGGCGTGCGCCTCGCCGAAGACGTCACCATCGAACGCCAGGACGACGAGAACACCTTCGTCACTCTCGGACCGGTTGCCCAGTGGGTGCGGGATCGTCAGATCCCGCTCGAGCTGAGCCCCTCCTCGAACCTGCAGACCGGAGCGGTCGCTGCCTGGGGTGAGGAGCTCTTCGACCACCCGTTCGACCTGCTCTACCAGCTCGGCTTCAAGGTCACCGTCAACACCGATAACCGTTTGATGAGCGACACGACCCTGTCGCAGGAGCTTGCCCTGCTGTCTGACGCCTTCGGCTACGATCTCGGCGACCTTGAGACCTTCCAACTGAACGCAGCCCGTGCCGCGTTCCTGCCGCTCGAAGACCGCGAAGAACTCGTCGAAGCCATCGAAGCGGGCTTCGGCGATGCCTGACGCCAGCCGTCGGCTCGTCGCGCAGAACCGAAAGTAGCCATGCCACTGCCCCACCTTCCACTCGACGCCATCACCATCGGCGCGCACGTTGACGACTGGCCCGCCGCCATCACAGCCGCCGGCGACGCGCTCGTGCGTTCCGGTGCCGCCACCCCCGCCTATACCGACCGTATGATCGCCATGATTCGCGAATTCGGCGCCTATATCGTCATCGCGCCCGGCCTTGCGCTCGCGCATGCCCGCCCGGGAGAGGATGTTCTCACCGACGGACTCTGCGTCGTCACCCTCGCCGAGCCGGTCGCCTTCGGGCATCCGCACAACGACCCGGTCAGCGTGATCGTCGGTCTGGCCGTGACCGGCGCCGACGACCACCTGCAGTTCGTGGCCGAACTCGCCAATGTGTTCAACGACCCCGCGGTGATTCCGGCTCTGGCCGGCGCGACCACCGCCGAGTTTGTGCAGAGCGTGTTCGGCCAGCCCCTCTCATGAAGATCGTCGTGATGTGCGGCATCGGCCTGGGGACCTCGGCCATCCTCAAGGTCAACGCTGAGCGCGCCTTGGAACGGCTCGACATCGATGCCAGCGTGCAGGCCACGGATGTCGCGGGCGTGCGTGACGCCGCGTCCGACGCGCAGGTCATTCTGACGTCATCGGAGCTCGTCGACGCGATCGGCAAGACCAACGCCGACGTGATCGTCATCAACAACTATTTCGACGTCGACGAACTGGTCGCCAAGCTGGACATTGCTTTAGGTTCGTAGCTGGTTCGCCGACCCGTGAGTTGAGCGCCCTTTCATGAAAAGCGGTCTCACACTCACGGTTCGGTGAGAGCAGATGCCGCCACAACGCGGCCGGGCCTATGCTCAGCGCATGAGCGACAGCGCCGATCAGATCGAACCAGTGCAGCAAGGTGCCAGGGCCGAGCATCGCTGGCCGGCCGTCGTCGGGCTTGTCCTCGCGCTGGCGCTGTATGCCACCCTGCCGAGCACGTTCCTGCCCGGACTGCGCTACACGGTCGTTTTCATCGGACTCGCCCTGCTGATCCCGCTCGTCGCTCTCAACCCGCATCGGCTCCACCGCGAGACCCGGTGGTCGAAATACCTCGCCACGGGCGAAGCCGTCTTGCTGGTCGCAGCCAACGAGGTCGCGCTGGTGCAGCTCGTCATCCAACTCACTTCCGGCGCACAGGGTGACGGTCCGAACCTGCTGCTCGCCGCCCTGCAGGTATGGGTGACCAACGTCATCGCATTCGCGCTGATCTACTGGGAAATCGACCGCGGCGGTCCGGTCTCCCGTCGTCATGCCAGCCGCCGCGACTTTCCACCGGCCGATTTTCGCTTTCCGCAAGATGAAGACCACGACGCCATCGAAGAGGTCGCCGCCCGCTCCTCACAACGCATCGGCTGGGTCGCCTCATTTTTCGACTACGTTTACTTTTCGCTGTCGAACTCCATGGCCTTCAGCCCGACCGACACGATGCCGTTGTCAATCCGCGCCAAAGCCCTGATGGCACTCGAATCGTTCGGCGGTTTCGTACTGCTGGCGCTGGTCATCGCGCGGGCAGTCTCCCTGCTCGGCTAAAGCGCCGACCCGTGAGTTATGAGCCCTTTTCGCGAAGAATGGGCTGGCAGCTCACAGGTCGGTGCAGCTGATGGCACGGTCAGTCGATCAGGGTACGCATGCCGCGGTCGAGCTCGTCGAGGGCTGCCTGAGCTGCCGCACGGCGCTCCACAAGTGTTCCGACCGTGCTGCGCGTGTCGATGTACACCTTGAGTTTCGGTTCGGTTCCGCTCGGGCGCACCATGATGCGTGATCCGTCGGTCAACCGGATGCGCAGGACGTCACTCGGCGGCAGGCCGGCGAACCCCCACCGAAAGTCGTCGATCTCGTCAACCCGAATGCGACCGACGTGGGTCGGCGGGGATGCCCGCAGGCGGGTCATGACGAGTGCAATGGTCGACAGATCGCTAACCCGCACCGAGATCTGCCCCGACGCGAAGTGTCCGAACTTCTCGCTGAAGCGGTCCAGATAGCCGGCCAGGGTCGTTCCCTCCGACTTGAGGTCGCTCACGAGCGAGAGCAGCGCAACGGCGGCCGAGATGCCGTCTTTGTCCCGTACCGTGCCGGGGTTGACCAGGTAGCCGAGCGCTTCCTCGAATCCATAGACCAGGTTCGGCACCCTGGAAACCCACTTGAAGCCGGTGAGGGTTTCTGCGAAACGCAGACCGTAGGCATCCGCTACCGCGCGCAACGCCGGCGATGACACGATTGAGCACGCCAGCGTGCCGGCGTTCTCGGAGAGACCGATGTCGACGTCGGTATCGGTGTCGAAATCGGGCGAGACGGCCAGGGCAGCGGCGCGCCAGCCGAGAATCGCACCGACCTCGTTGCCGCTGAGTCGGCGGTACCCGCTGGCGCTGGACAGATCGGGGATGGCAACGGCCAGGCGGTCGGCATCCGGATCGTTCGCGATGATGAGCTCGGCGCCGACCTCGCGGGCCGTTTCGTAGGCGAGGTCCATCGCGCCGGGTTCTTCGGGGTTCGGGAATGCGACGGTGGGGAAAGCGGCGTCGGGGGCGATCTGCGCATCCACGAGGGTCGGCAAGTCGAATCCGGCCTTCTCGAGCACCCGGCGGGTGGTGTCCCAGCCGACGCCGTGCAGGGCCGTGTAGACCACGTTCACCTGCGCGCGCGGCGGGTGGGCGATACCGGCCGTCTCGGCAATGTACGCCTGTACGACATCTTCCTCGGCGGTCTCATAACTACCCCGTGGCAGGCTCGGCACGTGTTCGTCGGCGGCGACGCGCAGAATTTCCTCCGAGATGGCGGTGTCATCGGGGGAGACGATCTGAGAACCCTCGTTCGCGCCACCCAGATAGACCTTGTAGCCGTTGTCGTTGGGCGGATTGTGCGAAGCTGTCACCATCACGCCGCAGCTGGCATCGAGATGCCGCACCGCGAAGGCGAGAACGGGCGTCGGCAGCAGCCGTGGCAAGAGGATGGCACGCACTCCCGCGCCGGCCATGATTGCCGCCGTGTCGGTCGCGAAGACGTGCGACTTCTTGCGTCCGTCGTAACCGATGACCACCGACGGCGTCACCCCAGAAACGGCGCGCCGCCGTAGATAAGTGGCGAGGCCCGCTGCCGCCTGCGAGACCAGCACACGATTCATCCGGTTCGGACCGGCTGAGATTTCGCCGCGCAGCCCAGCCGTACCGAACGCGAGGCGGGTGTCGAACCGCGAATGCAGGTCGGAGAGGGCCACGGTGTCGCCATCGTCGACGGCGTTGATCAGCGCCCGCAACTGCGTTTGCGTCTCCGGGTCTGGATCCTGGTTCAGCCAGGCCCTGGCTGTCTGCAGCAGTGCCGCGGTGCGGTCGGGCGGAGTGGCCGGGGTAGCGGGAGTCTCATGGGCAACCGGTGCCGTAGCGAGGTCGGCGGCGTCACTGATGCCATCACCAACGCCCGTGCCACTGGGCATGATCGTCTGGATAGCGACGGTTCGTTCGGAGTCGGAGTCGGAGTCGGCGTCGGCGTCGGGTTTGACGTCGGAGCCGGGTACGTCAGACTCCGACGCGACGGTCGGAATGGCGACCGTCGGTTCCGAGCCGGCATCGTCACTATCGTGCACAATCGGCATGGCGCGCGTCGGAGTCTGAACCTCGTCGGCTACATCGGGGTCGGTGCTGTGCGTCGTGGCATCGGCCGTGACAGGCACCGTGGCATCCGCCGTGACAGGCGCTGTGACAGGCGCTGTGACGGGCGCTGTGACGGGCGGAGTCGCATCCGCTGGCGGGGCGGAGTGACGACCTCCGGTTCGCTCGACCGGCTGCTCGCCGTTCGTGTCGTTGTCGTCGCGGTGGTCGGAACCCGTCGCGTGGCGGTCGCTCCCAGTCACAGCGCGGCCACAATCCGGGCGAGGAGCGCGCTGATCACCGGTTCGGCCAGCGCACCGGCCTCGATGACTTCGCCGTGGCTGAGCGGGGTCGTCTGGATGCCGGCAGCGAGGTTGGTGATTAGTGAGACGCCGAGAACCTCCATGCCGGCTTGCCTGGCCGCGATGGCCTCGAGCGCGGTCGACATTCCCACGATGTGGCCGCCGATCGCCTTGGCCATCTGCACTTCGGCCGGCGTCTCGTAGTGCGGCCCGCGAAACTGGCAGTACACACCCTCGTCGAGCGTCGGGTCGATGCTGCGGGCCACATCACGCAGCCGCTTTGAATACAGGTCGGTCAGGTCGACGAAGGTCGCTCCTTCGAGCGGGGAATCAAACGTCAGGTTGATGTGGTCGCTGATCAGCACGGGCGTGCCCGGCTTCCACGATTCACGGATGCCCCCGGCCCCGTTGGTCAGGATCATCGTCGTCGCTCCGGTCGCCGCCGCCGTGCGCACGCTGTGTACGACTCGGCGAACGCCGTGGCCTTCGTAGTAATGCGTGCGGGCGCCGATGACGAGGGCTCGCTTGCCGCCGGGCAATAAAATTGAGCGCAGCGTGCCGGCATGGCCGGCCAATGCGGGGGCGCTGAACCCGGTGATGTTTGCGGCGTCGATGGTGTGGGTGGTCTCGCCGATCAGGTCGGCGGCCTTGGCCCAGCCACTGCCCAGCGTGAGAGCGATGTCGTGTCGGGGAACTCCCGTGATGCCGGCGATCTCCGCGGCGGCCGACCGAGCAGCCTCAAACGGATCAGTTTCGGGCAGGTCTAACGGGTTGATCTCGTTCGTGAACATTTCACTACTCTAGAACCCTCATCGAAGGTGCGGAGATTCTGCGCGAATTCTGCTCGTCGGCGCGCCGAACGGCCGCCGGGAGGGCAGTTCGGCTCGATTTCGGTCTTTTCGGGGGATAAGAGGGCCGCGTGAGCCCTTCCGCGGTTTTGCCGGGGGTGCGTGGGTTGAGAGAATGGACTACATGGCCTACGAGTTCGAACGCAAACAGCGCATCGCAGTACTGGGCGGTGGGCCCGGCGGATACGAAGCGGCCATCGCCGGAGCACAACAGGGTGCCGATGTCACCCTGGTTGAAAGTGTCGGTGTGGGTGGATCCGCCGTGATAACAGATGTTGTTCCCTCCAAATCCCTCATCGCCACCGCCGAGGCCGCGAACTCGATCGGAGAAGCCACCGACCTGGGTGTGCAGTTCTTCGTCCGCGGCGAGACCGGTAAGCCCCTGCGCCCGGAAGTGGCCATCAACCTGGCCGCCGTGAACAAGCGACTGCTCGCCCTCGCCCGCCAGCAGTCCGAAGACATGAAAGCCACGCTTATTCGGGCCGGTGTGCGCTATGTTCCGGGTCACGGACGTCTCGACGGCACCACGGCAATCATCGTCGCCACCTCGAACGACGAAACGGCCACTGACTTCGATCGCATCGAGGCCGACACCCTGGTCGTCTCGGTCGGCGCCAGCCCACGCGTGTTGTCGTCCGCCCTGCCCGACGGCGAGCGCATCCTCACCTGGACCCAGCTATACAACCTCAAGTCCATTCCCGAACACCTCATCGTGGTCGGCTCTGGCGTCACCGGCGCCGAGTTCGCCTCCGCATACCGCGCCCTCGGCGCGAAGGTCACCCTCATCTCCAGTCGAGATCAGGTATTGCCCGGCGAAGACGCCGATGCCGCCAACGTGATCGAGAATGTCTTCAAGCGCAACGGCATGACCGTGCTCTCCAAGTCGCGGGCAGCCTCGGTGGAGCGCACCAAAACCGGCGTACTCGCCACCCTTGAAGACGGACGCACGGTCGAGGGCAGCCACTGCCTCATCGCCGTCGGCTCCATCCCGAACACCGCCGACATCGGTCTGGAACAAGCCGGCGTGCAGATCACCGAGTCCGGACACATCCAGGTCAACCGAGTCGCCCGCACGTCAATTCCCAACATCTACGCGGCCGGCGACTGCACGACCGAGATCCCGCTCGCATCCGTTGCCTCCATGATGGGCCGTACCGCGGTGTTCCACGCGATGGGTGACACCGTCAACCCGATCGAGATTCGCAACGTCGCCGCGAACATCTTCACCCAGCCCGAAATCGCCACCGTCGGCTTCACCCA